>Ga0315556_1001466_pt1 | contig 14146 bp, 16 predicted proteins | sample SalMarSW160310MG_FD_202112 | JGI IMG/M metagenome (GOLD analysis project Ga0315556, IMG submission 202112) | Salt marsh sediment microbial communities from the Plum Island Ecosystem LTER, Massachusetts, United States - Salt Marsh Sediment SW1603-10 ...
CTTGTTGCCCCCGGAACAGGGCCTTTTGCGGGCTACTGCCTGCGGTTATGGGCTTTGTACTGAAAAAACGGCTATCGTCCTGCCGGTCGCAGAAACGACGATATCGCGGAGCTGACGACCGTCACTCGACGCTTTCATGTCACTCAACCACTAAAACTGAATTTTCACACGACCTGGACCCACAACAGAGTTTGGTGGGTGGTGTATCGCATCTCATCTTTTACGGCAAATCAATCAGATCTTATTTCAATATATGTGATTGGGTACACATTTTTGGGCCTGTGCGACCTCCTTAATATAATACGATGGGTCAGTAATTGGCATATTCAGAATCGGCTTTATATGGCCGATACCATGGGTATTGGTTGGGAGAGATTGGGTCGTTTTATACTTGATCGGCAGATATTAACTTCGCCTATTGAATGACGTTTTAATGTAACAAGTATCATGTTCTTAAACGCTGTTACTGAATTTAACCAGAAAATTAAGGCGCAGGTACAGGATTCTCTGCGGTTCGTGCCTGTATTAAAGCGAAAACCAATACTTCTGAAGTACTGGCTATTCAGCGCCCACAAAGAACAAATTATTATTATTGCCTTATTGGTGTTATTACCGCTAGCAATCCTACCAGCGCTTGATCAGATTCTATCCAAGATATTTAGCCCGGTAACTCAAAAGGTTCTGTTTGGCCTGATAAACCGAGATGAGGAAAATCCCTATTTATCTGCTGTCAAGGCAACAACTCACTGGTTGCTCTGGATCAGTACGGTGATGCTTGCGGTATATTTGCAACTGCGCTACCTGCCGGTAGTAATGGCTAATGCACGCATTATTGCCCGGAACAAGGAGCAATTGGCTGATCAACTTGTGACAGCAAATCCATCTGAGGCGATACTGCTTTACGATGCGGCGCTCGACTGGATTGGTGACGAGGATGCCGAATCGATAATCACGTCTAAACTACAAAAACTCAATGCAGCGATGAGTCAAGCTACCGGCGTCAGTACTGCTACATCGACACCACTCACATCTAATGGGACGGTCATCCAGACAACGGATGAGCAGGAAAAGAATGACATCATTGCCGAACGCTATCTGACCAAGCAGAAACTGGGCGCTGGCGCCATGGGTATCGTGTACCAAGCGGAGGATATGAAGCTGAACCGGGATGTCGCACTTAAAGAACTCGCACCCTCCCTGTCAAATAATGCGCAATTGCTCTCACGTTTCCGGCAGGAGGCGCTGGCGTTAGCACGACTGAGTCACCCGAATATTGTACAGGTATACGATTTTATAGAATGGAATGATATCTCCCTGATCGTGATGGAATTTGTTGAAGGTGACGAACTTGAATCCTGGCTCAGCAATGCCATGCCGCTCACGGTTTCCGTTGTGATAGATTTGGCCATACAGATGGCAGATGCGCTTGGTTATGCCCACGAGCGCGGTGTTGTACATCGTGACTTAAAGCCCGCCAATGTGCTCATCAGTAACGAAGGCAAAATCAAGATAACGGATTTTGGTCTTGCAAAGGTTGCTAGGTCGAGCATGCACACCCAAATGAATACTGTCATGGGATCGCCCGCATATATGAGCCCAGAACAGGCCAATGGCGACCCTATTGATCATCGCACCGATATTTACGCACTAGGCATTGTGCTTTATCGAATGTTGGGTGGCAAACCGCCATTTGGCGGAGACATGAAATCGATTATTGCGCAGCACCTGAGCAAAAAACCACTTAGTCTCAGACGCATCCGAAGTGATATTCCGCCTGCACTGGACGAGGCCATCCTGACAATGCTGACTAAACAACCGGCTAGACGTTTTCAATCAATGGGTGAAGCGATTGAGCGGCTCGAATGCTTTAGGAATGCTTCTGCAGCTTGAGATAGCATAGGCTTGAAAAAACAACCTATTCAGTCCGCATTGGCCATTTCATGCCGCATTAAACGCGGCTACCCAGCCGCAAGCAACTATCCTCTTTGATATAAACGTTCAGACTCCTCCACTACCCCTCTAGTCCCGACTCCTAGCTTAAGCCTTCATTCAACTACTGTGAGGCTCAATCGGTCAGGGAGGCTGGCCGCATTTTGTTGGCTAGTCTATCGACGATTACGAATTACATGCGGGATCCGTTTTTCCGTCTTATTTCTTAATCTTTCTGAGAAAATATCATTAAGCAATAGATCTTCATGCCCGATACATAGAGCGAGTTCATGAGAGTTTGAGAAGGCGCAGACGTCTGATTCGTGTTTAAAAATAGGGGTAATCAGTTCGGCATTGATCGCCACCCTCGATTATAGATTACCTGTCGGGAGTACTGTCATGTTATTAGGTAAGAAATTAACTGTTCTATTAAGTCTGCTGGGCATGATGATGATTCAAATATCATCAGTGCAGGCAAAAATGGTGGGTACTGGCGAAGTGCTTCAGTCTGCTGACCGCACACAGATAGTTAAGATACTGCAGCGAAAGGATATGCAGAAGCAGTTGATCAGCCTGGGTGTCGATCCTGCTTCAGCTCTCGCTCGTGTTAATCAAATGACCGATTCCGAGATCGCTCAGATTAATGGTCGATTGGCGGAACTGCCGGCTGGTGCGGGAGTCAGTACCGTAGAGCTGTTACTCATTATTATCATCCTCATCCTAGTTGTGTAGTCCAGAATAAACTGACTTTATCTGCTTCCGGCTTGCCTGATGCTCGCTTATTGCGTCAGGATCTTTGAAGGACTTTTTTAGGATAGATTGTGCGACTTAGCAGGGACAAGATATTATGTTCCAATAGCCAAGGCGCCCTCTCGTATCGCCCTTATATGCATTCCATGCTACCTTGGCTTTGCCTGCAGTGCCATTGGTTTGTCATATTGCTGATTTCTAATGCAATCGCGTATGCGTGTGGCGTGCGCAGCCGTCAGGTCAGTCACGCGGCGGAAGATCACACCATGCATCTTTGCGCATGGCGTTTGACGCACACAATGCTTCGGTAGCGATACCAACATCGGTGACGTAATAGATCGTCTTCATCCCGATATCCCGGCGGCCTAAGTTGTGGTAGATCATACCGACCTGAATGTCTTCGGCGGTGAAATGATCCGCATGGGCCGCAAAATACTGCGCCGCCTTGCCCAGTTCATCGTCTTGCAACAATTCGATCATGCGGCCGACCCCGATCTGGTAGGTCTGCGTTAGGAGCAAGTGATACAACGACCTGCGCTTCTTCTCCGGCAGTTTACCGAAGACAGAATTAAAAGGCTTCTGAAGATTACGGTCGTTCTGTTCAACCAATCGCAGCGCACAGTCCACTTGAGCCATACGGTGCAGCCGGAAGTTTTTGGGAATCTCGCAGTCGTCGAGCACACTGGGCTGCAACTGCATAATTCCACGTGCCGACTGAGTAGAGAGCGCGTGCTTTTTGCCACCACTCTCTACAATCGTTTTTCCCATAAATGCAGGTATCATGCCTGCCGGAAAGCTGATCCGGCCCTGGCCCTCGAGATGTTTGTACACCGTCCGGATCAGCGTGACGAGCGATACCGGGCGGTTGGCTGAGCCGACACGCATCCCGTCCCAGGTGCCCCACAACCGATAATCTTCCTCACCTCCAACCATCCGTGCGATGGCCTCGTTCATATCCACATAAGGCTGATCGCATGAAAGGGCAAACGGATAACCTTGACCCATGTTCGTGCCGGGGCTCCAGGCGGCCACCCTGTGCTCGGCAGCGAGGCGTCTGCGTGCCTCGTTCAGGCGGTGGACAGTGACCGCGGCATTGTCGGCATTATCTATAAAACCCACAAACCGGCCACGGCGATCAAACAGGATTTGTCTTTGCGTCTTGCTGCAGTAACCTTCGCTGAGCAATACCCAGCGGCGAACGGTGGCGAGGTTCTTGGCCACACCCTGGCTTGCCACGTAGGGTGTTTGTCGAACGACGTCCAACCAATTGTCCACTCGCTCGACCGCCTCGGCCTTGTGTAAAACACCCGCCAACACGCTCCACAACAGTAACAGTGCCAGTATCGGTCTGCGGCAAAAGCTGGGGCTGGCCGGCACGTTGAACAGACGGATGCGCATAGCCCTCATGATACCTCAAGCGGCGTAGGTAAAGGCCTATGGTGAGACTCCTGATCGAATTGTATAGCCGGCCCCTTGTACCAATATGATTTCAGTAGGGGGCGTCTGGGAGCAAGCTTTTAATGGCTTTACACTTGTTCAGCCGCCGGGATAGCTGTCCGGATAGCGGTTAGTGCGGTCTGGCATGCAACATGTCCTGCATTCGCACCACGATGTCACATTTTACATTGCTCTTGCGATCGCTCAGCTCCTAAATCGACCGATTTCAAAATTCATCCGATAGTGGACATTCAATCTACAAGACCGATCGTCCGCTATTGGCCGCTTAGCGCCTGTCATACCTTGGTTGAAATTTAAACAAAAGCGGACACTGCCTGTCAGGTCACGTCTGAACTTCTACAATTTGGTTTTGTTAAATCTGATCTGACAGTAAGTGTCCGGTATTGGTCCTCTGGTGCGGCGGCTCATGGGATGCTCAAAGTTCCGCCACCGACCCTAATCGGAAGTCTAGCCTCTTACCTGGATTTAGCTAAACCTATTCAAGAGAAGGTGAAATATGGACCAAGCTGACTGTATAACACTATGCGTTTATAAAATAATTCAGTAAAAATAAGTGTCGGTCGATTTTACAATAAATAATATTTTGGATACCAAATAACACTATCACACTGATATTTGAAAATAATATTTTTCGGCATAAATTGTGCTAGTACCAAATATACAATTATAAATAAGCATGTTTCGAAAATATTAAGAATGTGGGGGTAAGAAAAATGGTAATTCTCAGAAATATCATAGCGACTAGCATTTTTAGCTTGCTTTGCATCGGATCGGCCCAAGCCAATTTTATTACAGGTGATCTGTGGCGTGTGTCTGAAGCAACAGCGCAGAATGCAACGATAGCGAATATACCAGCAACTTCTCCAGATGTAGTCTTTGAGGTAAATTCGCCCATAAACTTCAGCGCCACGGGAGCAACCATTGGTACGTGGTTGGCGAGTGGTAGCGCCTTTAATATTGTCGAAAACACCGCGGGTACCCTAGCTGCGCTTATGGACAACCTGACCTTAGGTACTCTTGTCTATTTTAATGGTTTCGTCACTGTAACAAATGGAGAGACATTCACCGTAACCCATGATGATGGCCTGACACTGACTATCGGAGGTATAGACCTTGGATTTAATTCTGGTCCAACGGCTCCAGTCACGTCGACTGCAACATATACTGGACCTTCGGGAAACTTCCCTTTTCAGTTGGTGTATACCGAATGCTGCGGCGGCCCGGCGGTTCTTCAGGTAGACCTACCGTTTAGAGATAATACAATTCCAGAGCCCGCATCAGCCGCTCTTTTTAGCCTTGGCCTTCTTGGGGTCGGCCTTACTCGCCGTCGTCGCAAGGCACACTGAAAAACAGCATCATACAACCTCACAACCCCGCATTAGCGGGGTTTTTATTTTCTTACGCAATTGTGGGCTCGCCAAGGTTGGGATTGATTGCTGTTGGCCGCTTAGGGACTGTCATACCTTGGTTGAAATTTAAACAAAAGCGGACACTGCCTGTCAGGTCACGTCTGAACTTCTACACCTTATGTCTAATAACTCTTGCGCCTTTCGCAGAGTTTCGTCTTTCGAATACATTGAAATCTAACATTGAAGTTGTGCGACGCAAACGAAGCGCAGCGCAGTTTGCGTCCGAACGAGCGCCTTGTTAGCCATCTGCATTGAATCCTTCGTGAAATGTTACCTTTCCACTAGGAATATGCCCATCAAAAGACAGCACAAAGAAAACCTCTTCAGGCACTCCTTCGAGTTTTAATTTAGTTGTGTTTTTGAAGCCAAATTTCTTGTAATAGTCCGGGTGACCAACCAAACAGCAACCTCTAGCATTTATTTTTTTAAGCCGTGACAAACCTTCTTGGATAAGAGCCTTGCCAACTCCTTGTCGTTGGTACTCTGGTGATACGGAAACCGGCCCTAAACCATACCAATCTGACGTCCCGTCAGAAATGGTTACGGGAGAAAAGGCTATATGCCCAATAACTTGCCCATCCACTTCTGCAACCAGCGATATTGTGAGAGCTTTGGCTGCTCGAAGTGCTTTAATGATGAATTGCTCAGTGTTATTGCTCTCTTCAAGAGCCTCAAAAGCCTCGGTGGTAACCTCGCTAATTTTACAGATGTCTGCCTCTGTTTCATCTCTGATTAATAATTTCAGGCTCATACGTTCGTGATAAATAATTTTTGATGGCTAACAGTTATGTGAACAGGACCCCGTGTCCCGCAATACATTTGTAGTAATTCCAAATTAGATTTGATGTTTCCTTATACTTACAGGACGTTACGCCGAGGTCATGGTGTTTTCAAGTCCGGCAAAGCGGGGCCCACACTTTTGGTCTATACGTACCGCGTATCTGATTGAACTAGGGGAAAGGGGACAGATAAATTTGCCGCAAAAGTGACGTGGCGCTTCCTATAAGGCAATCACGTAGACGAACGTAGTTTTACAAGGCTTGAAACAATCGTAATGAAAAGTCGTAATACCTCTGTGAATACCAGTCGTACCGAAAGTCGTAATACCTCTTCAGATTTTCGACCTACCCAATTATAACTTACAGATTAATCTACCAATTCTTAAACAAGATAGACCCATAGTTATAGGTGAAGTAATAAATAGCATAGGCGACTATGACAAACACGATTACACCAGCCACGACCGAGCCGGCCACGGTGTGGAACCAGGCAAAAATGCCCGGCTGCGAGTCGGACATCTGATCAAGCATTTCCCAGTCCTCGAGGCCGCGATTTGCGCGCCGCTCCTCTTCCGAGGCATAGCCGAAATTATCATCGGGTTGTGCACCCCATTCATCCTTGACCGGATCAAGTTCCGCGCGCTTGGTCTTAGTGCTGTGTTCCGTTTCAGTCATGATGCTTGCCTGGTATGTCTGCTACTTGCCGTCATTATGTACATAAGAGCCGGCGGTGAGGGATTTACTCTAATCATTCGCCACGCCGGAGGCAAGATTATGAGTTCGATGTTTCATCGTTACAATACCTAATCGTCTTAGGGATTGAGAGGTTAGGCTTTGGCGAGAGCGGCGAGCCGAGCTGTTCGGGTCGGTACAAAGCCTCTTAGACAAGTCCTAGCGTTGGAGTAGGTTTTGGTCGCTGATTGGTTTCCGCCCTCAGGAATACCGGGCTTGAGGGGATGGAGGACCTAACCTTGAATATGTCGCTACTCAGGCCGTTAACATCCGAGTAGGAGTGATTTTTTTCCGGTGAGGTTCGAATGTCGATTGCAATTGGATCAGGTTCACTATCCGGTGTCAGCGGCGGCCAATCGTCCCGGGCCACACTGGCAGCGGAGGTCGCCCGTTACCAGAAGCAATTGTCGGATTGCGTCAATTGCTCGTCCTCCAAGACTTTGGAGGGGAAGGCGCATATCCAGGAACTCTCGACTCAGATCAGTGTAGATCAACAACGCATCAAGCAGATTGAAGCCAATGGAACGGCGGCCGATGATCCGGCCGCAACCACCCATGCCGATACCTACACAAGTGCCGGTGCGTCGGCGACGTCCCCGACTCAGGCCCAAGGTGATCTTGTGAATGTGTTCGCCTGATAGCAGGCCATGATTTCTTTCCCCGTACCTCGCTCGGCCTGAGCGCATTTCTCCCAGCACCTTATAGACCGACGATGGCAAGAACGAAATTAATTACGATCCGGTTGCGATGCCTAGTGGCGGGCATGATGCTCGCGGCCGCGTTGCTTGCTTGTTCGCCGGGCCGCGACAGTCATGACCATCCTAATTTGAAGACGGGAGAGGAATTATTTAACTACCATTGTGCCGAATGCCACGGTGATGACGGCACCGGGAAACTGGTCGACAGAACACCCGCCAATATCCTTACCGACAAAGACCTGCAGGGAATAGAAGACTACATCATCAACGACACAGGGCGGGGCAGGAAAATGCCGGTGTTCGCAACCATGCCCAGGTCGGAGGCGAAAATGATAGCCGCTTATCTGCTGGAGCTGAAGGACAGGTATGACAATCTGGCCGAGAACCAGAGGAAGAATCGGCAGCTGCTGATCGATCCGGAACAAGCGGAGCGAGGTCGGGAATAATGCGAGGTCATCATCGATGGTAACCGTTGAAAAAATAATGTCTCCGCATGTGCTGAGTGTCGATATGGACGTTACTCTCAAAGAGATTCGCGAGATATTTGAACACGTAAGTTTCCACCATATATTGGTGCTCGATAATGAGCGTTTGGCGGGAATCATCTCCGACCGTGACCTGCTCAAGGCGGTGAGTCCCTATGCCAGCACGCAATCGGAGCGGCCCCGGGATGCCGCCACCTTGCGGAAACGGGCGCATCAATTCATGACCAGGAAACCGGTTAGCATAGGTGTCGATAGCAATGTCCTCGAGGCGATAAGATCATTTATCGATCATAAAGTCTCCTGTTTGCCGGTTTTGAGTGAGGATGGCAGCGTAGCGGGTATCTTGACCTGGCGGGACATTCTTCAGGCGATTGCCGCCACTGTTGAAAAGGCTCACGTCAATGAGCAAAAAGTATAAAAGCCGGAGCCCATCGATTTTTTGTCTGTAACCTTATATGTCCTGCGCCCCGCCCTGGCAAACCCTCTCCAAACGCTCCGCCACAAAATCGATGAAAGAGCGCACTGCCGGGATCAGTCCCCGCCGCGAGGTGTAGACGATATTCAGATTGGTGCTCGGCAGACTCCAATCGGGGAGCACAATTTCCAGTCCGCCTGTTGCCAGTTCGGGGCAGAGTTCTTCGGGGATGCTCGCAATACCCAGACCCGTCATGACGGCATGCTTTATCACCAGCCAGTTATCGGAGTCGAGCAGCGGCTGGTAGGGAATGACAGCGGATTGGCCGTCCGCATTGCTTAAATGCCAGCTATAGGCCGTGTCGTGGCGACTCTGGCCCACGCTGGACAGGTGTGAGAGATCGGCGGGACGGGCGGGGCGACCGTGCTTGTCGAGAAATGCGGGGCTGGCAACCACGTGACTGCGGCTTTCTCCCAGGGCGCGGGCAACCAGATTGGAATCTTCCAGGGGCATGGCGCGAAAACGAATCGCTACATCGAAACCTTCGTCGATGAGGTCGACGATGCGGTCGGTTGCCGCCAGCGAGACCCGTACCTCCGGGTAACATTGCATGAAGTCGGTGATGATGGCCCCCAATACCGACTGCGCCGTCAAGGTCGGACAGGTGACGCGTACCCGGCCGCGCGGGCTCGCCTGGATTTGCTCCACCACCTCCGAGGCGGCTTCCGCCTCGCTAACCATGGCCTGGCAATGCTGGTAATACATCTCGCCGATGGCCGTCAGTGTCAATTTGCGGGTAGTGCGGTGCAGCAGGCGCACCCCCAGGCGAACCTCGAGATCGGCGATCCGGCGGCTGATGCGCGAGGTGGTCAGGCCGGCGGCGCGGCTGGCCGCGGTAAAGCTGCCCTTATCCACAACCAGTACGAACAGATACAGATCATTGAGATCCTGCAGGGCGGGTCTGCCGATGCGTTTGGATGACCGCCCTATTGTTGCGTCTGGCATGAAAGTGATTCCCGTTTATGGGGTCTAATCATTAATTGTTCGCTCATATAACATTAATCTCGGCTGAGGATCTTGTAAAGGGGGGCGCGAGCCGCGATCCCCCAGTGATAGGTCAACAGATTAAAGGAGAAAGCCATGAAATTACTGCATATCGATTCCAGCATACTGAGTGACAATTCCGTATCGCGCCAGTTGAGCCAGGCCATAGTCGACCAGTGGCGGCAGAGCTATTCGGACCTGGAAATCACCTATCGTGACCTCGCCGTAGAGGCCCCCAAGCATTTGTCCGCCGAAATCCTGGGTGCGGGTTTCATTGCTCCGCATCAGCACACCCCGCTGCAACGCGATGAAACCGCCTTCAGCTCAATTTTATTGGAAGAGTTCCTGGCGGCGGATGTGGTCGTGCTGGGCTCGCCGATGTACAACTTCTCGATTCCCTCGCAATTGAAGGCATGGCTGGACAGGGTGGTGGTGAGGGGGCGTACCTTCCAATATACCGAGAACGGGCCGATGGGTTTGGCTGGCGGCAAGAAGGTGGTGATCGTTTCGTCGCGCGGCGGTATTTACGGAGACGGCTCGCCCGCGCGAGGCATGGATCATCAGGAGAGCTATTTGAAGACGGTACTGGGTTTCATGGGTATCAGCGATGTCAGCGTCATACGCGCCGAAGGGGTCAATATGCCCGAAAAGCGCGAACAGGCGATCGCCGCCGCCCATAAGCAGATACGCTGCTTGTTTAGGGCGGCGGCATAATGTTTGGCAATGCTTTCTATCAAGGAGGTCACACCGTGAAGAAATTGTCCTTTATACAAAGCCAGGACCAGGGCCATTGGGTAGGTGACGGTTTTCCGGTACGCAGTATCTTTACCTACAACGACAGGAGCGCCGAATTGTCGCCGTTTCTGCTCCTGGATTATGCCGGGCCGGTGGAATTCCCGCCCACCCGGCAGCGGCGTGGAGTAGGCGAACATCCGCACCGCGGTTTCGAAACGGTCACCATCGTCTATTCCGGTGAAGTGGAACACCGCGATTCCTCCGGGGGAGGCGGCATTATCGGTGCGGGCGATGTGCAGTGGATGACCGCTGGCGGCGGCATCGTCCATGAAGAGTTTCACGGCCCGGAATTCGCGATGAACGGTGGTCGGTTCGAAGTGATTCAATTGTGGGTGAACCTGCCCGCCAGGGACAAGCTGGCGCCGCCCGGCTATCAAGCCCTTACCCGCGAGCAGATTCCCCAAGTCGACCTCGCTACCGATGGCGGCACGCTGCGGGTGATCGCGGGTGACTATGACGGTCATGCCGGTCCGGCACGGACCTTCACGCCCATGAATCTCTGGGATGTGCGTTTGCAGGCGGGAAAGCGCGTCGAATTCAGTGTTCCCGCTGACTACACCACCGGCTTGTTCGTGCTGCACGGTGAGATTGCCTTGGCCGCTGGTGAACATGTGGGCGAAGCGCAGCTCGCGGTTCTGGAGCGCGCCGGTGAGCGGTTCGCCATCGAGGCCTTGGAAGACGCCACCGTGCTGGTGTTGAACGGTCAAGCCATCACGGAGCCGGTGGTCGGCTACGGCCCGTTCGTCATGAACACCCGTGAGGAAATCAGTCAGGCGATCGCCGACTACCAGAACGGCCGCATGGGGCGCATCGCCGCCCGGGCATGAGTGTCCGCAGCCGATGGTGGCGAAATAATTTATTTAGAACGTATTGGAGAAAGACGTGGAAAATACTCTACACCGTTACGGACCACTGCTCGGCCGTATTTTGATGGCGATCATTTTTGTATTCTCCGGTATCGGCAAGCTGACCGGTTTCGAGGGGACGGTGGGTTACATAGCCAGCAAAGGCTTGCCGCTGCCGCAATTGGCGGCGATAGCGGCGATCATAGTCGAGTTGGGCGGCGGGATACTGTTGGTCATGGGATGGAAGGCGCGCTGGGCCGCCGGGGCAATGCTGGTTTTCACCGGGATGGCAGCCCTGTTCTTTCACAATTTCTGGGCTGCCTCTCCCGACCAGGCTCAAAATCAGTTGATCCATTTCATGAAGAATATCTCGATGATGGGCGGATTACTCTTTGTCGTGGTTTACGGTGGCGGTCCGCTGAGCGTTGGCGGCCAACGGCGAGCCGGCTGATGCGGGTAGCCGCTGCCGGCGATTAATGCGGGTATACTCAAGCGGAATACACTCCTTGAAGACTTGGGCAGCACTATGCAGGAACCCACACTTCGTTCTCTGGTCGATTTGCGCAAGGCCTTGCTGCACCTTCATAAGGTGCTGCTGGAGATAGAACGTATCGACTATGAACAAGTGCACGGGCGGGTGTCGGCCGGCGAATTGTTGAAACTGCTCATCCAGCACCAGCAGTTTGCCTGGTTGCACGCCGTCTCCGAGATCGTGGTGCGCATCGATGAGTTGCTTGATGGCGAGGAGGAGGCGACAGAGGAGCAAGCCCGCTTGCTCCTGGCCGAAACACGAAGCCTGCTCGTGCCCGCAGAGGGCGGGAAGGCTTTCGCAGGCAAGTATTATCTTGCCCTGCAGCGAGATCCTTCCACCGTGTTGGCGCACCGCACGGTGAGCATGGTGCTGGCGGCCGGCGCCCGGGATGCGTAATTGCAGCTCAAGCCAGTGTTGTTAAGGAATGGTGTATGCATTTCTTCCGGGAGTACCGTAAAAATTAATGCAACGGTATGCTGAACCAATACCTATGAGGTGATTGTGATAATTGCCAGGGTCGTTCCCGTGCCGAAAAAAGTCGCTAATTAATCGCGCCAGTTATCAGGCGGAGAGAATGGGTTGGCTTAATATCCTACCCGCAACGCGGCGCGAGTTATTGCCGATAAAAGGTCGTATAGAACAGCATCACGGCATTGAGCAATGCCAGGAATCCGATGAGCCGCACGATAAACAGGGCAGAGCGCCCTTTGAGCCACGCCGGGGCCTCGGCCTTTGTCGTACGTTGCAGTGCGTTACCCAGCCACGCCAGCAGCTGCACCGGGCGTTGAATGCAGATGATCCCCGCCAAAAAATAAATCAATGCCATGAGCAGTGTCATGAGATCAGCATGGTGCAAAAGATCGCAGCGGCTGCGCAATGCGATCCGGGCCGGGAAAGGGGCAGGCTTTTCAGCGTTGGAGAGCGGGATGCAGGTTTCAATATCTGCCGTGGGTCTTGGTGATGTAGTTTGCCAGCTCGCGGCTTTCCTGATTCATGCGCATCAAATTGCCATGGGTGACGCGGAACAAGGCCCGCATCACTTTATAGACGATGCGCGGGTGGTTATCCAGTAAAGACTCAAAGGCATCAGGCGCGAGGGTATAGATAGTGGCATTGCCGACGGCGCGCAAGGTGGCTTTGCGCGGCGTGCGGTCGACGAAGGCCCGGGTCCCGGCGCACTCGCCCTTGGTCATGGTGTACTCTACGGTTTCCTTGTCGTCGTTATTGCTGATGACGGCGAGATTGCCTGCGGCGAGAATGAACAGGGTGGTTTCCGTGCCGCCCTCGGTGATTAGCGTCTCGCCATCCTTCAGTTGCCGCACCCCCATGATACCGGCCAACACCTTGGCCTCCTCTTCATAGAGTTCGGCCCCCAGGCTTGAGGATCTCAGTTGGTTGAAGTCAGGTGTCGCGCTCATCGTGAAGGGTCTCCACTTTTTTGATTTTTTCGGATGCTACCATTTTTTGGTGAAATGTAGTCGCAAAATTATAGGTGGCGAAAATCCGCGCCTGCCAGTGTAGAGCCGATCACACCACCCCGAAGATGGATTGAAGCGGCTACGGCTATAGCTTTACTTTACCCGCACGAAGATTAAGGGATCAATCGCCCGGCGCTTGATCGTCAGGTGGAGTTAATAATGAATTCTGAATATGGCCCACTAAGCGTCGGTGAACTGCGCCTTCTTGGTGACCAGATTGCCGCTGCGATAATCCGCCAAGGCCTGTTCTATTTCTTCGCGGCTGCTCATGACGAAGGGGCCGTATTGGACGATGGCTTCGTGCAAGGGCCGGCCCGCAACCAGGATGAAGCGTGCGCCGTGCGCGCTGGCGCGTAGCTCCAGGCTGTCTCCGGCACCGAGTACAGCGAGGTTATGCGTATTCAGCGTCGTGCCGGCCACTTCGGCCTCGCCTTCGAATACATAGAGGAAGGCGCTCAGGTCGGCAGCGATGTCATGATGAAACCCTTGACCAGGTTCGAGACGGACGTCCAGATATTGAACGCCGGTATGCGGGTCGCTGATCGGGCCCTGGCGGCCGTCATAAGCCCCCATGATCACTTTTACTTTTCCCCCGACGATGGCGATGATGGGAAAGGCTTCCGGCTGAAATTCCTGATAGGCCGGATCGCTCATCTTCTCGGCGGCAGGCAGGTTGATCCACAGCTGAAAGCCGCGCATCAGGCCGTCGCTTTGTTGCGGCATCTCGGAGTGGATGATGCCGCTGGCGGCCTTCATCCATTGGGCGCCGCCGGCACGCAGATCACCGCGATTGCCCA
>Ga0315556_1001468_pt1 | contig 14141 bp, 15 predicted proteins | sample SalMarSW160310MG_FD_202112 | JGI IMG/M metagenome (GOLD analysis project Ga0315556, IMG submission 202112) | Salt marsh sediment microbial communities from the Plum Island Ecosystem LTER, Massachusetts, United States - Salt Marsh Sediment SW1603-10 ...
TCGTCTCTGTGCGCATCGTCTCTGTGCGCATCGTCTCTGCACACGTCCTCGCTGCACGGGTCCTATCTGCGAACGTCGCCCGACCCGCATCGGCCGCTCGACACCGGCGCGGACAGGGCCGGCGACACGCCCAAGTGGAGGGCCCCCGCTTTCGCAGGGGCCCGGGACGGAATCGTCAGCCATCCACACCTTAGGAGGGGTATGAAGAGAGGTTGCCACGCTCGTTGGCAGCCACGAGAAGAAGGATAGTCCCATCTCTTGAAAGAAGGTTGAGCGGTTCGTGAGAATCGTGACCGTATCGCATGAAGCGAAATTCAGACGCGGGGCTCCCGCTCTTCGACTGCCGAGCGCGCCTCAGTCGAGGAGGTTGTGCTCCAGCGCCCAGCGCACCAGCTCGGCGCGGGTCTTGACGCCCAGCTTCTCCGACGCCCGTTCCCGATAGGTGGCAACGGTCTTCTCGCTGATCCCCAGCGCCTCCGCGATCTCCTTGTAGGTACTGCCGTGCGCGATGTGTCGCACCACCTCGTGCTCGCGCTGGGTCAGCCGGGCGTTGCGGTAGGGGTCGCCGGTGGCCATCTCGCGCGCCAGCTCGGCCAGCAGTCGCGCCGGCGCGTAGTACTCGCCCCGCGAAACCGCCAGGATGGCGTCGACGAGCTGCATCTCGAGCGAGCTCTTGGGGACGTATCCCGAGCCTCCGGCTTCCAGGAAGCCCCGCACGTACTCCGGGTCCTCATGCATGGACAGCGCGATGAAGCGGGTCTCGGGGAGGCGACGGCGCAGCACGCGCACCGCCTCGATGCCGTTCATGCCCGGCAGCGAAAGATCGAGCAGGACCACGTCGACGTCGATCTCGGAGAGCGCCTCCAGCGCCTCCTCGGCGCTCTCGGCCTCCCCCACCACGTCGAGCGAGTCCTGGGCGTTGAGCAGCATGCGCACGCCGGCTCGCACGATGGCGTGATCGTCGACGATGAACAGGCGGATGGGCTGGCGCGTCGTCACGTGAGCTTCAGCGTACCGGAAGCCGAGCATAGAGCGCGGTACCTTGCCCCGGTACGCTCTCGATGCGCAGACTACCGCCGAGCACCTCGAGGCGCTCGCGCATGCCCATCAGGCCCACCTGCTCGCCCGGCAACAACGCCCCCTCGTCGAAGCCGATCCCGTCGTCCTCCACCACGCACTGCACGTAACTGTTGTAGGACGTCACCACCACCGAGCCACGCCCCGCCGAGGCGTGACGCACCATGTTCGTGAGCCCCTCCTGGACCACCCGGTAGAGCACGATCTCCTCCTGGTGATCGAGCCTGGAGGGCAGGTTGACGAGCACGCTCACGTCCAGGTCGTAGCGCTCGTGGATGTCGCGGGCGTAGCGCCGCAGCCCCGCCTCCAGTCCGAGCTCGTCCAGCACCGAGGGGCGCAGGTCGAGGGCGATGCGCCGCACGTCGGACAGCGTCACCGAGGTGAGCTCCTTGAGCCGCTGAAGGCTCCTGGAGTCGGGGTGATCGATGTTCTGGTCGAGGCCCAGCAGAAGCGCCGTGAGCGCCTGACCGATCTGGTCGTGAAGGTCGCGCGAGATCCGTCCTCGCTCCTCCTCCTGCGCGGTCAGGAACGCCTGGAGCAGCCGCGAGCGCTGCTGCTCCTTCTCGGCGAGACGCTGGTGCAGATGGGTGTGCTTCAGCGACGCCCGCATCACGTCGACCACCGCGCCCAGGAAACCCTGAGAGACGTCCTCGCCGCCCGACAGCGCCAGCAGCGCCACGTCGTCGATGGGTACCAGCAACCAATCGCCGGTACGGGACGCATCACAGGCTCCCCCTCGACGATCAGGTCGGGGCGCTTGGGGCACGCGCGCAACGGGTCGAACGGGCACAACCCCACCGTCACGGTCGCCAGGGAGCGACCGGGACCCTGGCGCAGCAACGCCTCCCCGCAGTTGAACCAACCCATCTCCAACAGAGCGGCCAACGAGCGCTCCAGCACCTCCGATGCCTGGCTGGTATCGGCGACGGCCTCAGCCAGAATGTGGAGGGTCTCCAGTTCGCGGGTGCGACGTCCCGCCTCGTCGAGCGTGTCGGTCAACCTGACCATCGGGAGCACCCGCTTGAGCATGCCACCATCATAGGCGGCCTACCCGACCGAGGGCGCTTCGACGGGGAGCGCCTCGCCGACCACCGTAGGCCGCGGCCGGACCATCATCACCGGGATGTGCAGGTGGCGCAGGACGGCCTCGGCGACGCTCCCGAGGACCAGCCGTTCGAGCCCGCTGCGGCCGTGCGTCGCCATCACCACCAGGGCCATCGCCTCGCTCTCGGCCACATCGATGATCTCGCCGGCCGCCTCACCGAACCGGACGACGGTCGTCACTTGGAACCCCGCCTGCGTGAGCAGGTGGACTTCCGGCTCGAGATTCGCCCGCAGCTCGGCCTTGAGACCGTCCCACACCTGGCTCTGGAAGACGGGGTGCGCCTGATCGCCGTCTCCCCTGCCCATCAGCCAGCCGTCGAGCGTGAGCGGACGCGGTGGCGGGCTGGACACACCCTCGGGTGTCGACGCCACCCGCAGGAGCGTCACCGAATACGCGGTCGGGTCGAGAAGCGACCGCACGTACGGCAGCACCTGCCGGCTGAACTCCGAACCGTCCAACGGCACGAGAACCTTGCGGTCGGCCATCAGGCCACCTCCTCCGGATCCCCCGAAGGTCGGGATGCCGCGCAGGGCACCCCGCTCACTCCTCCTGGTCGTTCGTCCGGATCAACAGGAACGGCTTGCTCGATCGTCTCAGCGCGCCCTCCGCCACCGATCCGAACATCCAGCGGTTGAAGCCCCGGCGCCCGTGCGTCCCCATGATGACCGCGTCGCACTCTCCCTCGGCGTCGTGGATGGCCTGGACCGGATCGCGGTTCTCGACGAGGCGCGTCTCCACCTTCACGCCGACCTCGCCGGCCCTGGCCGCCGCGTCGTCGAGCACGCCCTGTGCCGCGGTCTTGAGATCCTCGTAGAGCTGCGCCGAGTACGGAAGCGTCTCGGGGGTGGCGTACCCGGTGGTCAACGGGTTCTCCAGCACGTGCAAGAACAGCACCTGAGAGCCGAGGCGCCGAGCGAGATCGAGTCCGTGCTCGATCGCGTGATTGGCGCAAGCGCTCCCGTCGGTCGGCATCAGGATCTTCTGGTACATGGCTCCGGCCTCCCTGCGAACCGCTCGCAGCGCGGTCTTGGCGACCGCTCTCGAGTTCAGCGTAGGGAGGCGTCCCCACGGGGCCATCCTGGATTGCGCCGACGCCTATGTCGGAGTTTTGCCGACGCGACCGCTTCGGGGTCCATGCTCGACTGAGGGCGGATCGAGGAGCACGGCCGCGCCGCACCCGACAGCCCGACGCCCCCAGCGCTCCTCACCATGGTCACCGTGACCTACCCCCGGCAACCCGCGGTCACGGTGGCCACCCTTCGCAGGTGTCCGGCGTGCCGTTCCCGGCCGCCGGATGCCGCGCAGGGCGTCCCTTCCGGGGACGGGGCATCGCCGCAGACGCCTGCATGGTGTCGGTGGCGCTCCCCAGAGCGTTCCCGCGGTCCTCGGCGTCCGGATCCATCGGGCGCACCCCCTGGAGGCCGTATGATCGCCGTCGCCTGCCCTATCTGCGAAGCCGTCATCGAGCTCGAGGATCCGATCCTGGACGCTACCCTGGTCTGCCCCGAATGCGGCGAGGAGTGGCGCCTGGTCGCCGTCGACCCGCCCGAGCTGGTCTACGCCCGGGACATGGAGGAGGAGGTCGCGATCGACCTCGACGAGGACCATCCTCGCGAGAGTCCCGCCTGACGCGACCCCCCGTTCGACAGCGCGCCGTTCGACCGCGCGTGGGGGCGGCCCACCGGGCCGCCCCCAGATCGTGTTCAGCGCCGCCCCGGACCGCTACTCAGTCGTCGGCCACCGGCCGTCCCAACTGCGGGTCGGCCGTCGCCGCTTCGAGGCGATCGGCGATGTGCGTCGCCCACAGCTCGATACGTGCGAAGTTGCGGAAGTCACCAATCACGGCCCGCATCGAGCGATTGATCAGCCAGTCCTGGAGGTTGAGCACGTCGGGGTCGATCTTGCCGGCGAAGAGGGCGATGTCGAGCGGTCGCACCGACATCACCAGCCCGCGCAGCTCGTCCGGGTAGACCCAGCCGGCCAGCGCTTCGACCGGATCGCCGGGCGTGGTGGGCCCGCTGGAGAACAGCCACACCGGGAGCGCGCTCAGTTCCTCCTGGTAGCTCTCCAACAGCTCACGCGCATCTTCCAGCCAACCGCCGGAGTACAGCGCGCTACCCAGCACCACGGCCCGGTATCCCTCCAGCCGCGCGACCTCGCCCGCCGGACGGACGTCCACGGCGTTGCCGCGCTCCTGCAACACCCGACCGATCGCCTCGGCGATCTCCCGGGTGGCTCCATACCGGCTGGCGTACGCGATGAGGATCGGCACCAGGCACCTCCGCGCTCCATCGATGGTCGCGCTGTCACACCGACGGTAGTGCCGACGGCTGGGCCACCCCAGGGCGAATCGTCCGACACCCCTGTAGGATTTTGCCGGACGCTCGACGCGACCCCGCCCGGCTCAGCTCTGCTCGTCCAGCACGTCCTCGAGCCAGGTCATGGCACGCATCATGGAGGGGAACCCGAGGGTCGTCGTCGCCTGCAGGACTGCGTGGCGCAGCTCCGAAGCGCCGATGCCGGCCTTCAGGGCGCGCCGGGCATGACTGTGGAGCGCACCTTCGTGCGCCGATCCCACGGCCAGCGCGAACTTCACCAGCCGCTGGTCGCGTTCGCTCAGCGGGCCGGCGTCGGTAGCGGCCCGGCCGAGGCTCTCGTAGGCCCCGACGACGTCGGGATAGCGTTCCTTCAGGCGGTCGTACGGTTTGGGGCGGCTCATGGGTACGCTCCTCTCGGGGGTTCTCGTGCGTGGGTCCGTCGTGCATAGGTCCGTCGCGCGCCGGCCGGGGGCCGGTCCAGACGGTCGGGAGGGCGCGCCGACAGCACGCGCCCGCGTCACCCCCATGCTACCTGCGGGCGCGACACGACAGCGGGCGGGGCCCGTACGCGCCGGGCCCCGCCCAGGGATGTCGCTTGCCGCCGCCCTAGTGGGCGACCGGGAGACCGGCGCTCGTCCAGGCGCCGAAGCCGCCGGCGATGTTCTTGACGTTCGTGTAGCCGAGCATCTTCAGGTACAGCGTGCCGTAGAAGCCGCGCGTGCCCGCTGCGCAGTAGACCAGGATCGGCTCGTCGAGGCTCGAAGGGAGCTTGTCCAGGCTGTTCGCGAGGTCCGTGATCGGCACCAGCACCGCGCCTTGGATGTGGCCGTTCTGATCCCATTCACTCTGGTTGCGCACGTCGAGGAGGAAGGGCTGGATGGCGTCGATCTGCTGCAGCGCCGCCGCCGGGTTGACCTGCAACCAGCCGGCCTGGCTGGCTTCGGCGATGACCTTGGCGAACGCCTCGGAGCCGGGTGTCGGAGCGGGACCCTGCGCGAACGCAGGGATCGTCGCGAGGAGGGTGAAGGCCGCGAGCGTGGCGAGGATACGTCTCATGACAGATGTTCTCCTTTCTCTAGGGGTTCGGACCCCCTTGGAGACGATGATTCGGGGTGGGCCCGCGACGGGCCCCGGCGTCTCGGGCCCGCTCGAGGCGGACCCGTGGACGTCACGACAGAGGCGGCATGAAGGCTCCGATCTCGACCAACAGCGTGCGGGCGAGCACCGCACCGGCCACCACCAGCACACCGGCAACCGCCGGATAGCGGCGCAGCAAGGCCGGGCCCAGCAGCATGGCGGCGAGCGCCGCCACGAACAGCGTGCCGCCCTCGTGCCACAGGTGGCTCAGCCCTTCGCGTGCAGCCAGCCCGCCGACGGCGAGGCCGACCAGGTAGAGACCGCCCAGCAACCCGCCTCCGAGCCCCAGCACAGCCACGGCCGGGCGCAGGTCGTTCTGCCGGAACAGCAGGGCCAGGCCCCACGCCAGCAGCAGCCCGGTCACCGGCATGAACGCCAGCAGCAGCGGCGTCCACAGGGGCCTCGCGCTGTTGGCGGCGAGCGCCAGTCCCGGATACAGCAGCGCCATCGTCGACGTCACCGCCAGCAGCGCCCCCCACAGCCGCCGCGGTCCCCACCCGAAGGCGAGCAGGAGACCGAGAACGGCCGAGCCGGCCAGGCCCCACGCCCCCCACCAGATGGCCGACGCCGGACGGACGTTGAGGAACAGGTAGACGTGCGTCAGACGCCAGCGCGCCAGCGACTCGGCCCACAGCACCACCATGTCCAACGCGATGAGGCCGACCGAGAGCGCGGGGAGGCGCCAGCCGAGACGGTCGCGCCCGAGCGCGCGGTAGGCGAGCAACATCGCGACGCCGCCCGCCAACGCCACCAGGCAGAAGTGGACGAGGGTGGGCCAGTGCCAGAAGGCACCGTCGTTGACTGCGCCATAGAACGTCGTCACGGGATCGGACATCACTTCGGCACCCCCTCGCTCGCGAGCCCGAAGCGGGCCGGGGCATCGAGGTACACGAGCTTGGGGTGGGTACCCTGCTCGGGCTTGAGCACCTCGACCCGGTGCGCGGCCCGGATGGCGCGACTCACGTCACTGTTCGGATCGTCGAGGTCGCCGAAGGAGCGGCACAGGGTGGGGCAGGTCTCCACGCACGCCGGCACGCGGCCCTCGGCGAGACGGTGCTCGCAGAAGGTGCACTTGCCGACGAAGCCGCGCTCGTCGAAGTAGCGCGCCCCGTACGGGCACGCGGCGATGCAGGCGCCGCAGGCGATGCAGGTCTCGGCGTCCACCAGCACGATCCCGTCGTCGGTGACATGGCTGGCTCCGGTCGGACAGACCCCGACGCAGGGCGGGTCCGCGCACTGCATGCACTGCTCCGGTCGGTACTGCATGGCGAGATCGGGGAAGGTGCCCGACTCCTCGAGCCGGATCCACAACCGGCTGACGCCGGCCGGGACCTCGTTCTCGAGCTTGCAGGCGACGGCGCATGCGGCGCACCCGACGCAGGACGACAGGTCGATCGCCATGGCGTAGCGGGCCATCACACGCTCCTCTCGGCCAGCTTGGTGAGGCGTGGCAGCCGCGGCCGCGGCGCACCGGGCACGAGCTTGACGAAGTTCACGCGCAGGCCGGCCCCACCCGAGATGGGGTCGAGTCGATAGCGGCTCATCAGAGCGGTGTCGGACGCGCCGCGGGCGTTCGCGATCTTCATGTCGGCGGCGCGGTGCCCGAAGCCGTGCACCATGTAGACGCAGTCGCGACGCAGACGCTCGGTGGCGAATACGGCGATCGGACCGTCACGGACGCCGTCCTGATTCTCCAGCCAGACGTAGTCGCCGCTCTTCAGTCCGAGCGAGGCCGCCTCGGCAGTGTGGATCCACACGGCGTTGTCCCCGTGCATCTCCATCAGCACCCAGTTGTTCTGGGTCTTGGCGAAGGTGTGCACCGGGCTGCGCCCGTAGAGCAGGCGGTAGCTCCCCGCTGGACCCTCCTCGGGCGCCTCATACACCGGCATCGGATCGAAGCCGGCGTCGGCGAACGATTGCGAGTAAAGCTCGATCTTCCCCGACGGGGTACCGAAGGGATCGAGGTTGCGCTGCTCCCAGTCGCTGAGGTAGGGGCGGCCGCGCTGCACCAGCGTGCCCGCCTGCTTGGCCTTGGCCAGGCTCGAGCCGATGGTGCTCAGCCGCTTGTCCAGGTAGGTCTCGATGTCGGGCCAGTCGAAGTACTTCTCCAGGCCCAGCCTGAGACCCAGCTCGCGCGCGATCCACCACCCCGGCTTGGTGTCCCACAGGGGTTCGACCGCGGGTTGACGCAACTCGATGAAGGGAGTCTTGTGGGCGATCTCCACCAGATCGTCGTAGCGCTCCAGGTAGGTGGCCTCCGGCAGGATGACGTCGGCCCACATGACGTGATCCATGGGGAGTACGTCGATGGCCACGTAGAGGTCGAGCTTCTTGAGCGCCTCCTGGGTGCGCGCCACGTTCGGGATGGAGTGGAACAGGTTCACGCCGTAGGCGATCAGCCCGGCGATGCGGTAGGGCTCGCCGGAGATCATGGCGGGGATGAGCTCCTGCACCGCCGTGGTCTTGGCGAAGAACTTGCCGTGATCGACCGAGGCGCGGTAGCCGGTGTCGATGGTCTCGCCGCCCGAGGCGCCGGAGCAGCCGCCGGAGGAGGGCTCGAGCGGGAAGGCGGCGTGCGGGTACTTCTCGATGTAGGGCGGTTGTGCGAAGTAGAAGCCGCCCTCCACCCCGTAGTTGCCCAGCAGCGTGTTGACCAGGTAGAGCGCCCGCATGCGTTGGGTGTCGTTCCCGTACCAGACGGTGTGCCTTCCCGGCGGTACCACCGCGCGTGGAGCGTGCGCGGCGAGCTCGCGGGCCACGGCGCGGATGGCGTCCGGGTCCAGGTCGGTGATGGGCGCCGCCCACTCGGGCGTGAACGGCTGCACGTGCGCCGTGAGCTCCTCGATGCCCACGGTGTAGCGCTCGACGTACGCCTTGTCGTACAGCCCCTCGGTGACCAGCACATTCAGCCAGGCCAGCAACAAGGCGGTGTCGGTGCCCGGCTTGATCGGCAACCAGCGGTCGGCCTTCGAGGCGGCCACCGAGAAGCGCGGATCGACGACCACCAGCTTCGCCCCGCGCTTGAGCGCGAGGCTGAAGTCCTGGAGCTGGGTGTTGTGGGTGTCCTCGCCGATGTGGTGTCCGACGAGCACGATGTAGTCGGTGTTCTCCCAGTCGATGGGCTCGTGCCCGCCGATGCCGCGCCCGAACGTCCATTGCGCGGCGGTCTCGCGCGGGCCGGTGCACAGCGACACCGAGGGCTTGCCGACGTTGGGAGTGGCCCAAGCCGCCGGCAGGTAGTCGCCGAACCAGGTGTCGCCGCTGCCGTGCGCGAAGAAGGCCATCGACTCGCTGCCGTAGCGCTCCTTGATGGCGAGCATGCCCGACGCGATCACGGACAGCGCCTCGTCCCAGGTCGCCTCCCGGTACTTGCCCTCGCCGCGCTCGCTGCCCTCCATGCGGATGAGAGGGCGCTTCAGGCGATCGGGATCGTAGGTCTGCGCCACCGCGCCCTGGCCCCGCGGACACAAGCGGCCGCGGGACTTCGGGTTCTTCGCGTAGCCGTCGACCTTCCACACCCGACCGTCGGCCACCGATGCGCGGACCCCACACTTCCAGAAGCAGTTCTCGCAGTAGGTGAGGACGGTGCTGACCTCGCCGTCGTACCAGGCCTTCGGGGCCCGTGCCAGCGGGTTGGGCAGCTTCAGGGCCTGCGTCTCCGAGGCCACCATCAGCGCGCCCACCGAGGCGGCAGACAACTTGAGGAACTCTCGCCGTTTCATGCTCTGGGGGCAACCTCCTTCAGGACGGACCGCAGGAAGCGGCTCATCTCACCGTAGAAACCGCTGTCGTCGGCCGCCGCCACGGCGTCGGCGAAGCGAACGAACCAGGCGCACAGGTAGGTCGAGGTCAGCGCCAAGGCGGCGCCCACGCGGTTGCGCTCGAGCAGGAGCTCGACCGCCTCCGCCACGGCGGCGAGGTGATCGGGCAACTCCCGCCATTGCGGATTCGGGCGCAACCCGAGCGCCTCCAGATCGGAGCGCAGGCGTTGCACGGTGGGACCCATGAGCTCCACGTCGCGCGCCAGTCCCACGTAGGGGGGAGCCGGGACGCCGCCGACGCGGCTCACGAAGAGCGAGACGTAGCTGGAACGGAGCGTGTCGAAGTCGGGAGGCGCGTGCGGGCCGCGCGGCGCGTCGAGCCCGGTGTCGTGTGCCAGAGCGTCGCTGATCTTCCCCAGCCGGCCGCTCGCCAGATCGTCCCGCAGGCCTTCGCCCGGCGAGCGGTAGAGGGCGGCCACGATCTGACAGGCCGCGCTCAGGGCGTCCGCCGTTCGTTCGCCGTAGATCGGCCCATGCGGGCCCATCGGATCGAGTGGGTCCAACACCTCCATCGACACAACCTCCCCAACCGCCTCAACGCTAGGGAGCGGGGTGGGTGCAGGCCAAGGGCTAAACGTCCCCCACGACATCGCTGCGCTCATGGAGGCCGGCACGGTGGCCGTTGCGGAGGCGTTCGAACGTGATCGCCCGGGACCCGGCGGCCGCCGAGGCGCGCCTCGGTTCCCACGAGTCCCGTTAGGACATTCTTACCTGTACCCGGCCCGCGGCCGCACCTAGCATGAGCCGAGGGTGTCCTGCGTGAGAGCTTCCGAGCACGACCGAGGCGCGGGTTGCGCCCGCCGGGTCGGCCCGTTGCGGCCGCCCCGGGGGAGAGGCTCGAGATGACGAAGAATCCGGTCAGAGGTCGGCGCAAGGAGCCCAGGAGGGGCACCTCCAAGGCGTCCGCGACGCGCAAGCGCCGTCCCGCCGACGAGGACGGGGCCGCGCAGGACCCACGACCGGTACTGCTGTTGGGGGTGGGCAACATCCTGTACGGCGACGAGGGCCTGGGCGTGTACATCGTGCACAGGTTGCGGCGCGCGTACAAGATCCCTCCCGCACTGAGGATCATCGACGGAGGCGCCGCCGGCTGGCACCTCGAGCCCTACATCGCCGAGGCCCGGCGCGTCGTCATCGTCGACGCAGTCGCCGGTCAGGCCGGGTCGATCTACCGCTTCAGCCATCGCGATATCCCGGCGTGTGTCCAGAAGAACACCCTGACGTCCCACGAGCTGGAAGTCGGCGAGCTGCTGAAGGCCATGGAGGCCCAGGGCAAGCTGCCGCCCACGCGCATCATCGCCATGGGCGTGACGCCGTCCAGCGCGCCGCTGGACCACCTGTCGATGGGGCTGTCCCCCGAGGTCGAGAGCCGCCTTCCCGCCCTGGAGCTGGTGCTACTGGCGGAGCTCGCCGACGCCGGCATGTTGTTGGAACCGCGTAGCCGTCCGCTCGGCGACGGGCACGGACCGTCGAGCGATCGACGGCCGCGCCGTGGGCAGCATGCATGAGCTCTCCATCGCGCGCTCCGTCGTAGATCTCGCCGTACAAGCCGCAAGCGACGACCGCGCCGAGCGCATCCTGCGCGTCGGCGTGCGGGTGGGAGCCTTCGCCGGCGTCGATGCCGGCGCGCTCGACACCGCCTTCTCGGTGGCGCGCCTCGGCACGCCCGCCGAGGCGGCCGAGCTGGAGATCGAGGCCGTCCCCCTGGTATGCCACTGCGAGAGCTGCGCTGAGGACTTCGAGGTCGACGACCGGCACGGCATCGCCCGCTGTCCACGGTGCGGGGTGACGAGCGGCGACATACGGAGCGGCATGGAGCTGGAAGTGAGCTTCGTAGAGGTGGTGTGACATGACCGACCGACGTACCATCGGCATCAGCCTGCTGTCCGATCGCGACGACGACCGCGGGCGCCTGCTCGAGGTGGAGAAGGGCGTGCTGGCCCGCAACCAGGAGATCGCCACGGTGAACCGCGCGCGCTTCGCCGCGCTGGGCCTCACGGTCCTGAACGTGGTCTCGTCGCCGGGATCGGGCAAGACCGCCTTCCTGGCGCGCCTGCTGCACGACCGCGCCGACCTTCGCGCCGCGGTCATCGTCGGCGACCTCGCCACGGATAACGACGCCGAGCGACTCAGGGAGGGAGGCGCCGACGTGGTGCAGATCACCACCGGCGGCGTGTGCCACCTCGAGGCCGCCATGGTCTCGGGCGCTGCCGATCGCCTGGAGCTCGCGGGCAAGCGGCTGCTGATCATCGAGAACGTCGGCAACCTGGTCTGCCCCGCCGCGTACGACCTCGGCGAGGGGCTTCGCGTGGTACTGGTCTCGGTCACCGAGGGCGAGGACAAGCCGCTGAAGTACCCGCGCATGTTCAAGACGGCCGACCTCGTGGTGATCAACAAGATCGATATCGCCGAGGCGGTGGGCTTCGACGCGGAAGCGCTGCACACCAACCTCGAGGCGGTGTGTCCGCAGGCGACGGTGTTCGAGGTGTCGGCGCGCACCGGCGAGGGCATGCCGGCCTTCTACGCGCATCTCGATCGCCATCTCGCGACGGCGGCCGCACCCCTTGGCTGAAGCCGTGCTCGCCGGCCAGCGCGCTCGCATCCGCGTCCAGGGCGTGGTCCAGGGTGTGGGATTCCGTCCCTTCGTGTACCGACTCGCGCGCCGGCTCGACCTCGGAGGCTGGGTGTTGAACGACGCGCAGGGCGTGCTGATCGAAGCCGTCGGAAGCCCTGCGGCGCTGGCGACCTTCACGGCCCGCCTGCGCAGCGAGGCCCCGCGCGCGGCGCGGGTGGACGAGGTGAGGATCCTCGAGGAAGGGGCGGCCGCCGAGTCCGCGCCTCCCTTCCACATCCGACAGAGCACCTCCGGGGGCAGCATCACCACCCTCATCTCACCGGACCTGGCGATCTGCGACGACTGCCTGCGCGAGCTGTTCGACCCGCATGACCCCCGCCACGGCTACCCCTACATCAACTGCACCCACTGCGGCCCGCGCTACTCGATCATCGAGTCCCTGCCCTACGATCGTCCGCACACCACCATGGCCCCCTGGCCGTTGTGCGAGCGGTGCGCCGAGGAGTACGGCGATCCCGCGAACCGGCGCTTCCACGCACAGCCCGTGGCCTGTGCGCGCTGCGGTCCCGGCTACCACCTGTTGGACGCGGAAGGCGCACCGTTGGAGGCGCAGGACGCCATCGTCGAGGCGGCGCGACGGCTGTCGGACGGGGCCATCGTGGCGGTCAAGGGCATCGGCGGCTACCACCTGACATGCGACGCCCGCAACGCCGCCAGCGTCGCCGCGCTGCGCCTGCGCAAGATGCGCAAGGAGAAGCCGTTCGCCCTGATGGCGGCCGATCTCGACAGTGCCCGGAAGGCACTGGCGGTGACGCCGGCCGAGGCCGAGGCGCTGCAGTCGCCGGCCCGCCCCATCGTGCTGCTCGCCAAAGGCCCCTGCGACTTGCCGGAGGCGCTGGCGCCCGGCAATGCCGACCTCGGGCTCATGCTCCCCTACGCTCCGCTCCACCACCTGCTGTTCGCTGCGGGAGCGCCGGATCTGCTGGTGATGACCAGCGCCAACCGCGCTTCCGAACCGATCGCCTACCGCGACGAGGAAGCGCTGAGGGTCCTGTCCGGCCTGGCCGACGCCTTCCTGGTCGGGGAGCGGCCCATCGCCCGGCGCGTCGACGACTCGGTGGCTGCGCTCCTGGACGGCCGCCTCACGCTGCTGCGGCGGGCCCGTGGCTTCGCGCCCGAGAGCGTCGTCGACGATCCGCGATTCGATGCCGGCCCCCCGATCCTGGCGCTCGGCGCCGGCATGAAGAACGCCATCACGCTGGCGGTGGCGGGGCGCGCCTTCGTCAGCCAGCACCTGGGCGACCTCGACCGGGTAGAGGCGCGCCTCGCCTTCGAGGAGACGGTGCGCGATCTGTGCGCCATGTACGGCGTCGATCCCGGCCGTGCGCAGGTGGTCGCCGATCTCCACCCGGACTACGGTTCCAGCCGTTTCGCCCGTGCCCTGGGCGGACCGGTCCAGCAGGTCCAGCACCACCGCGCCCACGTGGCCTCGGTGCTGGCCGAGCGCCGAGCCTGGACCACGGTGGTGGTCGGGATCGCCTTCGACGGCGCGGGCCTGGGCGATGACGGCACCGTGTGGGGCGGCGAGGCGTTCGCCGGCAGCCTCGTGGGCGGCCTCGAGCGGGTGGCGCACCTGCGCCCCGCGCCGCTCCCCGGAGGCGACGCGGCGGCCCGGCGACCGGAGCAAGCGGCGGTCGGCTTCCTGTCGGAGCAGCCCGCCGACGTGCTCTGGCACGACCTGTTGACCCCCGGCATGGTGAGGCGTGCGGGCCTCCTGGTCGAGACCGGCGTTCGCACGATCCAGACCACCAGCGTCGGCCGGCTGTTCGACACCGCAGCCGCGCTCCTGGGCTTCCACCGGACGATGACGTTCGAAGGGCAGGCCGCCATGTTCCTGGAAGCACTGGCGCACGACGACGGCACGGCAGCGACGTGCGAAGAGGGCTACCCCCTGCCGTTCGCGCAGGGCCTCTGGGACCACCGGCCGCTGCTGGCGGAGCTGGTGGCGGACGTGCGCCGCGGCATCGAGCCGCGGACCTGCGCCCGGCGCTTCCACGCCGGCATCGCGAACGGCGTGGCGCACGGAGCGGCGCGTCTCGCCGAGGACC
>Ga0315556_1001470_pt1 | contig 14135 bp, 7 predicted proteins | sample SalMarSW160310MG_FD_202112 | JGI IMG/M metagenome (GOLD analysis project Ga0315556, IMG submission 202112) | Salt marsh sediment microbial communities from the Plum Island Ecosystem LTER, Massachusetts, United States - Salt Marsh Sediment SW1603-10 ...
CTCGTGCTGCTTTCTGTGCTGTTCATTGAGTTGTTCATCTTGTTCGACATCAATGACACCGCCAGATCCGTGCTCCGCATATCGCGCGACGCTTACTCGATTATGCAGTCTTCCGAGCTGGATGATAGTGAGAAAGAACGATACATTCGCGGGTCGGCACTGGATATGTTCAAGATCACCCTGGTCTTTCTCGTTAAAATTATATTAATTCTGCTGGCCCTGTATGTTCTATTCATCATATTGTCATCCGTGTTTTCACTGTCTGAAGTGCGACTGATGGAGGCATCACTTCTTCCGCAAACAATCATTGCACTGATTCTGCTCGGTTTCCTGTATATCCGGTTGCGCAGTGTCATTATCCGACGACTACAGTCTCATTGACCGCGGTCTTCACTACCTGGCTTTCTGCCATCCGGCCATCCAGAAAGCGCTGTGTGAGATCGAAAACGACCTGTACGGAAAGCGATTCAGGGATATTTCCTCGGATAACGAGGTGTTCGTTACGGGAATGCCTCGCTCGGGTACAACCCTGCTGCTTGAACTTTTATATAACACACGAGAGTTTTCGACATATACATACAGGAATATGCCTTTCATCCTGTCACCGGTCGTCTGGTCCGGCATATCGGGGTATTTTCAGAAAAAGTCGATACTGAAAGAGCGCTCGCACGGGGACGGGATGCAGGTATCGTATGACAGTCCGGAAGCATTTGAAGAGGTTATCTGGCTTGCCTATCTGCAAGATGAAATTGTCAGGCCAGACTTTCTGTTACCACTGGGCCCTGGCAAATGTACCCCGGCTTTTGTCCGAACCCTGAAGGATTCGATCAGAAAGCTTCTCTACCTCGGCAGACAGGCCCGGGGCTGCAGCGCAGACCTGAGGTACTTGTCCAAGAATAACGCCAATGTCTCCAGGATCGACACCCTGTCGGAGTTATTTCCGAATTCAACGATTGTTGTGCCGTTCAGACACCCGCTTGCGCATACGGGTTCCCTGATAAAACAGCACGACAGATTTCTCAAGGAACAATCGACGGATCCGTTCAGCATGCGGTATATGAAATGGCTCGGCCACTATGAGTTCGGCAAGATTTTCAAGCCGATAAACTTCGATGACTGGCTTGGAGAAACGGGCGCGCCCTATGATGTCAATGTGGATTTCTGGATGGAATACTGGTCGAGAACATATCAATATGTTCTCGACAATAAAACGAGCAATGTCTTTTTCATTGACTTCGACAAGCTTCTCGGGTCCGGGGAGCAGGTGCTGGCCAGCCTCGCAGAATGTATCGGCCTGCGTGATGCGCACCAACTTGTCGGTCAAAGTAACAGATTACGGATGCCGAAGAGTAAACAGATTTCATCGACCGAATGCTCGATAAATACATATCAACGGGCATGTGAAATTCACGCGCAGCTCAGGGTTGCAGCAATCTGAGCCCCGGGAGGAAAAAGCTGCATTGCTGAAAGCGGTGTGAATACCGGGCTTTCGGCAGCCTCAGCGTGGATCAGGCACTGGCTAACCTGGCGCAGTCCGGAGTGAATCCCCGGGCGCTCCGGCGGACCTGGACTGTGGTAAGGGAAACTGGTCGGTGAGGCAGGGCGGAAACCGGTTTGCTGGTGGCCGGAGCGCGGGCGTTCAGCGGCAAAGGATTCCGGAGCTAACCCTGCTTCCCGGGCAGGTGCTCGTGAATGCGTGAGCTCAGCCAAATATCTGTCGGGATTTCTTACGCGCGCGCGCAGATGCGAAAGATTCATAAGTAATACATATCCCTTTATAAATACGAGAAAATACGTACCAGACCCGGTCGTACCCTGGGGCGATGCAGGAATGATGTTTGTTGGGATTCTTTACAGGCGGAGTTCATTCGATGCCGTTTGGGTTCATCAAGTTACTGTATTTACAGTCTATCACTGATATGGTGCGTAACTTGCATGATCACAAGGCGAAGCATGCCTGCCTGCTGAGGAGGGGCGGAAGCACGAACGGACTACCATCTAAAAGAGCACAAATTGCCATCCAAGAGCACAACACAACTAGATAGCGTTTCTTTACGGAGGATTTGGTCAATGCGTACAAACAATATTTCCAGAATCATAACAACTGCTTTGCTGGCTGCCGGTCTGCTGCTGAGTGGTTTGACGGCCAGTGCCGCATCAATCTTTCTGATCCCGAGTGCGCAGATCGTTGGGGATAATGCAATGTTCTCGGTCGATATCATTGCGTCCGGTCTTCCGACGGGCACCTCCGGGGGGGCGCTGGATTTCAGCTGGAACGCGGCTGATATGACGCTGGACTCCGTGTACGTGTCAACGACAGACCCCGCCGACAGTGGTGGCGGAGCTGCTCTGGGGAACTGGGACCCCGTCAGTTCGCTCTTCAGTGGCCCGGGCACGATCGGTATCGGTTCGCTGGCAGGTCTGTTCGTGGGCTCCTTGTCAGGTTTAGAGGGCAATCAGCAGATCGGACGGCTGAATTTTACCCTCGGCAGCGGTGTTTCGAATTCAGCGATCAGCGTGGCGGCGGCGGCAATGGGCGGTACCTGGAGCGCCTGGGATGGTGTCAATGATCCGTACAACTTCACCAATGACTACGCAGGAACAATCATTAATCCTAGCTCTGTCGTGCCGCTCCCTGCCGCGTTCTGGCTGTTTGGCAGCGGCATGCTCGGTTTGGTGGGCGTGGCTCGTCATCGCAGCCGGACCGCACCTGGATACAGACGGGTATAACCCGCAGAAGTACGCGTAGAGGTGTACGGCTTTTGATGGGTAAATACGAATGTCAGGTTAATTGGTGGCCTGGGTCATTCCGGTGCAGTCAGTGTGTGTTCCGGATGAGACAGGCAATCAGGTAGAAAGATAAATAATTTAAGTAGTATGTATCAACACGCATGTAACGTCTGAAAATGGCGTTGACCGGGAGGAGGTCATAATGATACCAAACCTGTTTACTTACCGCTGCAGTTGCCGGCCGCATGGTTCGCGGTACACGCTGGCCGGGGCTGCGCTGCTGCTCATGCTGGCATGTCCGCTGGCGCAGGCCGTCCCGGGCGACGCCGACAATGATGGCGTGCCGGACAGCCAGGATAATTGCATCAACACAGCCAACGGCCCTTTGCTCCCCGTAAGCCCTGCCGACAATCAGGTGGACAGCAATGGGGATGGCTACGGCAATGCCTGTGATGCCGACCTTGACCAGTCGGGTTTTGTCGATGCGGGCGACCTGTCGATATTCAGGTCCAAGTACCACACGGCCGATGCCGATGCTGATTTCGACGTTTCCGGCGGCATCGTTGACGCCGGTGACCTGTCGATCTTCCGCTCCCTGTATCGCAAGGCGCCGGGTCCCTCCTGTATCGACCTCCCGAACAAATGTCAGGCCGTAGTCGGGCGGGGTGATACCTACGCGACGCCGGCCGGCGATACGCTGACGGTAACCGCCTCGAGCGTGTCGGGCGTGCTCTACAACGACTTCACACCCGATCCTTCCACGGGTGAATCTACCGGCAACGCCGGACTCACGGCGCACCTGGACAGCGGTCCGGCCCATGGCACACTGAGCTACCTGAATACCGACGGATCGTTCCAGTATGTGCCGGACGGGACCCAGGGTGACAACGACAACGACAGCTTCACCTACCATGCCGAGGATGGCTCCAGCAACTCGTCGGGTGAGACGACGGTCAACATCCACATCACGGCAAAGCAGACCGATTTCAAGATCATGATGAATTACGAGCTGGGCATGCACTGCACCGGCTTCGAATTCTCCTACTGCTGCGTGCTGCCTCCGTATAACTCGATCCTGGCGCAGGTGGTCAAGCCGCAGACGAACTCGAGCCCGGCCTCCAACGCGGATTTCCCGCGTCTGTTGGCAGGTGATCCGAACAACGGTCTTGACGGCCTCGGCCGCGAGACGGTGCTGCGCGATTACGACGACTCCGGCAACTTCACCAAGTATTACCTGGAGTATTACCACGACGCCCAGCCGCGCCGCGAGGGCAACATGCCGGGTACGTTCAACGACCAGACCTCGACCCTGATCAGCGATGTCGAGGGCAACTCGCTGCTGTATGAGAATACTCCCTACGATTCGGCCCAGGTCGATACTGACGGTTCGATCACCGGCGTGCCCGGCAAGCTGATCACCGGTACCTACAACGGGCAGAACAACGTGGTGCTCGGTAACGGCAACTATACCGACCCCACCGACAATTTCGCCAATGGCTCGTGGAACCACCTGTATATCTACTCCGACCTGGAAGGCAGCAATCCCGCCAACACCTCGCTGGAGGCCAACAAGATCCGGCTTGGTGTGGCCGGCATGGTCGAGTACCCGAAAAATGCCGGTGCGGCCCTGCAGCCGGTGGGTCCGAACGGCAACGTCACACCGTTCGACAACGTGTTGACCTTCTCCGGCGATACCGGCACGGTGGTGTTCACCCAGATGAAGGTGCTGGAGAACCTGCCGATCACACTGACCTCGCCGCGTATCTGGGAGGCCCTGGGCCTGCCGCTGACGCCGTTCGAGGATTCGATCAATTTCTTCGCCGATCCGGGCAAGGTGGACGAGGACTCGCTGCGTCCGTTTGTCGCGATGAAGGCGGCCCTGCATACCGCCAATTGTGATTCGGGGGGCAACTGCACCAAGGGTGGGGCGGTGCTCGATGGCAACGGTAACCCGATCATCGGCTTCGGTACCGCACCGATCGACATCCCCAACTGCGAGCGCTGTCATTCGGCGCCTGCCTACCAGGCCGACGGTGTGACGCCGAACATCAACAGTCCGAACTACCAGCGCCGCCAGGGCGGTCCCGATGCCTATTACGGACCCTCCGGAGAAACCCTGGAAGCGATGACCGACATGGAGATCAACTACTGGAACGCCCTCTACGGTATCGACCCCGCGGCCGGTGACACCGACTGGTATTCGCGGCTTAAAGGCGCGGCGATCAACATGATGCTGATGCACGACGCCGACAATGGCACCAGCTTCACCTCCAACTATCCGTCCTCGGGCAACCCGCTGGGCCTGCCGTCCGGCGAGGACCTGCCGCAGAATACCCGCCTGGGCAAGGAGTCCGTGATCTGCCAGAAATGCCACGCGGACAACGTGATCGCGGTGGTCAAATCCGCGGGCAGCGGCGGCTACGTCGTTCCGCCGATCACGGAATCGGTTCACAGAACCCACCGCGACACCGGCGAGGGCGGCGTGATTACGTTCAATGACAGCCTGGGACGTGATGGTGGTTGCCAGGGCTGCCACCCGGCGCACCGTTCCGATGGTACGATGGACAACTATCCCATCGACCGGAATGGCAACAACCACTATGCGTCCACAGACAACCGCCTGGCCCAGGGTGGTTGTTTCGTCGGCCGTGACGTCCACTCCAACCCGCTGAAGGATTCGGACGGTGCCGAAACACCGGCCCACCTGAACGCGGCAGGCCAGTGGCTGGCGGACAACGTGTTCCACAACCAGGCCGACGAGGGTGGTGTCGCAGGGCATGACACCCGCGGTATCTGGTGCACCAACTGCCACACCCAGTTGAGCCAGGAGCTGTGGAAGACCGAGAACTGCACAGACCTGATCCACGGCGACTGCACGAACAACCCGCGTGGAGCGGCGACCCTTGCGGACATGGCCGCGGACGTGGGTGTCAGCGAACAGCAGGCGATCGCGTGGCTGGACCCGACCAGCACGGACCTGCACGGTACCGGACTGGGTGACTTCACCCATGCGATCTGGGATAAGGATCCGGGCATCTGCCAGTTCCTGATCGATCCGACCAATCCCGCGCAGGACGCCAACGTGGCGACCATCGAGGTCGCGATCACCAGCGGTGGTGCGGGTCAGACCTGCTCGACGCCTGACCAGATCGGTCCGGTCGACTGCTCGGGCGTGGGTGGTCCGGTGTTCAACATCTGCGGTACCAACGACGCCGATGGTGACTTCAGCGTGCATGCGCTGGACTTCTGCACCACACCGGACTGTGTCGCGGCTGCCCAGTCCACGTTGACGAACTCGGCGGCGGTCGCGGTGCCGTTCTCGGCGGCGGACGACGCGCGTGACCACTGGCTGGCCGCGGGTGAACCGCACTGCGCCGACTGCCATGCCGCACCGTACACGGAGCAGAGTGGAAACATCAGTGCCTATGTGCCCTTCAATTACCCGCGCAAGGCGAGCCTGATGCGGTATACGCGTGGACATCAGGACCTGTCCTGCCAGGCGTGCCACGAGTCGATCCACGGTCTCTATCCGGTGACCCCGGCAATCGACAACACGAGCTATGCCCAGGCCGCGGCGCTGAACTATGACGGATCCCACGGTCCGCTGAAGTGCGGCACCTGCCATACGGTCGACGGCAATGGCGTTCCAACCTGGATCCACAGTGGTACGGGTGCGGTCGGCAGCCAGATCAGCAGCTTCGACGATGCGGTGACCTGGGCGCATACCTACACGGATGAGGCCAGCGTGCTCAACACCACCTGCCAGAACTGCCACGGTGTCAACGGCCAGTTCGTCGCGCCGAACACCAACAGCGTGCCGGCGGACTGGACCAAGGTGGCCGTCCCGGCCAGTGCCTCGGTTAACTATCTGGGACATGCCATGGACGGTCGTACCTCACGGCAGATGATGGACAAGGCCGAGAAGCTCGTCGACGGTGCCGTGTTAGACACAACGGACGGATCGGACGGTGTCTGCGTCGGTTGTCATGTCGACCACAGCGCCAGCGTGAGCTGCACCCTGGCGGTATGGAAGCAGCATCTGACCCAGGGCCGTGTCGCCGAGTCGGTCTGGGAGAAGGTCTCCCTGGCCAAGACGGGTACACGCTGCGGCTGGTAACCGCGCATCCCGCCCCGTTCCGGGGGTATGTGGAACGGGGTGCATCAACCGATGGAGGGGAAACCCTGTTTCCCCTCCATTTTCACGGGTGTCACGATCTCCCCGCGGGTGTATCGCAGACCCTGGTACCGGGTGCGCCTGGTAATCTGAAGATTTTCGAGCGAAGACTCGAGCGAAGAGGGGAATTATAATGAAGCTCGCATTTGCGTTTGTGACTGCACTGCTCATGCTCCCGGTCAGTGCGACCGCCACGGTGGCCCGTGCCGCCGATGAGTCGAACAAGGACACGCCTGTCAGTGACGTAATCGCCAGGGTAGGTGACCAGGCGATCACCTTCAGCGAGATCAACACGGCACTCAACAGCTCGGCGATCGTCGGGCTGTCCATCCCGGCGCTGGGCACACCGCAGCGCGACGAGGTGCGGATCACGCTGCTGGACAAGTTCATCAGCAGCAACCTGCTCTATCTAGATGCCCTCAAGCAGGGCGCTGACAAGGACCCGACCTACACGGTGCCGGTGAACCGCTTCGCCAACGCGATACTGGCAGGGCTCTACCGCCAGCACGACCAGATCGGCGATATAAAGATCACCGAGGACGAGGTGCAGGACTACTTCAAGAAGAATATCGTTTCCGGCACGAAGATGAACGATGACCTGCACACGCAGATCGAGGCGACTTTGCGGCGGCAGAAACTGCACGAACGCATGCAGAAGGCCGACAAGGAACTGCGTGATGGCGCAAAGATCAAAGTGTACGAGGACAGGGTGGACAGCAAGAACGACAAGCCGCCGGCGGACGATACAGTGCTGGCCGAGGTCAACGGCGAGAGCATCACCTGGGGGCAGATCGGCGACAAGCTCATCGCCGCCGGGAAGGGGGCGGTGATGGTCGATCCGCTGGCATTCGATCATCAGGCGCGCCTGGGTGCACTGCAACATGAAATCGACATGCGTATCCTGGCGCAGAAAGCCAGGGCGGCCGGACTCGAGAACGACCCGATATACAAGAGGCGGATGAAGGAATACAGCAAAACGTTGCTGATCAACGTGTATCGCGACCGGTTGGTGAAGCAGATGGAACCCTCCGAGAAGGAGCTGAAAGACTATTACGAAAAGAACCGCAATCGTTTCGTAATTCCGGAAGCCCGCAAGATCCAGATGGTCGTCGTGAAGAGCGAAGACGACGCGAAACAGATCAGGCACAGGATCGAGGACGGCGAGATCACCATGTACCAGGCGGCGCGCGACTATTCCATCGCGGTGAATGCAAAGAACGATCTGGGCGAGGTCGGCTGGGTGAACCAGGGGGATACCGCACACGGCCTCAACAAGCTGATATTTTCACTGGAACCGGGCGTACTCGGCGGACCGGTTGAATCCCCGGCCGGCTGGCACCTGATAAAGGTGGAGGAAGTCAAGGATGCGCTGTATACCAATTTTGACGATGAGGGAACGCACAAGCTGGCCCGGCGCAGCTACCTGCACGATAAACTGAATGCCTATACGGTGGATCTGCGCAAAAACCAGTTCACCGTGGAGGTATACCAGGACCGGCTGGTGCAGCTCGCGCAGCAGGAAGCGGACATGGTGAAGGCGCTGGAGAAGAAGGCGGAAAAGCCGGGTTCGCTGACGAAGAAACGCCTCAAGGAAATGCAGAAGATAATGGACAAGCCGCCCGTGCCGCCCATGTAGGCTGCGATGCCTGCAGGCAGTACAGCCGAACAGCGCTGGCTACGGGCGTATGTTGGTCTGCATCGGCATGACGGGTGGTGGTCGTCGCCCTATACGGGCCCGTCGCTTTCCACTTCGAACATGCCCTCTCGCTCAAGTGCGCGGATCACGTCAACATCGCGTTCGATCGAGTGGATGTCCTCGTCGATCAAGGTGACCACCCCGGCCACGCGCTTGAGCATGTCACCCGGCTGCGCGCTGACGGAAGCAGAATGCAGCGTGGGCAGTCGCCGTATCTCATCGAGGCCCCGGACACGTACCAGGCGTCCGCGCCGGTGCGGCACCAGGAACAGGTTGACAGCGCGTCTTTGCAGGGTCGGCATCTCATCGACTGTAGCCAGGAACCGTTCCGGTTCGAGCAGGGCGCTGACGGTTTCGTCGATCTGGCTGAACCCACCGCAGATACCGCTCAGCAGCGCACCGATGCCGCCCGACAGGCGGGCGGCGGCCTCCACCAGGACCGGCTCCCCGTTCACCCACATCAGTTCGCATTGTGCAGCACCGAATTTGATGTCGAGGGCGTCGAGCACCTTGAACGCATAGGCCTGCAGCGCTTCCTGCCGCTCTCCGGCATACGGCAGCAGCGTCATCGCGTCGTAGGAGACGAATTCACCGGTCGTTCCGGCCGGTGGACGGCTATACTCCCAGATACCGGTTGCTTTCCTGCGATCGTTTCGGCTGACCGTATCCACGATATATTCGGTGCCTTCGAGGAATTCCTGGACAAGTACCGCGGTGTTCCGGCCGCCGAGCACGTTGGTTCCGGACAGGATCCTGTCGGCGGCCACCCGTACCTCGTCGGCGGAGCGGCAGAAAGCAACACCGTCGGAGGCTACGCTCCTGGGCGGCTTCACGATCACCGGCCATTTCAGTGTGTTTTGTACCCAGTCGACGATTTCCTCGATATCACTCGACTGGAACTGGGCCGCGGTGCGCAGGTCTCGTGCACCTACGGCCTCCGCCATCAGGTACTTGTCCCGCCTTGCCTCACGAAAGGCAGCGCCGTTGGTGGGCAGCCCCAGTTCATCAGCCAGCTGCTCGGCCAGTTCGACGCCGGATTCGCCGCCCGGTACCACGAAAGCCGGCTGGTGGCGCCCCACCGCGTCCAGCGTACGCCCGTAGTCCCCCTCATGCTGGATAATGTCCCAGAATACTGCCGGATTGAAGCGCGACCTCATCGCCTTCGGGGTCGCCGGTGAGCTTTCCACCGCGATACATTTCACACCGTGGGCCCGCAGCGCCTCGGCAAGCATGGCACCCGCGGAATACGGGTCCACGATGACGATGCAGGTTTCGTCCCGGCGGGGCTGCATAGAGTCAGGGAGAGTCGTGTCGCAGGTGAAGGATCCGGTGATGGAAGTGATCGCAGATGACGACTTCATTCTCGCCGATCAGCCGTACCCAGCGGGGCTGGTTCAACAGTGGCTGGAGTGAATCCGGAATTTCGGACAATTCCCAGAGAAAGTTTCCTTCCGGCGTGGCGGCCAGGACGCGGTTATGCCCGGTATCGGCAATCACCATCGTGCCGCCGGGCGTCACTTCCACGTAGCGCGGGCGATGCAGCCTGTACTGGATCGCGCCGTCCAGGATGCAGTCGAATTCATGCACCACGGCTCCGCTGGAGTCCGTCACTACGATGCGGCTGTGCTCGGTATCGGTAATGATGATGCCGCCGTCCTCGAGCCCCTGGGCGCTGTGGGGGTCTTTCAGGATGCCGGTCCCTTTCCCGCCGACGGCCGTGTAGACCTTGCCGGACCAGTCCGTGACCACGACCAGGTCCTGCGATGAGTCAGTGATCAGCAGCTTGCCGTTCGTGAGCATGCGCACGTCGTGAGGATCCTGAAGTTTCCGTTGCCCGTCCAGGTCAATGTGGGTCAGCTGGTTCAGGACCTGTCCATCGACTGATACCTCGACGATGCGCTGGTTCCTGGCATCGGCGATCAGCAGCGCGCCGGAGGGCAGCTTGCGCGCGCAGCGCGGCCAGAACAGCCCCGGTTCACCCTTGAAGGGTATCTCGCTGACCTGGTCGTCCACCAGCTCGATGATGCGGTCCTGGGCGGTATCGGCGATCAGGTAGCCACCGGATCCGTTCACATCCACGGAACGCGGATAGGAGAGCAGGCGACGTGACACTACCGGGGCCCCGTAATCCCAGGCGATGTACCCCTGCTGGTCCAGTTCGATGACCCGCTTGTTGCCTGTATCACAGACCAGGCAATTTCCGTTGTCCAGCAGGACGGCGTACGCCGGGTCGCGGAACGTCCCGTCGTGGTGCAGCATCTGACTGTCGCTCCCGGCGGCATCGAGCAGCAGTACCCGGTGATTTCTGGTGTCTGCGATCACGCTCCGTCCGTCCGCCGCGCGCCTGATGGAGCCGGGACTCGAAAGATGGTCGACTTCTCTGGAAGGATGTTTCGTTTTACCGAACTGCCAGACGATATTCCCTTTTCGATCGATTTCCATTGCTACATGGCGCATGGAATCGGCTACCAGCACGGTGTTCGATGGAGTGAGCTGGGCGCTCATGATCATGCCGATGTGACCGGTATCGGCGGGAAGCGACCAGAGCAACCGTCCTTTTGCATCGATCTCGACGATATCCAGGTCATAAAGCTTGTTGACGAAAACAACCAGGAAGGTACCGTTACAGGTCCATGAAACAGTCCAGGGCAGGCGTTTGCTGTAGGTCGCCAGGCGACGCAGGCGATCGATCACCTCGCCATCCGGCGATACAATCAGCAACTCCCAGTTCGTGCGCCGCAGAATTGCCACGCAGCCATTGTCGATCAGACAGCCGAAACCGTCTTCAATGCCGGCGGCCAGCGAGTCATACAGGATGTTGCGATCCGCATCGACATGGATCGTCCTGCAGCCAAAACCGTATGGAACCAGTTTTTCCGTTCCCAGTTGGTCAACGATCAGATAGGAGCCATCAGCAGACCGTTCCGCAAATACCGGACACCGTAGAGGGCTTCTTTTGCCGGTGCCAGTGGGAATCCCGGTGTTCAGACCGATTCCGGCCTCCTGGATTAACGACCAACCCATTTCCTGTGTCTCGCAAGATTCAGATGAATACCCTGAAACAATATCGTAAAACGATCTGATCCGCGAGAGGCGCCGGAGCGGGCAGACCGGCGTCAGTGTGCCTTCACAGGTATCGCTGAGGGGTGTGTTCTGCCGGCCCGGCGTGTTGCTCACGTCATGCACGCCGGTTCCGGCGGCCGGGACCGGAGCATGCCGATAGCGGAGTGATCCGGCTTGCCAGGTAGTATGGCCGATCACGTTCACTGCGACGCGATGCGCACGCCATGCCTGATAACATCAGATAAGGGATTGTCGGGCAGATCTGCCGCTGCGCCTCGTCCCGGCCAAACCGGTACCGACGCACCGGCTTCGCGCCCCTCGCGCAGACGACGGCTACGTTGAAGCGGCGTTATCGCCGCCTGACCACCGCTTGCGGAAATGGTCCCGTTCTGCTTTGGAGTAGAAATGCCTGGCAAATTTCGAGTCATACATCAGGTCGAGCAGGGCCGGTGGCACCCTGATCATCCGTTTGAATTCCTCGTACTTTTCCGCCTCCGGCTTTTCGCTCCTGGTATTGCTGCGTACGATCTCGAACTCATCGAGGCCGATGAAGTCTGCGATGGCCCGGGCCTTCGTCCGGTCGTCCAGCTCGCATCTGAGTAGCAGAAGGCTGACATTCTCCCGGGTGATGGTCGTATAACCCTGTTCGATCGGGAAAGGGTGCTGGTATACATCAATGCCGAAGTGGGTTCTGACTTCTGCGTCCAGCCAGGTCAAGGGCCTTGCATGCATATACTTCTCGATGAAGATGCCAATCAGTTTATCGGTAGCGCATTCCGAGGGCTCGACATCCGGGCCGATGTAGCGGCGCAGTAACTGGAAAAACATGGAGACATTGTTGGCTACCGGTTCGCGTACCAGGGTAATGACCTTCACCCGGCGTTTCGGTCGAATGTAGTTCCTGTAGATCATTTCCACATAGAACTTTTCCCGGAAGCGCCGCCCCAGTCGCTTGCGCAGGGAGAATTGTTGATAAACGCGCTTTTCATGTGCGATTTCACGTGCCAGCATGTCCCGGTATTCGGGCTCGATTGCAATCAGTTCCGGATCGCGGTTTCTGATTGGAAAGTATTCGTGACTCATCAGGACCAGCCGGGTGCGGGGATCCGGGCAGCGAAACAACGAATTGCGTATCGATGACGAACCTACCTTTCCCATCTGGTAGATGAGTATGGGATCGCCCCAGTGCAACCAGGGTGCGATGTGAACCGCGAAATATTCGTAAACCCGGCGGTCCAGCCATCTCTTGTTCAGGTGCACGCTCGTTTTCCTCCGGACATTCTCAGTGCATGGTAAATCTACTCCATACCCGCAACGCCGATAAAAAAATCATGGCCCGGGATGAAGCTGTACGTCTTTCCATGGTGATCACTGATCCATGATTCACGTGAGTGCCGGATTCGGGCTGTTCCAGCTGCCGGTATCAGCTGCTGGTCAGGTTGTTGACCACTCAACCTTGCAGCCGGTTGCCGGCCGCTGGCGTCGCTCTGCTGTAGCGGGGCCTGCACCGGCAGCAATACCCCGGTCCGTAGCTCGAACCTGACTGCCGGCTTGTGAAACCGGCATGGCCAGAGAAAGTGCAATTCCACTGCCCGGGGTCATTGGCATAAGTGTTAAAGCCTGATAGCATCAAAGCATTGTGACTGATTGATAATCAGCCAGATAACACCAGGCCGGCGGCTGTGGGGGTCGCCGGGATGGTGAATAAAGTGTAATTATTATAACAAGTTGGGGTATATACGTGACCATTATGCGCCCCTGGCGCCAGCCTCCTGATGGTTTGGCAGACCTGCCGGTTTCCCGGGCGGGGCGCTGCCGGCTGCAGGTTGACGCCCCGTGCGACGTGATGCGCCGGCCTGCCGGGGTTGCAGGTCGGTCACGGCAGCTCCCGGATGGCGGATGCGTGTGAACACACCGCATCCGCAACATGCAATGGGCCAGTGACCGGCGATGATTTTCCTGGTGGTCGATGGCCCGGATATTTGGATAGGTGTGTCTGTACCCCAGAGGCTCAATTGCCAGTTCACAATTTGTTTAGATCGGAGGTAAGCCATGCAACAGGGCGCCATGCAGCAGGAACAACAGGATATCAGTCACGACAACAGCGAGTTCGTCCGGCATCGCGGACCGGTTACCTGTGTGGCCGGTATACCGAACCGCAATGCTGCCGTTTCTTCGGGGTACGACGGTGCGGTGGCGTACGCCGATCTCGATACGGGTACGCTCGAACTGATGGGCTACCATGATCATCTTGCCAACAAGATCTCCGTAAACCAGGCCGGAACCAGGGCCGCCTCGTGCTCCGCGGATTACACGATCTATATCTGGGACCTGGCGACCCGGCAGGTCGAGCGCATTCTGAAGGGCCATAGCGATGACGTCGAGGATTTCTTCTTCGTCGATGACGACCGCGGCGTATCCGCCTCACGCGACTGGCGAATTATCGTATGGAACCTGAACACAGGGGCAGCC
>Ga0315556_1001471_pt1 | contig 14132 bp, 14 predicted proteins | sample SalMarSW160310MG_FD_202112 | JGI IMG/M metagenome (GOLD analysis project Ga0315556, IMG submission 202112) | Salt marsh sediment microbial communities from the Plum Island Ecosystem LTER, Massachusetts, United States - Salt Marsh Sediment SW1603-10 ...
TGGCCTGCCCGGCGGGACTCGAACCCACAACCCCCAGCTTAGAAGGCTGGTGCTCTATCCGGTTGAGCTACGGGCAGCCCGCCTGCAAAGCTGGTCGGGGTGGAGAGATTCGAACTCCCGACATCTTGCTCCCAAAGCAAGCGCGCTACCAGGCTGCGCCACACCCCGAAAATCGGACGCACATGATACTCCGGGAGCGCTTGTGGAGCAACGCAACCCCGTGAAAGAACTGGGATATAAGCGCGATCCGAGTTTGCTTGCGGGTGGGGTCTATTTCTGCTAAAAAGCGCCTTTCCTTTTTCCAGGCAACTGCATCAATGGCCGTCGAACTGACCCGGAAGAGCTTCACGCCGTACGCTCCGAAGAAGGGCGAAGAGTATATGAACGCGCGCCAACGGACTCACTTCCGGAAGATCCTCGAGCAGCTGAAAGCCGAGCTTTCGGAAGAGATCGATCGCACGGTTCATACGATGCAGGACGAAGCCACGGTATTTGCCGACCCCAACGACCGCGCCAGCCAGGAGTCCGACATGGCGCTGGAATTGCGCAATCGCGACCGGGAACGAAAGCTGATCAAGAAGATCGACGAAACGATCGGCCGAATCGACGCGAACGAATACGGTTACTGCGACAGCTGTGGGGTGGAGATCGGGCTAAAACGCCTCGAGGCGCGTCCGACGGCTACGCTGTGCATAGACTGCAAGACTCTGGACGAGTTGCGCGAGAAGCAGGTCGCCAAATAGGCAACGCCGTAGTACGGAATTGAAAAAGGGCGCCTGAGCGCCCTTTTTGCCGTCTGGGGGCTGTAGTACCGCTCAGCCCTGCTTCGCCGTCTCTGGCGGGTTGATCGCCTTCATCGAGAGTCGCACGCGACCCTTGTCATCGGCCTCAAGCACCTTCACTTTCACGATCTGCCCTTCCTTGAGGTGGTCGGACACTGCGTTCACCCGCTCGTTACTGATTTGCGAGATGTGCAGCAGTCCGTCGCGCCCGGGCAGCAGCTGGATGATTGCGCCGAAGTCGAGCAATCGCAATACCGGGCCTTCGTAGATCTTGCCCACCTCGACGTCCGCGGTAAGTTCGAGGATCTTTTGCTTCGCCGCTTCGCCGCCCTCGGCGCTCGTCGAGGCGATGGACACGGTGCCGTCATCCTCGATCTCGATGGTTGCGCCGGTCGCCTCCTGCAAGCCGCGGATGACGACACCACCCTTACCGATCACGTCACGGATCTTTTCCGGATTGATCTTGATCTTGATGATGCGCGGCGCGAAAGTTGATACTTCCTGGCGCGAGTGCTCGATTGCCTGCTGCATGAAGCCGAGAATGTGAAGCCTGCCTTCGCGCGCCTGATCAAGCGCCACGCGCATGATTTCCCTGGTGATCGACTCGATCTTGAGGTCCATTTGGAGCGCAGTGACGCCGCGGTCCGTGCCCGCCACCTTGAAGTCCATGTCGCCCAGATGGTCTTCGTCGCCGAGAATATCGGTCAGCACCGCGAAACGGTTGCCGTCCTTAATCAGGCCCATCGCAATGCCCGCGACGTGCGCCTTGACCGGCACGCCTGCGTCCATCAGCGCCAGACTGCCGCCGCAAACTGACGCCATCGAAGAAGATCCGTTCGACTCCGTGATCTCGGACACAACCCGCATCGAATAGCCGAACTCTTCCGCCGTCGGCAGTACCGCGGCCAGCGCGCGCTTGGCGAGCTTGCCGTGGCCGACCTCGCGGCGTTTCGGCGTGCCCATACGCCCCGTTTCGCCTGTTGCGTACGGTGGCATGTTGTAGTGGAGCATGAAGCGCTCGCGGTATTCACCCATCAGCGCGTCGATGATCTGCTCATCGCGTCCGGTGCCGAGCGTAACGGTGACCAGGGCTTGAGTTTCGCCCCGCGTGAACAACGCTGACCCGTGAGTGCGTGGCAGCACCCCGGGGCGTATGGTGATTGGTCGCACAGTCCTCGTGTCTCGTCCGTCGATCCGGGGTTCCCCGTCGAGAATCTGGCTACGCACGATCTTTGATTCGAGGTCGAAGAAGATATCCTTCACCTCGCTCGGGCTGATTTCGGCGCCGGAGTCCTTCGCTTCTTCCTGCAGCTTCGCGAGAGTGGCCTTGCGAATCTCTCCCAGCCTCACGTTGCGTGGCTGCTTCTGGCGCATCTCAAACGCCTCGCGCAGGTCTTTTTCCGCCAGTTCTGCCACGCGCGCAATCAATGCAGCGTTCTTCTGTGGCAGTTCGATTTCCCAGGCCGGCTTGCCCGCAACCTCCGCCAGCTCATCGATTGCACGAATGGCTGCCTGCATCTGCTCATGACCGAACATGACCGCGCCGAGCATCACGTCTTCCGGAAGTTCCTGCGCTTCAGACTCAACCATCAACACACCCTGGTCCGTGCCCGCGACCACCAGATTGAGCTTCGAGCCCTTCAGCTGCGTTGCGGTCGGGTTGAGTACGTACTGTCCATCGATATAAGCGACGCGGCAACCGCCGATAGGTCCGCTAAACGGTATGCCGGAAAGGGTGAGCGCGGCCGAAACTCCGAGCATTGCGGGAATATCGGGATCGACCTCGGGGTTGCACGACATGACGGTCGCGACGACCTGGACTTCGTTGTAAAACCCGTCGGGAAACAACGGTCGAATCGGTCGGTCAATCAGCCTGCAGGTAAGTGTCTCCTTCTCCGAAGGGCGCCCCTCGCGCTTGAAGAAGCCCCCCGGAATCTTGCCCGCGGCATACGTCTTTTCGACGTAGTCGACCGTCAGCGGAAAGAATTCCTGGCCTGCTCGCGCTTCTTTCGCGGCCACGACGGTGGCCAGGACAACCGTATCGTCGATCGTGCACAAGACGGCTCCATGCGCCTGACGGGCGATTTCGCCGGTTTCGAACGTGACCTGCTGGTTACCGTATGTAAACGTCTTCTTGATTGGATTCAAAGCCAATTTCCTCTAGATTCAAGCTGCGCCACCGTGGCGGCGCGAGGGTGCGGCGCTCAGCGCACGCGGCGGACGCAATAAACGAAGACGCTCATCCGTTGAATGAGCGCCTTCCGTCGATGCATCGAGAGAGAAGCTACTTGCGTAGGCCGAGCCGCTCGATCAGCGCCCGATACTTGTCTGCATCGGTGCGCTTCAAGTAGTCGAGCAACTTGCGCCGCTGGCTAACCATTTTCAGCAGCCCGCGACGTGAATGGAAATCCTTGACGTGGCTCTTGAAGTGCGCCGAAAGGCCATTGATCCGCTCCGTAAGAAGAGCGACCTGCACCTCCGGCGAGCCAGTGTCCTTACCGGAGCGTTGAAACTGTTGAACGACTTGCGCCTTTTGCGCGACCTGCAATCCCATATTCTCTCCTCGTGCGAAGTGCGATTTTAACTCAAGCGTTGGGCTATTCACAAGTTTTTTTATGTATTTCAGCCGGTTGCGCCGCCTGGCTCTCTCGTGGCGCGGTCAGTCTCACCGGTCGCAGCATCCCCGCTCCGTCTGCCAGGCCGACCCCGATCAACCCTCCCGGGCCGTGCAGTGCGCACTGCCCGGCGAGAACCTGACCGATTTGGATCGCCTGGCCCTTGCGCAAGCGCGCCTCCTGTTCGGTACCGCAATCCAGGCAAGGCAGGTCACCCAGCAATGCGTCGAGCGGCAGCAGCCTGCGATCCCGTTCCTCTTCGGTCATCTCCGCCAGCGCATCGAGGCTCGTCGCGTTATCTACCGCCAGGCCGCCCGCCGCGACGCGGCGCAGCGCCGCCAGGTGCGCGCCCGTGCCCAGCACCCTGCCGATATCCTCCGCCAAACTGCGCACGTAGGTGCCCTTGCTGCAGCGAACACGCAGAGCCAAGAGGTCTCCCCGAAGCGACACCTGCTCCAGTTCGTGGATCGAAATCGCGCGCGGCTGGCGCTCTACGGTCTTTCCCTCCCGCGCCAGCAGGTAAAGGGGCTTTCCCTCGAGCTTCAGGGCCGAATACATGGGCGGAACCTGCCAGATCGAGCCGCGGAATTTCTCCAATGCCGTCTCGACTTGCGGCACCGACGTGCTGACGGTGCGCCGTTCGACCACCTCGCCCTCCGCGTCACCTGTCGTCGTCGTGACGCCAAGGCGAACGGTCGCGAGGTAGGACTTGTCCGCGTCCAGCTGCGGGCCAGCAAACTTCGTCGCATCGCCGAACAGCAGTAACAGGAGCCCGGATGCAAGCGGATCCAGGGTGCCTGCGTGTCCCGCCTTCTCGGCCCGAAACAAGCGCTTGGCGGCTTGCAGCGCGGCGTTGGAGCTCAGGCCGACCGGTTTGTCCAGCAGAAGGGCCGCGTCAAGCCGGCGACGCATGGTGGCGCCTGTGCGGGTCAGCGCTTCTGTCCGCCCGTGACACTGTCGATCAGCTGCGACAGGTGCGCTCCGCGCTCGATCGACTCATCGTATACAAAGCGCAGTTCCGGTGCAGTGTAGAGTTTGACGCGCTTTGCCAGCTGCGTGCGCAGAAACCCCGCGGCTCGGCGCAGACCCTGAGTCGCCTCGGCAACGTGGGTAACGTCGAGACAGGTGAAGTACACGGTCGCGTGAGCGCAGTCGGGGGAGACCTCGACGCCGGTCAACGTGATCATCCCGACTCTCGGGTCGCGTAGCTCGCGGTGCAGGATCGAGGAAAGCTCGCGCTGAACCTGGTCCCCGACCTTCTGCGCACGTCCGCTCTGTCGCGCCATGCCCGGTCGCTAAAGCGTGCGGGCGACTTCCATCACTTCAAAAACTTCGAGCTGATCGCCCTCCTTCAGATCGTTGAAGTTCTTCAGTGATATGCCGCATTCGAAACCGGCCTTGACCTCACGGACGTCGTCTTTGAAGCGCTTGAGCGAATCTAGATCGCCGGTATGGATCACGACGTTGTCGCGTAGCACGCGCACCTGTGCACCACGCTTGACGTTGCCCTCGAGCACATAACAGCCGGCGACTGCGCCAACTTTCGAGATTCGGAAAACCTGGCGCACGTCGACCAGCCCGATCACCTGTTCCTTCCTCTCGGGCGCCAGCATGCCGGAGAGCGCGGCCTTTATTTCCTCGACCGCCTCGTAAATGATGTTGTAGTAGCGCACATCTACGCCAGCGCTCTCGATCAGCTTGCGTGCCGTCGCGTCGGCGCGGGTGTTGAAGCCGATGATTACCGCGCTTGAGGCCATTGCAAGATTGACGTCCGATTCGGTGATGCCGCCTACACCGGCGTGCACCACATTCACCTTCACCTCGTCCGTAGAGAGCCGCATGAGCGCATGCGCCAGGGCCTCCTGCGAGCCCTGCACGTCGGCCTTGAGCACGATCGCGAGAGTCTTCTTTTCGTTCTCGCCCATCTGCTCGAACACATTTTCGAGCTTGGCAGCCTGCCGCTTTGCGAGTTTGACGTCCCTAAACTTGCCTTGGCGAAACAGCGCGATCTCGCGCGCCTTGCGCTCGTCGGCCATCACGACCATTTCTTCGCCTGCCTGCGGCACTTCCGAAAGCCCCTGAATCTCGACCGGTATCGACGGGCCCGCCGTTTGCACCGGCTTGCCGTTTTCGTCGAGCATCGCCCGGACACGGCCGAATACCGCACCGGCGAGCACAATGTCGCCGCGCTTAAGCGTTCCGGACTGCACCAGCAGCGTCGCCACGGGGCCGCGCCCCCTGTCCAACCGCGCCTCGATCACAACGCCCTTGGCCGGCGCATCCACCGGAGCCTTTAGTTCCAGCACGTCGGCCTGCAGCAGCACGCGCTCCAGCAGATCGTCTATTCCTTGTCCGGTCTTCGCCGAGACAGGCACGAACGGCGCATCGCCGCCGTATTCTTCCGGCACGACGCCGTGGCTCAGCAATTCCTGCTTGACCTTCTCCGGATTGGCGTCCGGTTTGTCAATCTTGTTAATCGCTACGACGAGCGGGACCCCACCAGCCTTGGAGTGATTGATCGCCTCGATCGTCTGCGGCATGACGCCGTCGTCCGCTGCGACGACGAGAATGACAAGATCGGTCACCTTGGCGCCACGTGCGCGCATGGCCGTAAAGGCCTCGTGACCAGGCGTGTCCAGGAACGTCACGACACCGCGCGGCGTTTCCACGTGGTAGGCGCCGATATGCTGCGTGATGCCTCCTGCCTCGCCCGCCGCCACTTTGGCGCGCCGAATGTAGTCGAGCAGGGACGTTTTGCCGTGATCGACGTGGCCCATGACCGTAACAACCGGCGGGCGCGTCACCGCGTCCGCCGCGGTCTCTTGACCGACGTCGCTCAGATAGGCCTCGGGGTCCTCCGGTTTCGCGGGCTTGCCCTTATGGCCCATCTCCTCGACCACGATCATCGCGGTTTCCTGGTCCAGAACCTGATTGATCGTCGCCATGCTGCCGAGCTTCATCAGGGTCTTGATGACCTCGGCGGCCTTGACCGACATCTTGTGCGCAAGTTCGCCTACCGTGATCGTTTCCGGCACGGCAACCTCGCGCACGATCGGTTCCGTCGGTTGCGAAAACCCGGGTTGCTCTGCCGCCGCTGCAGAAGGTCGGTGTCGGGCGCCGCCGCGCGCATGCCAGCCGCCCACCCCTCCGCCCGCGTCGCCGCGAGTTTTGATCATGCGCCGTCGCACGGAATCGTCACGCAGAACGGTCGTCGTCTTTACCTTCTTCGCCTTCCTCTCTCCCTTGCCTTCCTCGCCCTTGGGTTTGGGCGCATGCAGCGTGCCCTCCGAGGGCGCGGCCGCGGTGCCCGGCACGGCAGCCTTCTCCAGCGCCGCCTGCGCCTCGCGTTCGGCTTGCTTCTGCTCCGCCTCCCGCTTCTCTCGTTCCTGCTTGTCTCGCAGTTCCTGCGCCTGGATCTCGGCCAGCTGCCGCTGGCGGCGTGCTTCGTCCTCGCGCAGCTCGATTTCCTTGGCGTCCAGCGCGGCGGCTGCCGGTGTTGCTGGGGCCGGAGCCGGCGCAGGCGTCGTCGCCCCCTCCTCTCCGCTCTCGGCGGTCGCCTCGGAAGGATCGCGCTTCACGAACACCCGCTTCTTGCGCACCTCCACCTGGATCGTGCGCGCCTTGCCCATGGAGTCGGATTTCTTGATCTCGCTCGTCTGCTTGCGCGTGAGGGTGATCTTGTTCTTCGCCTCCGCGGATCCGTGCGATTTGCGCAGATACTCCAGAAGCCGGGACTTGTCCTGCTCCGTCAGCGAGTCCTCGGGGACGCGTTTTTCCACGCCCGCGGCGCGCAGCTGCTCGAGCAGGACCGATGGCGGTACTTTAAGCTCGCTGGCGAATTGTGCGACGCTGGTCTGAGCCACGTTACTGGACCTCCTTGTGCTCTGCCTGATCCGTGGCGGCTTCGTCCGCAAACCAGTGCGCACGTGCTGCCATGATCAGGTTCTTCGCGCGCTCCTCGTCGATCCCACTGAGCTCCGAAAGCTCGTCGACCGCCAGATCGCCGAGGTCGTCACGCGTCTTGACGCCGCCCTCCGCGAGTTTGGCGGCGAGTTGGGTATCCATTCCCTCCAGCTGGAGCAGGTCCGCGGCGACCCCCTCCACTTTCTCCTCGTTCGCGATCGCCGCGACCAGGAGCGCGTTGCGCGCGCGATTGCGAAGCTCGTTGACGGTATCCTCGTCGAATGCCTCGATCTCGAGCAATTCGTTGATCGGCACGTACGCAATTTCCTCCAGGGTCGAAAAACCTTCCTGGATCAGGATGTCCGCAACTTCCTCATCGACATCCAGCCGCTCGATGAACAGATTGCGCGTGCGACCGCTCTCTTCAGCCTGCTTGGTGGCGGACTCTTCCTCAGTCATCAGATTGATCTGCCATCCGGTAAGCTCCGAGGCCAGCCGCACGTTCTGTCCGCTGCGGCCAATGGCGATGGCGAGGTTCTCCTCGTCGACCACCACGTCCATCGCATGCTTTTCTTCGTCGACCACGATCGAAGACACTTCCGCGGGCGCCAGCGCGCCGATCACGAATTGCGCCGGATCCGCCGACCAAAGCACGATGTCAACGCGCTCCCCCGCCAGCTCCTGCGTGACGGCCTGCACGCGCGAGCCGCGCATGCCTACGCAGGTGCCGATCGGATCGATGCGCTTGTCATTGGAGTGCACGCCGATCTTGGCCCGGATTCCGGGGTCGCGAGCGGCAGACTTGATTTCGAGCAACCCCTCTTCGATTTCCGGCACTTCGAGCTCGAACAGCTTCATGATGAACTGTGGCGCAGTCCGCGAAAGTATGAGTTGCGGTCCCCGCGCACCCCGGTCGATCTTCATCACCCAGGCCCGTACTCGGTCGCCGATGCGAAGGTTTTCCTTCGGGATCATCTGATCGCGCGGCAATAGCGCCTCGAGCCGCCCGGACTCGACGATCGCGCTGCCGCGCTCCATCCGTTTCACGGTGCCCGTGACCAGCTCGTCGCCGCGCGACAGAAAGTCGTTGAGGATCTGTTCGCGCTCCGCATCGCGGATGCGCTGCAGGATCACCTGCTTCGCTGTCTGCGCCCCAATGCGCCCGAACTCGATCGGCTCAAGCTGCTCCTCCACGTAGTCCTCGAGATTGAGCTCCGGGTTGCGCCCTTGCGCTTCCGATAACGCGATCTGCGCCGCCGGTATCTCAAGCGCGTCGTCCGGGACCACTTTCCAGCGCCGGAAAGATTCGTGACCGCCGGTGTTGCGATCGATCGCGACGCGCACGTCGACGTCGTCGCTGAAGCGCTTCTTCGTGGCCGAGGCAAGCGCCATTTCCAGCGCCGCAAAAACAACGTCCCGATTGACGTTCTTCTCCCGCGCCAGAGCGTCCACCAGAAGCAGAATTTCACGACTCATTGAATACTCTCCAAAATACTCACAGGTCAGGAACCAGCCTTGCCCGCTCCATGCCTGCGAGACTCAATTCAACCGTCTGGCCGTCGACGATCACCGTCGCGGCCTCGCCCGTCATTCCATGCAGCGTTCCGACGAAGCGGCGTCTGCCGCTCGCGTCCGCTGCGCGCATACGCACGTCCACCTTCTGACCCGCGAACCGCGCAAAGTCCGCCGCCTTGCGCAGCGGCCGATCGAGGCCCGGCGACGAAACCTCGAGGCGGTCGAAATCGATCCCCTCGACCGCGAAAACGCGCGTCAGGTGCTGGCTGACATCTGCGCAATCATCAACCGACACGCCACCCGGCTTGTCGATGAAGACACGCACCATCCGGCCTCTGCTCGACACCTGGGTGTCGACCAGTTCAAAACCCAGCCCCGTCACGGCGGGCTCGACTACACCAGCGATCGCCCCCATATACCCGTTCGGCTGCGCAAACAAAAAATGGGCCGAAGCCCATCGCGCCTTCGCGGCCCCGAATCAATGCCTATGGGCCCTAAAGCTTTTGAAGTTTAACAGCTTTTCCAGCGACAGACAATCCCGCCGGGCGAATTTCAACGCTGCTTCGCAGTCGTGGTCTCGGACAGCAATTCACGCACCCGGCGCGGGTCGAGCTCGCGCCATTGCCCCGGCTCGAGATCTCGCGGCAGGTGGACCGGCCCAAAGCCGGTCCGCACCAGACGGCTGACGCGCAGCCCGACCGCCTCGAAGAGCCGACGCACTTCGCGATTGCGCCCCTCGCGCAAGGCGACGCGGTACCAGCGATTGGCGCCCACATTGCCGCCCTGCGCGTCGATTCGCTCGAACGCCGCCCTCCCGTCCTCGAGCTCAACCCCGTTCAGCAACTGGTGCCGCTCTGCCGGACCGAGGCGCCCGAGCGCCCGAACCGCGTACTCGCGCAGCATCCCGAACCGCGGATGCATCAGCCGGTTTGCGAGTTCCCCGTCGTCGGTAAGAATCAAGAGTCCCGAAGTATTTATGTCCAGGCGCCCGACGGCCGCCCACTTTCCACGGCTTACGGGCGGCAGTCGCGTAAACACCGTCGGGCGCCCGACGGGATCGCTTCGGGTGACGAGTTCTCCGACCGGCTTGTGATAGAGGAGAACACGCGCCAGCTCGGTCGTCTCGCGCAAGGCGACGGGCCGCCCGTCGAGGCATACCCGACCGGCCGCGGTCGCCCGGTCTCCCAGCTGCGCGACGCGACCATCGATCGACACGCGCCCGGCGCTGATCCATCCCTCGATTTCGCGTCGCGAACCTAGCCCAGCTGCCGCGAGGAGCTTTTGCAGGCGCTCCGCCCGGCCCGGCTCAGGTGCCGGTTGCAGATTCGGCGTGCTCTGCGGCGGCGGCTGGTGACCGCGTGTCGCTCGCGTCCGTCTGGGCCGTGGCGGATTCAACTTGCAGTGTCCTCGCAATTTCCTCGAGCGGCGGCAGTTCTTCGAGCGAGCGCAATCCCAGATCGTCGAGAAACGCCTTGGTGGTCGCGTATAGCGCGGGCCGCCCCGGGGTCTCCCGCTGGCCAACCGAGTCGATCCAGCCGCGGCTTTCCAGTGCCTGGATGATCTGCGCCGAGACCGTCACGCCGCGAATGTCCTCGATATCGCCGCGCGTGACCGGCTGGCGATACGCGATGATCGCGAGCGTTTCCATCACGGCGCGCGAATAGCGCGGTGGTCGTTCCGGGTTCAGGCGATCGACGTAGCTCTGGAACTCCGGCCTGGTCTGGAATCGCCATCCGCTTGCCAGGTTCACCAACTCGACGGCACGGCCTTGCCATTCCTCGCGCAACTCGCCAAGAAGGCGTCGCAGCGTGTCCGGTCCGATTTCTTCGTCGAACAAGCGCTTCAGGTCTGCGAGCGAGAGCGGCTCGCGCGAAGAGAGCAATGCCGCCTCGATAACGCGTTTGGCTTCAGTGGGGCTCAGCATTCGCTAATTTAACGTAGATAGGCGCGAAACACTCGGACTGAGTGATTTCGATCAAAAGCTCGCGAGCCAGCTCCAAGACCGCGAGAAAATTAACTACCAGGACCGCGACGCCCCGTCTCGGATCGAACAACTCCGAGAACTCGAGCACTCGATGTTCGCGCAGCCGCCGCAGTATCGTGCTCATGTGCGCTCGTACCGACAGCTCCTCGCGCGAAACGCGATGGTGCGCGGCGAGCCGCGCGCGCGTGAGCAGGCCGCGCCAGGCGTCCGCCAGATCCCGCGCGTCAACCTCCGGCAAGCGCTCCTCGACGGTCTTCTCGATCCAGACTGAAATTGCGACGACATCGCGTCCGACCTGAGGCAGCGTGTCGAGCTTGTGCGCCGCCTGCTTCATTTGCTCGTATTCGAGCAAGCGCCTGACCAACTCGGCGCGCGGGTCATCTTCTTCCTCCGCCAGCGACGGCGGCCGGGGAAGCAGCATGCGCGACTTGATGGCCATGAGCATGGCTGCCATGACCAGATACTCGGCGGCAAGCTCCAGGTTCTTCGAGCGCATCACCTCGACGTACTCGAGATACTGGCGCGTGAGCGGAGCCATCGGGATGTCCAGCACGTCCAGGTTCTGCTTGCGGATGAGGTACAGCAACAAGTCAAGTGGTCCTTCGAACGCATCAAGGATTACCTCGAGCGCGTCGGGCGGGATATAGAGGTCGTGCGGGAACTCCGCCATAGGCTCGCCGTAGAGGCGCGCGATCGGCGTTGCGATGGTCTGCTGGACGGGCTCTGACATCAGCTGTAGTTCAGCCCCATGGCTTCGCGCACGTCGCGCATGGTCTCGCCCGCCAATTTACTCGCCCGGTCGCAGCCATCCGCAATGATGTTCTTAACCAGAGTTGGGTCGTCGAGGTAGGTCTGGGCACGCTCGCGCATCGGGGCGAGTTCGGCCTGGACCGCGTCGATCACCGGCTGCTTGCATTCCAGGCAACCGATTCCCGCCGTGGTGCAACCCTGACGCACCCAGTCCTTCCTCTGCTGGTCGGAGTAGACCAGATGCAGCTGCCAGACGGGGCAAACATCGGGATTGCCCGGGTCACTGCGCTTCACGCGCGCCGGGTCCGTGGGCATGGTGCGGATTTTCCTGGCAACTGTTTCCGGCTCGTCGCGCAGTTCGATCGCGTTGCCGTAAGACTTGGACATCTTCTGCCCGTCGAGGCCCGGCAGTCGCGAGGACTCGGTCAGCAGCACGTCGGGCTCGACCAGGATCTTCTTGCCGCTCCCTTCGAGCCAGCCGAACAGGCGCTCCCGATCTCCGCGCGGCAGGTTCTGCTGCTCCTCGAGCAGCGCCTGCGCGCGCTGCAGTGCTTCGACGTCTCCCTGCTCGAGGAATCTTGTCCTTAAGTCGTTGAACACTCTGGCCTTCTTCGAGCCCATCTTCTTTACCGCCGCCTTCGCCTTGTCCTCGAACCCGGCCTCGCGCCCGTAAAGGTGGTTGAACCGCCGCGCCACCTCGCGCGTGAATTCGACGTGCGGCACCTGGTCCTCCCCCACCGGCACGTACTTGGCGCGATAGATCAGGATATCCGCCGATTGCAGCAGCGGATAGCCCAGAAAACCATAGGTCGAGAGGTCGCGATCGGACAACTTTTCCTGCTGGTCCTTGTAGGTCGGCACCCGTTCGAGCCATCCGAGCGGCGTCATCATCGACAGCAGCAAATGCAGCTCGGAATGTTCCGGCACCAGGGACTGAACAAACAAGGTCGCCTGATTGGGATCGACGCCGGCGGCGAGCCAATCGACGACCATATCCCAGGAATTCTTCTGTACCTGGCCTGGCGCCTCGTAGTCGGTGGTGAGCGCGTGCCAGTCTGCGACGAAGTAAAGGCACGGATACTCGGCCTGCAGTCGAACCCAGTTCTTCAAGACGCCGTGAAAGTGGCCGAGGTGGAGTGCGCCGGTGGGACGCATACCCGAGAGGACTCGTGTTTCGTACATGACAAGTCCTGTCCTAGAGCATCACGACGGCGTGTATGAGCGAGACTCCCACGTTCACCAGTGGTCCGAGAACGAAATCGAGCACGTGGGTAACGAGCATGAGCAGCAGCAGCGGTAGCCCCCAGGGTTCGAGCTTTGCGTATTGCCACGATGCGCGCCCTGGCAACAGGCTCGCGACAATCCGTCCGCCGTCGAGCGGCAGGATCGGAAGCAAGTTTAGAAACATGAAAACCAGGTTTATCAGGATACCTGCGCGTGCCATGGCTGCCATCGGCACCGTGAAGAAATTGAGAGGCAGGACCAGCGCCAGCTTGAGCAGCATGGCCCACGCGAGCGACATGGCGAGGTTGGCGGCAGGCCCGGCTGCAGCAACCCACGCCATGTGCTGTTTGGGATTGCGCAGAGCGGAATAGTTGACCGGAACCGGCTTGGCCCAACCGAACAGAAACACGCCGCGCGAAACGAGCAGCATCAGCAGGGGAACCACGATCGTACCCACGAGATCGATGTGCCGCAGCGGATTGAGGCTCACGCGCCCCTGTGCGTAGGCTGTCATGTCCCCGAAGTACCGGGCGACGTAGCCATGAGCCGCCTCGTGCAGGGTAATCGCCAGGATCACGGGAAGCGCGAATATGGCGATCGTCTGTACGAGCTGGTTGACGTCCATCGATGAGATTCTAAAACGTTGAATTCTAGCAGATTAGCTGCGCCGACCTGCGTCGCATGCTAAGGGACCACCCCGAGCGTCTCGAGTGCGCCCCGTCCCTTGCGCACTACCAGGGGCTCCTCCGCGGTGAGGTCAATCACCGTCGTCGGCACGACGCCGCACGAGCCCGCGTCAATCACAAGGTCAAGCTCATGCTCGAGCCGCGCCCGGATGTCCGCCGCGTTGGAAAGCGGTTGAGCATCTCCGGGGAGCAGCAAAGTGGCCGAAAGCATCGGCTCGTTCAACTCCGCCAGCAAGGCGTGCGCCACGGCGTGCGACGGCACGCGCATACCTATGGTCTTGCGCTTGGGATGCAACAGCCGCCGCGGCAGCTCCCGGGTCGCGCGCAGGATGAACGTATAGCTGCCGGGGGTGGCGGCCTTAAGCAGCCGGTACTGCGCGTTGCCGACGATCGCGTAGGTGGCGATTTCGGACAGGTCGCGGCACATCAGTGTGAGGTGGTGCCTCTCGTCCACCAGTCGCACCCGGCGCAGGCGCTCGAGCGCTTTCGCGTCCCCGATTTGGCAACCGAGGGCGTAGCAGGAATCGGTCGGATACGCGATCAGCCCTCCGCGGCGCAGAATCTCCGCCGCTTGGCGCATGAGGCGCACTTGCGGATGGGTCGCGTGGACTTGAAAGTACTGCGCCACGGTCTCAGACCTCCCATCCTTCCCAGACCGGGCGCAGGCGAGGAT
>Ga0315556_1001473_pt1 | contig 14117 bp, 13 predicted proteins | sample SalMarSW160310MG_FD_202112 | JGI IMG/M metagenome (GOLD analysis project Ga0315556, IMG submission 202112) | Salt marsh sediment microbial communities from the Plum Island Ecosystem LTER, Massachusetts, United States - Salt Marsh Sediment SW1603-10 ...
CCGACCGATAGCTCCGTCGGGACCGCCTGTTCCGTCACGTGCTTGGCGAGGGCGGTCGCAGCCGCCTGAGCCGCCGCTCGGTCGGTGTAACAACCGACGCGCACCCGCACGAACTGCTTCCCGTCGCTCATGCCGAACTCGTCGTAGGCGTCGAACCCGAGGTTGCGGAGCTGGGCGACCACGGTGTCGGCCTGGCGAAGGTCGCGCAGCGCCACCGTCTGGACGGTCCACGCACCGCTCTGCGCCGAGGCCCACGGCAGCCCCAGGGCAAGCAGCAACAGCGCCGGCAGCACCGCCCAGCGTGCAACCGGCGCCGCGCGGTCGCCGCGCGCCCACCGCACGCTAGGCCTCCACCGTTGCACGGGCCAGCCTCGCGAAATTCGCCAGCACCGTGAGTCCCACCGCTTGGCTCTTCTCCGGGTGGAACTGCGTCGCATGGAGCGCACCGTGCGAGATCGCACTCTTGAAGTCGATCGGGCCGTAGCGGGTGAAGGCGCCGGGAACATCGAGCCGTTCGAAGCTGACGTAGTACGAGTGCGCGAAGTAGACGAAGGCGTCGTCGGCGATGCCCTCGAGCAGCGCCGGGTCGCGGTGGCGCCGGATCTGGTTCCACCCCATGTGCGGAACGCTCACGCCGTCGGCCGGGAAGCGGCGGGCCGTACCCGGAAGAAGACCCAGCCCCGGCACGTCGGGTGCCTCCTCGGAGGCGTCGAGCAACAGCTGCAGCCCCACGCAGATGCCGAGGAAGGGACGACCGGCGCGCACATGCTCGCGTACCAGCGGCTCGAAGCCTGAGGTACGGAAGGCCGTCATCACCTGTCCGAAGTGCCCCTGACCGGGGAGCACCAACACATCCGCCCCGGCCGCCAGGAGCGGATCGTCGTGGCGTTCCACGGCCAGGCCCGCGCGCTGCAAGGCACGTTCGACGCTATGGAGGTTCCCGGCTCCGTAGTCGATCAACACGGTTCGCATGCTCAGAGTGTCCCCTTCGTCGACGGCACACCGTCGTGCGTCACTCGGGTGGCTGCGAAGAGCGCCCGGGCGAAGGCCTTCATGACGGCCTCCACCACGTGGTGGGTCTCCTCGCCGGCGAGAACGCGCACGTGCACGGTGGCACCGGCGTGGTTGACGAAACCGCGCAGGAACTCCCGAAGGTGATAGGCGTTGAAACCGCCTGCATCGCCGACGAAGCCGGCGGGCTCGAAGATCAGCGTGGGCCGGCCCGACAGGTCGAGCACCACGTGTGCCAGCGTCTCGTCCATGGGAACGAAGGCGTCGGCGTAGCGCTCGATGCCGGTGCGGTCGTCCAGCGCCCGCGCCACGGCCTGCCCCAGGGTGATGCCGCAATCCTCCACCAGGTGATGCACGTCGACGTGCAGATCGCCCTGGGCGGCGACCTCGAGGGTCAGCCGGCCGTGCCGGATGAGCTGATCCAGCATGTGATCGAAGAACCCGTGGCCGGTTTCGGCTCGCCCCCCGGTGCCGCCGTCGAGGTCGAGTCCCACGCGCACCGTAGTCTCGCCGGTCACGCGTTCGACGTCCGCGCGCCTAGCCACCGACGACCTCCGCGCCCAGCACCGCCTGCAGCGCCTCCAGGAAGGTATCGGTCTCGGGGGGCGTGCCCGCGCTGACCCGCAGGCAGCCGTCGAGCCCCACCAGATGGTCCTGGCGCCGGACCGTCACGTCCCGTTCGAGCAGGCCCCGGTACACCGCCTCCGCGTCGGCGACCCGGAACAACACGAAGTTGGTCTGCGACGGCAGCGGCTCCACGCCCGGCAACGCCGTGAGGCCGGCGACCAGTCGCTCGCGCTCGCGCCTGGCCAGCGCCACGCGCTCCTCGACGTAGTCCGGGTGCTGCAACGCAGCCGCAGCCACCGCGCTCTGGAGCGAGGACAGCGAGAACGGCAGCAACCCCTTGCGCACCTCGGTCGCCAGCGCCGGGCTCATCAGGCCGTAGCCGATGCGCGCGCCGGCCAGGCCGAAGGCCTTGCTGAAGGTGCGGACCGAGACCCCTTGCGCATATGCCGCCACCAGATCACGATGATCGGTGCCGGCGAACTCGCCGTAGGCCTCGTCGAGGACGACCAGCCAATCGTCGCCGGCGTGCCGGAGCACCGTCGCCAGCTCCTCGCGCGGATGCACGTTGCCGGTAGGCGCCGCCGGATCCGCGATGAAGACGATCCCCCGGCGCCCCGCCATGGCATCGAGCAGGCCCGCGAGCGGCAGGGAGAAGTCCGTTCCCGCCAGTGGCACCTCGACCAGCTCCGCCCCAAGCAGGCGCGCCTGCATCGCATAGATGGCGAACGTGGGCGACACCGTGACCACGCTCTGGCCGATGCCGGCGACGATCACCAGCGCCTGGAGCAACACGTTGGAGCCGTTGCTGACGACCACCCCGTCCGGGTCCCAGCCGAAGCGCGCGGCGATGGCCTCCTCCAGCGTTCGGGGATGCAACTCGGGGTAACGATTCCAGGCCGCGGAGCGGAGCCGATCGAGCGCCTCGTCTCGGACGGTCTCCGGCAGGTCGAAGGGGCCCTCGTTCTGGTCGAGCTTGACCGACGAGGACCACGGCGTGAAGTGGTAGCGCGGCAGAGCGCGCACGCTGGCCCGGATGCTCATGGCGTCATGCTAGCGCAAGAGGGCGCTGTTACTGCCCGCCGGCCTTCTGCTGCGCCTGTTGACGCACCTGGGCCACCGTGGTCTGAAGGTTGGGGTCGAGCTTGACCGCCTGGTCGAACTCGCCGACGGCCTCCTGGTAGCGCCCCAGGCCGTAGTAGGTGAGGCCCAGGTTCAGGTGCGCCTGCGCGTTCTCGGGATTGACCTTCAACGCCTTGTCGAGCTGCACCAGGGCGAGGTCGAAGCGTCCGAGCTGCAGGTGCGCGTAGCCGAGGTCGTTGAGGACGATGTCGCTCTCAGGGAAGGCTTTCAGCGCCACCTGGTAGCTATCGACCGCGGAGCGGGGATCGCCGGTGAGCTGCTGGGCGTACCCTTCGAAGAAGGCGGCGAGGCCGTTGTCGTCGAGCTTGCGCGCCCGCTGGAAGGCCTGCACGGCCGTCGCGTAGTCCTGCACCTCGAGAGCGTAGATGCCCTGCTGGAACGCTGCGCCCGCCTCCCCGCTGAACGCGATCTGGGCGCCGCCCGTGAGCTGCCGCTGCTGCTTCAGGAAGCTCAGTCCGCGCTCGGCGATCGCCAGCTTCGGTTGCGCCTTGAGCGCCTTCTCGAGCTCGGCCTGGGCCTGGTCGAACTTCCCGATGCGACCGAGGGCCAGACCGTAGTACGCCAGCGTCTGCGCCGCCGGCTTGGCGCCGCTGCCGTTGACGAGGGGGTCGAGGAGCTTGAGGGCCGCTTCCGCCCGGCCCGCAGCGAGGTAGATCGCCGCCAGATCGCTCTCGGCGCTGGGGCCCGTGCCGTTCACGCTCTCGAAGGTCTGGCGCGCCGCATCCATCTTGCCCTGACGCGCCTGCGCCACGCTCAGCAGGTTGGCGATGCCGCCGTCCTTGGGGTTGGCGCTATGGAGCGGTGCCAGGACCCCTTCGGCGCCGGCATAGTCACCTTGCCGGACGAGCAGCTCGCCCTCAGTCGCCTTGAGCAGCGTGACGTCCGGGTAGACCTTCTCTCCCTCACGCACCAGGTTCAGCGCGCCAGACGTGACGTCGGTGGGCAGCAGCCTCGCCAGGGAGTACAGCCCCGCGGAGGACGCCATCGGGTCCTTCACGGTCTGCTCCAGGTAGGCCAGCGCGCCCTTGTCGTCGCCCATCGCCAACACCTGCTGGACGACCGCGCGCTGGAGCGCCAGCGACTCCGGCAGCGATGTCTCGGCGTTGCGCAGCGTCTGCAGCGAACGCTGAGCGCTGCTCTGCAGGCTGGCGAGCTGAAGGTAGGCATCGACCATGCGAGGGTAGGCTTGGATAGCCGCCTGCAGGTCCTGGGTGGCCTTGGTCTTGTCGCTCTCCATCCGCGCCAGACCGGTCAACGCCACGGCATTGGCGGGGTTGAGGGCGAGTGCCTTCTGGAATGCGGCCATCGCCTGCTGGTTCTGGTTGTCGGCCTGAAGGACCACTCCCAGCACGACCTGTGCTTCGACGTCGTCGGGCTGCGCCGCCACCGCCTGCTGGGCGATCGGAACGGCGCTCTTGGCATCCCCACCGAGGGCCAGCAGACGGGCGTACTCGATCTTGACCCATGCCGAGTCGGGGTCGAGCTGCATGGCCGTCTTGAGGTCGTCGGGCTTGGTGCCGGGGAGGCGCGAGGCCGCCAACGCCACCGGGGCGAGGCTGGGGAGCGACGGAGTCTGCGCCGCCGCGGCATCGATCCGGCCGAGCACGGTAGCACCGAGATCGGGGCGCAGCGCCTGCGCCAGCGCCTTAGCGGCCGCCCGCGCCAGCGTGACCGGGCGTCCGTCGGTCGTCTGGGCGGTCACGGTCTGCTGCTTCCCACCCTGGTCCAGCGTCATGGTGACCGTCACGGTGGCGCCACTTCCGCTCACCGTGCCCTGCACGATGGCGTCGGCACCGAACAGCGAGCGCACCGTCGTCAACGGGTCCTTACCCGCCTGCCGCGCCTTCTGCATCACCAGCGCGACGTCGCCGACGGCCGGAACGTAGATGTTGGGGATCTCGTTGAGCGAACGCTGGAGCGCGGTCGGCAACCCGAGCTGGTAGGTGGACGCGGCAGTACCGGCGCCGAAGGGCATCACCACCACGCGAGTGGGCGCCGACTGCGCGTAGGCCGCAGCCGCGAACACCACGACGAGCGGCAGGAGGAAGCGTAGGGACCTGATCATCAGGGGGGAGGATACCATCGAGGGGGTGAGAAGCCTAAGTGGCGCCGTCACCGGCCCTCAGGCGGAACCCGAGGGGCAGGAGATCGTCCACCGTCGTCACCACCACCGCGCCGACGCCATTCACCAGGTAGACCGTCGCGTCCGGCGCGAACTCGAACAGCACCTGGCGGCACGCCCCGCAGGGGCTGGCAGGCGGATCGGCCTCGGTGTACACCACCAGCTCCCGGAAGTGGCGGCCGCCGCGGGTCGCCAGCGCCTGGACCGCGGACTGCTCGGCGCAGCGCGACAGGCCCAGACTGGCGTTCTCCACGTTGGACCCGGCGACGATCGCACCGTCATCGGAGCGCAGCGCCGCGCCGACGTGGAAGCCCGAGTAGGGGGCGTACGCGTTGGCGTGCGCCTGTCGCGCCGCGGCCAGCAGATCCTCCGGTGGCGTGCTCAATGCAGCATCCCCAGCCGGACCATCAGTGGCGGCCCCAGCACCGCCAGCCCCACCAGCAGAGCACAGGCCGCCGCGATCAGCACCCCGCCGGCCGCCATGTCCTTGGCCGCCCGCGCCAGCTCGGCGAAGTCGGGCGAGGCGAGGTCGACCACGCTCTCCAGGGCGCTGTTGAACAGCTCCGCCGAGAACACCAGGCCGGCGGCCAGCAGCACCGGTACCAGGGGCGCCCCCAACCACCACGCCAACGCCAACGCCAACAGCCCGATGATCAGCTCGACGCGCAAGTTCGCCTCGCGCCGGAGCGCGTACCATACGCCGCGTCCGGCGTGCCAGAAGGCGATCGGCAGGCTGGAGCTCGACCGCCTCACGGCTCGTCCTCCGGCACCGGTCCGGCCCCGGCCAACGACAGGATGCGCCGCTCGGCGGCTCGGAAAGGCTCCCACGCGGCCTCGCTGGTGTGATCGAAGCCGCGCAGGTGGGTGAGCCCGTGCGCGGCCAGCACCATCACCTCGCGTTCCAGCGCGATGCCACGCTCATGGGCCTGGCGTGCGGCCGTGTCGAGGCTGATGAAGATGTCGCCGAGATGGCCGATCGGGGGGAACCCCACGTCGTCCGGCTCGGCCGTCGGGTAGGACAGCACGTCCGTGGGCGCATCGACACCGCGATCGCGCGCGTTGCGCTCGTGCATGGCCACGTCACCGATCAGGACCACGGTCAGGTCCTGTCCCTCCGATCCGAGCTCCGCCAGCAGCGCGCTCAGGGCGTGCTCCAGACGTTCAAGCGGTCGGTAGCGCTGCGTCTCGTCGAGGATCTCCACTGCCACGGCGAAGCGATCTGACCTCCTCCGGGGAAGGATAGCTGATACGGCGGTGGAGGATCGCCGTGAGCATGCGCTCGAAGGTGTTGGCGATGATCTCCATATCGTGGAAGTTCAGAGGGCTCTCCGAGAGCTGCTCGTCCTGCAGCCGCTGGTCGAACAGCCGATCGATCATCGCACGGATGCTCGACTGGGTCGGCTCGGTCAGCGTGCGCGAGGCCGACTCGACGGTGTCCGCCAGCATCAGGACGGCCGTCTCCTTGGTGTGCGGCTTCGGCCCGGGATAGCGGAAGTTCAGCTCGTCGATGTTCGATGCGTCCTCGAGCGCACGCTTGTAGAAGTAGCTCAATACCGTGGTGCCGTGATGCTCCGCGACGTAGGGCGCAAGCTCGCGCGGCAACTTGAACTCCCGCAGCAACTCCAGCCCGTCGCGGACATGGCTCGTGATGATGAGGTAACTCAGGTGCGGACTCACGTGATCGTGCGGGTTGTCGCCGCTGAACTGGTTCTCGACGAAGAAGTGGGGTCGGCGCATCTTCCCGACGTCGTGGTAGAGCGCGCCCACCCGTGCCAGCAGGGCATTGCCCCCGATGTGCTGCACCGCCTGCTCGACCAGGTTGCTGATGATCAGGCTGTGCTGGTAGGTGCCTGGCGCCTCGATGAGCAGGCGTTGAAGTAGCGGGCTGGTGGGACTGGAGAGCTCGAGCAGCCGGTAGTCGGTCAAGAACCCGAATCCGCTCTCGGCCAGCGGCAGCAGCCCCAGGGCGGTGATCCCGGCGAGCACCCCGGCGCCCACCAAGAACAGCGCTCCCAGCGCCGTGCCGCCCGCGGTCATGCCGCCCCCGATCAACACCAGCACGACCAGCGTGGCACCACTGGCGAGGCCGCCCACGGCACCCGCCAGCAGCAGCGCCACCCGGCTACGCACCGTGAGCACCAGCACGCAGGCCACCACCGAACCGATCAACGTGGTGCCCAGCGCGAACATCGGCGCCAGCGGTGCCATCAGACCCACGGCCAGCGCCATCCACACGGCCCACATCAGCCCGGCGGCCTCGGAGATCAGCACCGCAACCACCAGGGGTACCAGCAGACCGAACAGGAAGTTGCCCGACACCAGCAACGCCAGCCGCTGGACCGCCACCACCGCCAGCGTGAGCACCACCAGGAAGGTGAGCTGCGACACCGACAGGCCGGGGGCCAGGCTGCGCCGGGCGTAGAGCAAGGGAGCGCTCAGTAGTAGCGCCAGCAACAGCGAACCCAGCAGGATCCAGAAAGTGCCTTTGAGCTGCGCCGTGCGCGCGCTGTACAGGCCCAACGCTTCCAGCACCCGCAAGTTGTCCTCGGTCAGCGTCTGCCCCTCGCGCACGATCACCTGGCCGGCACGGAGCGATTGCATGACCGGCTGGACGGCCGCTGCCGCGGCGTCGCGGGCGGCCTCGGTGAGCTTGGAGTCGGGCACCGACGTGGCCACGAGGTAGCGCTGCAAGAGCAGCCGCACCTCGCGCTGGCGGTCGACCGGCGCCTTCTGCACCGCCTGGTCCACCAACGCGGGGATCTGCGTGTCCTTCACGCCGTTGGGATCGCCGTAGGCGTTGACGACGTAGTCGACCACGTCGGGCGGCAGGCTCGATGAGGTGACGGCGCTGGTGACGAGGTTCTGCAGCTCGGGATCGCTGGTGTACACGGTGCCGATCTGCGCCCTGGCCGCCTGCCGTTCGCGTTCGGTGGCGATACGGTCGATGACCTGTGTGTCCACGGGCGCCACGAACGTCTGCGGGCTGACCTCGCCGGCCCGCAACGCCGAGGCGCGGCGGTTACCGTAGACGCTGAACAGCAGCGCCGTGAGGGCCACCACCGAGAGCGCGAAGAGCAGCCACAGGCGCGGGTCGCGTCGGCGAGGGCGGTTAGCTCTGCTGTTCATAGGCGAGGATGATCTGGGCCACCAACGGGTGACGCACCACATCGGCCTTGCTGAAACCGATGAACGCGATGCCATCGATCCCCTGCAAGATGGACTCGGCGGTCGACAGCCCGCTCCTGACGCCCCCCGGTAGGTCGGTCTGGGTGGTGTCGCCGGTGACGACGACCTTGCTGTTGAAGCCCATGCGGGTGAGGAACATCTTCATCTGCTCCCCGGTGGTGTTCTGGGCCTCGTCGAGGATGATGAAGGCGTCGTTCAAGGTGCGCCCGCGCATGAAGGCGAGCGGCGCGACCTCGATGGTGCCGAGCTCGAGCAGCTTCTCGACGCGGTCGGCGGGGAGCATGTCGTACAGGGCGTCGTAGAGCGGGCGCAGGTACGGGTCGATCTTGGCCTGCAAGTCGCCCGGCAGGAAGCCGAGCCGTTCGCCCGCCTCCACCGCCGGTCGGGTCAGGATGATGCGCTTGACGCGCCGGTGGGTGAGCGCCTCCACGGCCATCGCTACCGCCAGATAGGTCTTACCGGTGCCGGCGGGTCCGCTGCCGAACACGATCGGATTGTCTTGGATGGCGGCGACGTAGCGCCGTTGACCTGCCGTCTTGGGCTTGGCCCGGCCGGGCAGGTGGGTCTGCTCCGACGCGGACTCCGGTGCCGCCGGGCGGTCGCTCAGGCGCTCGATATCGCTGTGCTCGAGCTCGGTGAGCGACAACCGACCGCCGGCACGGATGGTGTCGATCAACGAGCGGAAGGTGCGGGCCGCTTCCTCGACATCCCCCCGGTCGCCGCTGAGACGCAATTCGTCACCGCGGGCAACGACCGTCGCACTCAGACGCGTGCGGAGGAGGCGGAGGTTCTCGTCGTTCTGCCCGAACAGGGACAAGGCCTCTGCCGGGCTGCGGAGCTTCAGCGTGACCGAGGTCGCGATGGTGCCCTCCCGCGACGGCGCTTCCACGCCGGCTCGTCCAGGATCTCGTGCCAGATCAGGCCGCTCACGATGGCCTCGCGATCGAAGCGAAGCTGCCCCACGCCCCCCAGTCTAGCGCCGTCGTGCCAGCCGCGTCGTCGCCGGTAAGCGGAGGCCCCGGCCGACGTCGGCTCCGTGACCGGTCCGGGCCGCCGCTGACGCTCCTGCTTGGGAGGACGCTGCGGCTGATCGCTCGCTTCGGCTCTGGCGCGTCGCTCCGCTGCCACGGCCGACTCGGGGCGCGTCCGATCGGACGGCATCATCGGCGGTACGCCCTCGCGGCCCAGGCCGCTGCCGCCGCGTTGCGCCCCACCGGCTCCGGCGAGAGCGTCGCCGAAGGGGTCGTCCGGTACCAGCGAGCGCCCCACGGGACGCCCCTGCGGCTGGCCACGATCGGCGTCCTCAGGTACCAGGGGATGCGGCCGGTCGGCGGGCGCCACCGTCTCGAAGGGATCCTCCGGTACCAGCGACCTCGAGCGCCTGCTCTGGGTGGAGGCCTCACCTGCTGCGCGCTCACGCGCCTCGCGCACCCGGCGCTGCGCCTCCGCGAGCCACGCCGGAAGCTCGCCCTCCGCTACAGGCGGCGTCCCGTCGAGCACGGTGCCCTCCGGCGCACGAGGGGGCGTCGCTCCGCGCTGCGCCGTAGGTGGTCGGTTGCGCTCGCGCAACACCCGCGACACCAGCGGCAGCACGATGAACACCACCACGAACACCACGGTCAGCAGGGTGTCGAAGCTCACGGCTCCTCGTCACCCTCCATGCCGGCGGCGCGGCCGATGTTCCCCCGCATGCTGGTGTCGGACTGGATGTTCTGGAAGTTGTAGTAATCCATCACGCCCAGGTTGCCCGTTCGGAAGGCCTCGGCGATGGCCCGAGGCACCTCGGCCTCAGCCTCGACCACTTTGGCCCGCATGGCGGCCACCTGCGCCCGGTTCTCCTGTTCGGCCGCTACCGCCATGGCGCGCCGCTCCTCGGCCTTGGCCTGCGCCACGCGCTTGTCGGCTTCGGCCTGGTCGGTCTGCAGCTGAGCGCCGATGTTGCGCCCCACATTCACGTCGGCGATGTCGATCGACAGGATCTCGAAAGCCGTGCCGGAGTCGAGGCCCTTGGCCAGCACCGCTTTGGAGATGGTGTCGGGGTTCTCCAGGGTGTCCTTGAAGCTCTTGGTCGAGCCGATGGAGGAGACGATACCCTCACCGACACGAGCGATGATGGTCTCCTCACCGGCGCCGCCGACCAGCCGCTCGAGATTCGCCCGCACCGTGATGCGCGCCGTGGCGATGAGCTCGATTCCGTCCTTGGCGACGGCGCTGACGTTGGGGGTCTGGATGACGCGTGGGTTGACGGACACCTTGACGGCGTCCAACACGTCACGGCCGGCCAGATCGATGGCCGCCGCCCGGTCGAACGGCAGATGGATGCGGGCTTTGTCGGCCGCGATGAGGGCGTCGACGACCCGGTCCACGTTGCCGCCCGCCAGGAAGTGCGCTTCGAGTTGGTTCTGCTCCACCTCGATGCCCGCCTTGTCCGCCTTGATGAGCGGCAGGATGATCTTGGTGGGCGGTACCCGTCGCAACTTCATGGCCACCAGGCTCGGAAGTCCGACCTGGACGCCAGCCGCGATCGCCGAGATCCACAGTCCGATCGGAACGACCGAGAACAGGATCAGGAAGAACAGGACGATGGCGCCCGCGATGATCAGCAGGGTGTAGCTCATGACACCTCCAAGGTGGGGGAACGCGTGGGATCGGCCACGTTGCCGTCCCGGGTCAGGCTTCCTGCACGTCGCCCGAGTCGGGTTCGACGGCCCGGACCGTGACACGCATACCCTCGACGTGCAACACGGTCAGTCTGCTTCCGACAGGGATGTAATCGCCCTCGCTCACCACGTCGACGCGCTCCGTGTCGAAGCGCGCCACCCCCGCCGGCCGCAGGTCGGACATCGCGATGCCCTGACGTCCGGCCAGATAGGCGCGGTCGGCGCTGCCGGGAGGGCCCACGCTCGACGGCGAGGGAGGGTTGGTGATCCGGGCCGTGAGCCGGAACGCGGCGGCGATCCGGCTGTGCGGCAGGACCCATAACAGCGCCGCCACCAGCACGCCGCCGAACAGCGCGCTGTACCCCAGCACGGTCGCGGCGGAGCCCTGGAAGATCCGCACGATGGCGAACACGATCGCCGCGATCCCGAGCACGCCGGCCACCCCGAAGCCGGGGATCACCAGCACCTCGGCGGCGAGCAGCAATACGCCGGCGACGATCAGGATGATGTCCAGTGGACCGGCCGGGGTGGCGACGAAGGCGCCGGTGGCCAGCAGCACCAGCGCCACCAGGCCCAACCCGCCGAAGATCCCGAAGCCGGGCGTGAAGATCTCGATGAGCAGGCCGCCGACACCGATCACCAGCAGGGCGGCGGCCGCGATAGGCGTGGTCAGGACGCCCGCCAGGCGCTCGCTCAGGTTCGGCCCCATGCGCGTGATGGCTGCGCCGCCGTAGCCCCACTGTTGCAGGGCGTCACGCACGCTGGTCGCCTGGATGTTGGCGATGTTGTTGGCCACCGCCTCCTGGGCTGTCAGCGTGACGAGCTCCTTGTCGGTGGCGATGCCCGGGATGGAGACCGAGGGGTCGACCATCCCCTCGGCGACCAGGGCGTTGCGCCCCCTGGCCTCGGCGACGCTGCGGAACGAGCCCCGCATGGCGGAGTTGTACTTCTCGGCCACGGGCTTGGCGCCGGTCGGCGTGGCGATGATGGGCAGGGCAGCGCCGATCGACGATCCGGGCAGCATCGCGAGCTTCTCGGCACTCATGGCGATCAAGGCGCCGGCGCTGAACGCGTTCTGCGCCACAGCCAGCGTGGGAACCTGGGCATCGTTGAGAACCGCGTCGACGATCGACTGCATGGCCGTGATCCGGCCGCCGGGCGTATCGAGGTAGAAGAGCAGCGCGAGCGGCTGCTCGCGGTTGGCCCGGGCGATCCGGGCCTTGACGAACTGCGCCGTGGCCGGGGTGATCTCGCCCTCGATGGGCACGAGCCACACACTGTTGCCGCCGCCCTGAGCCCGGACCACGCCCCCGCCCACCATCAGCGCGAAGAGCGTTGCCAGGGCGACCGCGAGCCGGACCGGCCGAGAGGCTGTCCTCACCAGACCACTCTAGCACGCACCTGTGCCGATCAGCGACGCGTCGCCCATGCCCCAACCCTGTCCTGCACGGAGTTCGCGCCGTGGCTCAGTCGAGCGTGGGCACCGGCGCATGGTCGTTGCTGCTGCGGAGCGTCAGCACCGGGATGAACAGCGTCACCAGGAATCCGAGCACCACGACCACCACCAGGCTACGGTAGACGCGCGTCACCGCCGTGGCGAACGCCTTCCTGATGCTGGCGGTGACGTCGGCCGCCACCGCCTTCGCCTGTTGCTGGAACTGGTCGTGGAGTTGTGTCAGGAAGGCTGTCTCCGCCTGCTGGCTGCGCATCGCCTGCGTGGCTCCCAACGTCACCATCGCCTTGGCGGCCGCCGGCATGGGGCTCGCGGCCACGACCTGCCGGACCTTCGCTGCGTCGCCGGAGCGTACCGCGGCGGCGATGGCCTGGTACTGCCGATCGAAGGCCGAGGCGACACCCGCTTGGACCTGATCGAGGCCCTCGGCACTCACCTGGCTACCGGCCCCGAAGGAGGAGGCGTCCATCCCCGCCGGGGTCTGCATGGCGCTGAAGGAGGCCGTGAGGCTGGTCGCCAACACCGTACCCATCACGGCTGCGCCGACGGTCCCACCGATCTGGCGGAAGAACTGTGATGCGCTGGTCGCCTGCCCGACACGCCGCACGTCGACGGCGTTCTGGATCGCCAACGTGTACAGCGGCATCGACGGACCCACACCGAGTCCGGCGATCACCATGTAGACGGTGACGCGCCAGTAGGGCACATCGGGTCCCATGCGCGACAGCAAGAAGATGCCCACGAACAGGATGGAGGCGCCGACGAGCATCAGGAGTCGGTAGCGGCCGAAGGCCGACACCAGCTGTCCGCTGACGACCGCCCCGAACACCAGCCCCAGCGACAACGGGATGAGGCTGATCCCGGCGCGGGTGGCCGACACTCCCACCACGTTCACCATGAACAGCGGCAGGAAGATGATGAGCGAGAGGAAGGCCGCGCCGAGGAAGAACAGCGCCAGATTGGACGTGGAGAACACGCGGTTGCGGAACAGCGACAGGTCCAGGATAGGGTTGGCCGAGAGCAGCGAACGCCATACGAACCCCACCAGCATGGCCGTTCCACCGATCAACAGTCCCAGCGTGACCGCGCCGCCCCAGGGGTAGCTGGTCTTGTCGAGCTGCAACGCCAACACGATCGGAACCAGGCCAAGCACCAACAAGGCCGCGCCCGGTAGGTCCATCGGCTTGTGCTCGGCCGACGGCTTGAGCGGCGGCATGCGGCTCAGCAGGAACCACAGCGCCACGGCTCCCGTCGGCACGTTGACGTAGAACACCCAACGCCAGCCCGCGACGCCTGGGATGATGCCGCCCGCGTAGTCGGTGAGCAGTCCGCCCAACCAGGGCCCGATCACGCTGGCGATGCCGAACGTCGCGCCGACCAGGCCCTGGTAGCGCCCGCGAACGTTGGGAGGGAAGAGGTCGGCGATGATGATGAACGCCATCGAGAACAGACCGGCGCCACCGATCCCCTGCAGGCCGCGCATGATGATGAGCTGGCTCATGCCGTCGCCCAGCACCGGCAACGTCCCGAACTCGCCGGCGAGGCCGGACAAGAACGACCCGAGTAGGAAGGTCGACACCGAGAAGATCTCGATCGACTTGCGCGACACCGTGTCGGCCAGTTTGCCGTAGATGGGGACCAGCGCGGTCGAGGCCAGCAGGTAGGCGGTCGCCACCCAGGCGTAGCGCTTGATGCCGTTGAGATCCTCGACGATGCGGGGCAGCGCGGTCGCTACGATGGTCTGGTCCAGGGCGCCTAGGAACAGGGCCAGCAGGATGCCGACCAGGATGAGGGTGCGGTCACGGGCGGAGGTCACGGTCATGCGCTGCGGTCCTTTGCGAGGATCTCGAGGGTTTCGAGGAAGCGATCGAGGGTTGAGGCGTCGAGGACGCCGAGGAAGGCTTCGGTCTCCGCCGCCATGGTCGCGCCGGCCTGTTCGAGCCGCTCGATGCCCGACTTCGTCAGGCTGAGCATGCGG
>Ga0315556_1001474_pt1 | contig 14110 bp, 16 predicted proteins | sample SalMarSW160310MG_FD_202112 | JGI IMG/M metagenome (GOLD analysis project Ga0315556, IMG submission 202112) | Salt marsh sediment microbial communities from the Plum Island Ecosystem LTER, Massachusetts, United States - Salt Marsh Sediment SW1603-10 ...
TTGAAGAACACGGTCACCGATCAACTCGGGCTGCGGGCATATTGCCTGTATACGGGTCCAGCTCGGGAGCGGCTGGGGTTGCAGGAGGTGACCACCCTGGTGGCCCACGACGAAGACGTCCCGGACTTCGGACTCGCGGCGACATATATCCAAGACTTGGGCGGCGTGTATCGCCCAGGCGAGGAGGCCGGGATCACCCTCGACGACTCAGAAGTGCTGTTCGTCCAGGAAGCCGACCTCCCGATGAGCCCTGCGGTCGTGGGGAACTACCTGTCCTCATCCGTGTTTTGCAGCATCCTGATCGGGAGCCAGAAGCAGGAGATCAAAGACCTGGTCGGGGGACGGATCGGAGTAGGCAGCGCCTATCAGTGTTACCACGGCAACCGGGTGACGCCTCAGAGGATCATCGAGTGGGAGCCGTTCACCAAGATCATCACCGAGGACCTGCTTCCCAAGCCGTTGAAAGGAGGTGGGCTCGTCGTCACCTACCTAGAGGAGACGTCATCCGGCACCCACCTCAGACGAGAGCTCGGCGGGTTCAAAGGCCCCCGCTGGTCTGAGACCCTGTTCAGGGTTGGAATGGTCCTCATGAAGAGGATGGCCACGCGAAGCCTCGCCGACTTCGTCGATGCGATCACCACAGATCATCTGCGACGTTTTGAGGCTGCGTCTGCTCCACCGGTCATGCCGTAGCCGAGGCAGCACCTGCCGCCCGTAACCTGCAGATCATGCGCATCGAGCAGCACACCTCTCGCCACGGCCAGTGTTCGCACCGGTTCGCGCAACTGAGCGCACGAAGTGCCGATATGGGCGGTGTCTGGCGTCCTACGGTTATCTTGAAGGTCCTGCGGTTATCTTGAACCAGGCTGATTGTGCGATCTTGAGGTTCCCTTCAGCGTCCACAACTATCTCCCACGAGATGCTGGAGGGACTCCTGACTCCGCTGACCGTGTTCTCCACACCCTGGATGACCACATACCGTCCGGGCTGGTCGGCAACCAACAGCAACGGTGTCAATTCTTCATGGCCAATGGAGGGGTTCACCAAGTGGAAACCGATGTCTTCACCGGTGTACCGCTGTGTGCCGTATAGATGAAAGCCGGTGGGTGTGTAGAGATCGACTATGGAACTGGCTGTCGCCTGCTTCCATTGATCTATGAGCGCCACGACATCATCGGGCACTGGCCCTCGGCCAACGTCTTGGCTTACCCCTTCTGAGCAGCCTGCTACCAGAAGCGCCAGCAGCGCCGCCATCAACCCGACCCCAACAGTGAGTGCGAGTGTCCTTCTCATTCGGTTCTCCTTGCCGCGACCGTAGGACTCGTCGTGCCGCTCACCGGTCATCTCGGTCGCCCGATCGATGGGCAGCGCACGAGCAGCAAACGTTCGGTTCTGCCTGTGACCTGTTTTCATCCCCTTCGGTGTTGATGACTCCACGATGCGCTCCGGACCTCTAGAAATCCTCCAGCCGTGCCGTGGCCCCTCATCAAACTTTCTCTCTGATAGACCATCGAACATCCGCAGGTGGGCGACAAGAACCGGAAATGCACCGCCCATATCTGGCAATCTGCGCTCTTGTCCACTAGTTCAGTGAGCTTGCCGGCCAGACTGTCAGTCTAGATTGACGTGATGGCGTTGTCAGTGTAGACTGACAATCATGTCAGCGAGTGGTCCCATGATCGACACCGCATCGGACGACCCGGCCATGGGTCTGCGAGCCGTCGTAGCGTTGCATCGCTATGCAGAGCAGAACGAGGCCAGATACGTCCTGTTGGCGAGAGAGCAGGGGTGGACCTGGGAGCAAATCGGCGACGCACTTGGCATCTCCCGACAGTCGGTACACGCCAAGTACGGCAAGCAGGAGGGATGATGGTCAAGCTGCTGAGCAAGGACGCCCGCAAAGCTGTGCTCACCTCGGCGACCGCGGAAGCGCAGAGGATGGGTGATCGACGAATCGGTACCCAGCATCTGCTGCTCGCCCTGCTGAATGACCCTCTCTCGCTCACAACGCGGCTGTTGGGTGTCGATCTCGCCGCCGCTCGCACGGCTCTCACAGAGCTCGACCAGGCAGCGCTGGCCGCCATCGGAGTCGATGCCGGCGTTCTCGATCGCCCACAATCGATTCAGAGTCGTCGACGCCCACCATTCACCTCCGGAGCACGAGGCGCCCTCCACGAGGGTGTCAAGCACGCTCGCGCCGAACGGTCCGCACACATCCAGGAACGACATATTCTCCACGCGCTGCTGACCCTGAAACAACCCGACCCCGCAGCAGAACTCCTCGCTACCCTCGGAATCGAAACCGGCGACGTACTCCACCGACTGACCGACGACCCACACTGAACGCACAATCACGCCGACCGCCGCCCCACCAATCCACTCCGCGGCATCCTCGAACCGGCAATCTGCGCTCTAGGGACCTCCAGCCTGAACCTGAGGCCGGGCAGGTGTGAGTTCGAGCGCTGAAGAGCCTCGCCTCTACCCCGCCCGACATGTGCCGTTATGTGCGCCCTTGGACTGAGGTCGCCGTGAGCGAGCTAGGGTCTGCCGCTCGCTACCGAGACGAAAGGTCGTAATGAAGGTCGCATACGTTCTCAACACCCCACGGGCCGCCAGCTACAAAGTCGCCCAGATGATCCTCCCCCAATTGGAGGCAGGAACTCATGGGGTGGAAGTAGTCGGCATCTTCTTCTTTGACGACAACGTTTGGGCACTAAGGAAAGGTGACCCGATAGGAGAAAGGCTCGCAGCAGTCGCAGAAGAAACTGGCATGCTCATCATGGCTTGTGACAACTGCGCCCTGGAACGCAATCTCGCCAAGGGAGAACCACGCTGGTGTGATCCCTCAACAGGGCAGGGGCGAACCGAGCCAGGCGAATGTGAGCCGGTAGATATGATCGACGGAGCCACGGTTGGTTGCTTCCCGGACCTGTATACGGCCCTTTCAGGCAACCCACCCGACCAGGTGATCAGCCTATAACCACCACAGACTGATACGGCCGGATCACCGCTATCCGACGCCGCACATATCCGACAATCTGCGCTCTACGCCGGGACCTCCAGCCTGAACCTGAGGCCGGGAAGGTTTGCGTTGGGGTGCTGAGGAGTCTCGGACCGATCCCGCCCGATATGTGCCGATTCCGCGCACTCGCGGGTGAGGTGCGATATCGCCCATATATGGTGATCTGCTTGCTTCAGTCCGAGCACGATCGACTTTGGTGAGATCATGTGTGGTGATGGACCGTTGTTTTGCCAAGTTACGGGCGCACCATTGAGGGTAGGTTGCAGCATCATGAAGGCCCGGCAAAGAGCCTGCGATCTGGCTCAGGTTCATGGAGGGTGCCGTCGGGGTTTTAGCGCGCCGCGAGGATCCAGACGACGATGATGACGTTGATGATGACGCCGTAGAGACCCTGATCGGTTGAGGTCTTCATGTCGCCGTCCCACAGCAGGATGTGCAGGAGGGACACGAGGATCGCTGAGGCGATCGTGACCCAACCTCCCCATCCGGCGGTCAGGAGAATGCCCACGCCGCCGGCGATGAGCGTGGCCGATGTGATCCCAATGGTGATCGCCGCGAAGGAGCGCAACGCGCCGTCGGAGATGCCGGAGGGCAGCAACCGTGCGCCGATGGGCCAAGCCATGGCTGGGCGCAACTCAAACCATCGGAGGGCTTGTCCTACGTACATGAGGTGGACGAGTCCGTGGAAGGCGATAAATGCTCCGGCGGCAAATCTCATGGGCGGGCTCCTCCTGGTCGGCGGTCGACCTTCGACCTAACGCCGTTAGGGATCCTTGCCGACATTGTTGCACCTAACAGTGTTAGGGTCAAGTTTGTAAAGGAGGCGACCATGGCGAAATCGCGGTCAAGGACGGCGCCGCTGACACCGGACCTCATCTTCGAGCGGGCCCTCGAAATCATCGATGCCGATGGACTGGACGCGCTCTCGATGCGCCGACTCGCCTCCGATCTGGGGGTGGAGGCCGCGTCGCTCTACCACCACATCGCCGACAAGCAGGCCTTGATCGACGGCACTATCGGGCGCATGCGATCCGAGATGCAGGTCACGGCCGACCCCTCCGGGGATTGGAAGGACTTCCTAGAGGAGGTGTTCGTGGAGTACCGGCGGGTGCTCACGGCTCACCCCAACATGATGAGCCTCGCGGGCTGGCGGCTTGAGAACGGCATGGAGGACGGCTTGGTCTTCCTCATGGAGATCGGGTTCGGCCTCGACGATGCCGTGGAGCTCATGCAGTCGATCGTGGCGCTGGCGTTTGGCTTCGCCCTCTTCAGCGTCCCCAGGATCCCGGCAGGCAAGAGGGGGTTGCCTCCGGAGATGGCCGAGCGGATGGGAGATTGGCGCGAGGACACATGCAGACGGATGGCACGCCTCATCTTGGAATCGTTTGAGCTCCGCAGGGACTCGTCGCGAAACTACTCGCTGGAGTAATGATCCTGGTCCGCCACGCCGCCGCCCTTGACCCCACAGCAAGGGTGGTTGTGACCCGGCTGGCTCTCCCGTCACCTGGAAAGCGGGGACGCGGCCAGCGCATATTCGCGACCGACCTCGCCTTCCCCAAAGGTATCAAACACGCCCTAGATCCGGCAATCGGCGCTCTAGGCAGGGACCTCCAGGCTGAGTCTGAGGTCGGGAAGGTTTGCGCAGAGGCGCCGAGGAGCCTCAGGCCGATCCCGCCCGACATGTGCCGATATGGGCGGGACGATCTGGGGTTGAGTGAGCGGCTCAGGGGAGGGTGGCGCCAATTAAGCGTTCGGCGTAGACCTCGCCGAACACGCTTGCGAGGAACATGATGGTGGGGATGATCAGTCCCACGGCGGTGTGCATTACGGTTCGTGTGGTGGTGGGTGTGGTTGGGGCGTCCCGGATCTTGTCGTGAAGGAATAGGAGATCGCGAAGCTCCTGGGACTTCTGTGGTGAAAGATCTGTGTAGTTGGGTCCGAAGCCATCGATGCGTTCTCGCAGGCCCCTTAGACGCTGCTCTCGGCCTCTTTGGACGATCCTCTGGACGCTACCGCGCCCGCTCAAGGCGGCTCCGAATAATACGAGGTAGCCGATAAGGATGAACCCAGTCCCTAGGGGAATCACGAGCGGCGAGTCCCACGTTACGAGGATCACGGTCAGCACGAGAAAGACAGTGATCCAGAATCCGGCGGCGGATCCTTGGGCGGTCGTTTTCCGGACCGCTTTCTTGACTTCGGGTGAGTCGGCCGGACTCGGCCAGAACAGGTGGTGCTCATACCTGGCTTCTCGGGCCACGAATGCCCATTGGACTACAACCCCCTGGTAGATGACTGTGGCCCCAAAGTCGAACAGGAGCCATGCCAGGAGAACGATGCTTCCGACCGGGAGTTCGCCCATTGCGACGGGAGCCAACCACCAGCCCGCTGTCAGCATGAAGGTTGTCACTACTACACCGAATGCCGCGCTCACCATCGGCCGGTTCCAGAGTCGGAGGGAACCGGCCAGGTCTCGCAGGTCGGACTCCCGCACGATGGTGGGAAGCAGCGGCGTCCAGCCCTCGACGATCCGTCTGACCCTAGGTCCCGACGGAACATCGACTGGCGGACCTATGAAGGGACGGCTCGCATCGAATGCGGCATAGAAGGCGAGGATTACCCCCCACCGACCCCAAGGGATTCCAGCCCACTGTCCGACCACGGCTGTGGCAACAAGCACCAGTGCCAGCCTGATACCAACCCCACCCAACCCGGCAAGCACCACTGCCGTAGCGCTCAAAGGCGCCAGTCCTAGTCGCCGCCGAATCTGATCCGCGAGGTAGGGGACGACAGCCAAATCCCAGCCGTACCACCTCCGGATCTCTTCCACGAGCGTGTCGAACTCGTCACCATGCGGCAGATCCGAATCCGGGGCGACCGGAGGGGACTGATCCGGCCTACCGGGTCTGTCCGTATCCACAGCACCGCCCTCCAACACTCCCGACCTCGACGGTTCCGACATCTGCGCCACAAGCCACCTCCATGATGAGGGCGCCGTCCCGGTGGAACAGCAGGTGGTGGTCGAGCAGCAGCTCAACACCGTGTTCGAGCGTGTGCGAGGCGTTCGTGTCGCCTGTCGCCTGTACCCACGACGCCAGGCCGCGCAAAGGGAGGACCGTCTCTACGAAGGATGATTGGCGCGCCTGGGGGCGCACGTCGCAGTTCCAGCCGCCATCCGGCCACTGCGTTGTCCCGAGCCGATCGGCGAGTGTCTGCAGCCGCTCATCCATCAGGCCCAGCTGCAAACTGGCCCAGAGCACGTTGCCCTTCATCGATCCGCAACGTCGCACCCGGTCGTCCTGTCCCTCGACGTACGGGGTCCAGTTCGGCTTCAGGAACCCCGGCGCGAGGATCCATGTGAACACGAGTTCCTGGACCTGTTTGAGGCGAGGGTCCCCACCGGGATGCCCCCGTTCGGCGAGCTGCACGAGAGCCCAGTGTGCACCCTGCCACTTCCGGTAGACGTGGTGTTGGTCGATGAAGCTGCCTTCGATCACCGTATCGCAGTTCGGACTGGCGCGGACGTCGTCGGCCAGGGCACGCATCTCGGCGATGTTCGGGTCGGCCCCCTCGAGCACGAGCCGAGCCTGATAACGCACAGCGGGATCGTTCCAAGCGCGAATCCACTCAATGGCCTCCATGCATTGAGCCTAGAGGGCCGGCCGGTCCCCGAGAGCTCACGCACCTGTGGCGGAGCGTAGTCTCGTGGCAATGCCGCCCGTGATCGAAGTCGAAGGATTGGTGAAGCGCTACGGCTCGCTGATCGCCGTCGAAGGCGTCACGTTCTCCGTTCAGCCTCAGGAGATCTTTGGCATTCTGGGACCCAACGGCTCTGGGAAGACCACCACCGTCGAGTGTCTCCAGGGGTTGCGGTCGACGGACGGAGGCACCATGTTGGTACTGGGTCTAGATCCAGGTCGAGACGCGAGGGCGCTCCGTGCCCGCATCGGTTCGCAACTCCAGGACTCGGCACTTCCGGACCGAATCAAGGTGTGGGAAGCGCTCGATCTGTTCTCGTCGCTCTCCCCGCGTCCACTCCCATGGCAACACCTGCTCGACGACTGGGGTCTCGCGAGCAAACGCAACGCGAGGTTCTCGAGCCTGTCGGGAGGTCAACAGCAGCGGCTGTTCGTGGCTCTCGCGCTCGTGAACGGCCCTGAGCTGGTTTTCCTCGACGAGATGACGACGGGCCTCGACCCTGCCGCCCGCCGGGTGGCGTGGGATCTGATACGCCAGATCAGGGAGCACGGCGCGGCGGTGGTGCTCGTCACGCACTTCATGGACGAGGCCGAGGAGCTGTGCGACCGTCTCGCCATCATCGACCATCAGAGGGTTGTGGCTACCGGCACTCCCCAGGAGCTGATCGTGAAGTACGGGGGTGGGCTCGTCGTCCGTTTCTCGACCGATGTCGGCGATCTCGGGTTCCTGTCGTCGATACCGGACGTGTCGAGCGTGGAACGAAACGGGAACGATGTGGAGGTGCACGGTGACGGTCCGGTGCTCGCCCTGGTCGCCGCCGCTCTCGTGGACCATGGGATCGTCCCTCTGGACCTGCGTGTCGAGCGTGCCACCCTCGAGCAGGTGTTCCTCACCCTGACCGACGAAGGGCAGGGAGTCGCACAGTGAGGACACTCGCCAAGCTGTCCACAGTGGAGCTCAAGTTGCTGGCCCGCGACCCGCTGACGCTGCTCTTCTCGCTTGCGCTTCCCCTCGTGAGTCTGGTGGTGCTGGGAGGCGTGTTTGGGAACCAGCCCAGCCCCGAAGTGTGGCAGGGCGTAGGACCGATGACCTACTACGTGCCCGCCTACGTCGGACTGGTGATCGCTGCGCTCGCCATCATCAGCCTCCCGACGGCCATCGCCGGTGATCGTGAACGAGGCGTGCTCAAGCGATTCCACGCATCGGGCCTGCCGGCAACGGCGGTGATCGGCGCCCAGGTGGTCGTCCTCTACGTGGTGGCGGTGGTCAGCTCGCTGCTTCTCGTGGGGTTGGCGTCGCTGATCTACACCTTCGAATGGCCACAGTCACTCCTTGGCGTGGTGGGTGCCTTCACGCTGTCGGCGCTTTCGTTGGCCGCGCTCGGTGTGCTGCTCGGCGCCGTGCTGCCAACGGCGCGGGCGGCACAGGCATTCGGCGTCATGGCCTGGTTCGTGCTGTTCATTCTCGGCGGCGCTGGACCGCCCTACGAGGTGATGACGTCTGCGATGCAGCATGTCGCCGACTTCACGCCACTGCGTCACGTCGTGCTCGTTCTGCACGATCCCTGGCTCGCCATCGCGGCAGGCTGGTCATGGGCGATCGTGGTGGGCATGCTCGTTGTGGGTTCGGTGCTCGGGGTGCTGCTGTTCCGCTGGGAGTAACGTCCCATTCTCTGCCCGGCAGCTCTGGTCGTGAAGCCGGCCAGTGCACCTCTCTCGAGTGCCGCTCTGCAGCACGCAATTGCAGAGGCCGGAGGGGCTGGTGTGTAGGCTCGACTGGGTCGAGTGTGAGGGAACTTGAGACGGGCAGTTCTGCTGATCGCGGCTGGTTTGCTGCTCGCGCCGGTCGCCTCGGCGCAGGCTCAGGAAGCATCGGGTACGCCGGGGGCGATGCTGATCATCCTTGACGCCTCGGGATCGATGAACAGGGTCGACGAGGATGGCGTCCCGTTCATCGAGAAGGCCAAGAGCGCAGTCCTGGAGCTGGTCGATGCGTTGCCGGACGACATCGCGGTAGGTCTGCGCGTCTATGGGCATCGCGAACCGAACACGGATCGAGTGCGCGGCTGTCAGGACACCGAGCTGGTCGCCCCCGTCGTCACACTTGATCGTGAGGCGATCCGGTCGGCCGTGGAAGGCGTGACGGCATCGGGGTTCACGCCCATCGGCCTGTCGCTGCAGGAGGCCGCCTCGGACCTGCCCGATATGGGGCCCCGCACCGTTGTGTTGATCTCGGACGGTGAGGATACGTGTGCACCCCCCGACCCCTGCGTCGTCGCGGAGAAGCTGTTCGGGGCGGCCATCGACGTTCGTATCGAGTCGATCGGGTTCTTGATCGACTCGGGTTCGGCTGCCGAACAGCAGCTTCGCTGCATCGCCGAGGTCTCTGGCGGCGAGTACCGGACGGTCGATCAGGCCGACGCACTGGTGGCGTCCCTAGGTGAGGTGGCCGGGGAGTTCCTCGACTGGAAGCCACCGATGACGCTCAACGGTGCTCTGGAGCAGGCTCGAGCACCCGAAGTGCCTCTGGAACTGGTTCCTGACTGGCTGGCCGAGGAGCCGCCGACGTTTGCCCGGGGCCGGTACGCCAGCGTCATCATGCCGGGCGAGACACGGTGGTTTCGGGTCGACACGTGGGAGGGGGAGTGGTTCTGGGCGTTCGCCGACCTCACCGTTCCGCGGGGTTTGGAGACGCCGGGTGAGGTCGAGGGGATCATCATTGGTCCGTCGGGCAACCGGGTTGAGAAGCCGGCAACCGGCATGAGCACGCGAACCGCACTTCCCGGCACGGAGTTCCCGATGATTGGTGTGACCGTGGACTCGTTTGGCGGACCGTATCCCGTCGGCACCTATTTCCTCGGCTTTCACTGGGACGCACCGGCACGTGTGTTGCTCGGTTCGCTGGCGGTCGACGTGGACATCCTGGGGGACGGCCGGGAGGCGGAGAGGATGCGTCTCGACGGTTCCCTGGATCCAGACACGGCACCTGCGCTCGATCTCGAAGCTGCTGCGGGGAACGGGTTCATCGGGCAGCTGGCCACCGGTGAGACCAGGTGGTACCGCATCGACGGCAACCCTGGTGCAACCGTCAATGTGGACGCCATGTTTCCGGCCTACCGTGTCGCAGATCTGAATGGCGAGTTCGCCATCGAGATGCGCAACCTCGATGGGACGCCGATCGGGCAAAGCCTCGAAGACCTCACGCAGACCCTTGGGGCGGAGACACACCAGGCGGTGCTGAACGGTACTGCAACGACGGCGTGGGAGTCCACGGGAACGGTCTTCATCGGGTTCAGGTGGGACGGGGGCGAAGGAGCGAGCGAGGTCCGTTTCGGAGTCGAAGCCACGGGGGGTCTCTCAACGACCCAACCCCGGTCCGTCACCACCACCCAGCCTCCGCTCGAGAGCACCACGCAACCGGCTCCTTCGTCCGCTGAGCCGACGTCTGCCGCCGAGCAAGCGTCGGGCTCGTCTGGAGCGGTGTTCATCCTGCTCGGTGTCGCAGCATTGGCTTTCGTGGCTGCTGTGATCGTTGGGCCTATCAGGCGGCGGCGTTCCCGCTGAGAACCCTTCCGGTTCAGGAGAACTTGGTCTTGGGTCGGGGTTCGAGCTTGCCGTCGACGTAGATATCGACTTTCTCGTTGTAGAAGCTCACGAGGCCGGCGATCTTGGCGCTCTCATGGAACGGAGCGTGGTAGCCCCACGCCAGATCCTCATGAACGACATCGCCGATCGTGACCGACCAGTAGTCGGCCGAGCCTTTGTAGGGGCAGGCCGTGTGGGTGTCGGTCGGTGTCAGCAGGTCCATCCTCACGTCCACCTTCGGGAGGTAGTACCGGACCGGCAGGCCCGTTTCGAACAGGAGGGTGGGATGGTGCGAGTTGGCGACCTCCACGCCGTCGATGACAACTTGGATGTGTCGTGAGCTCGCCAGGATGTCCACCCTCGTGTATGGGTCACGGGCGTGGACAAACACCTCTTCGTTCTCTTCGAACCAGCCGTCCATGGCGCCCCACACGAAGGCGATGTGCTTGCGGAGCTCCTCGATGGGTGAGTCCGAATAGCGGTAGGCGGCGCGCTCGGCGACGCGTCGGCCGCTCTTGACGTCGAAGAACTCGGCCGTGCCCCGGCTGGGGGATCGATCGGTGTCACCGGCGGGAGTCAGCAACTCCGTGCGTACGTCCTCGTCGGGGAAGTAGTAGGTGGGGAAGTAGGGCTTCTCCCAGACCAGCTTGACGTTGACGCTGTCGGCGACCTGTTCGCCCCCGAGATAGACGCGAACCCGCTTCTGTCCATCTTCGACTCTGACGCGGCCACGGTCCATCGTGTTCCTTTCTCTGCCTTGTATACAACTCCTTGAGGGGGCTTGGCATTCCGACGGCTTCCTGACCGGCCCGTCGATCGGGCTTGGCACTACCGTTAGAGGGGCTCCTGAGAGGCGATCCCTGTGTTGTCGGCTGAGAATCTGGAATCGATCACGTCGGAAGGGCGGCGCCTTGTGGCGGCCGTCAGGCGAGACCCTGCCCGGCCCGTTCCCCAATACCCTGGCTGGATGCTCACCGACCTCGCTTCGCACACCGGGTCGGTGTACGCCAGGACTGTGCTCGTGTGCCGGGAACTCCCCCAGGAAAGACTGTCCGCACCTCGTCTGCCACGTACCGAGAACGCTGCGGACTGGTTGGAGGTGAACCTCGCAGAGATGGTTGTCGCCCTCAGAGCGTCGGACCCGTCGACACAGGCGTGGGCGTTCGGGATCGAACCGTCGAACATCGGATTCTGGGAGCGCCGGATGGTCATTGAGACAGGGGTCCACCGATGGGACGCCTCCGACGCATTCGACGAAGCTGAAGGTCTCACCCGGCATGTGGCCGAGGCGGGTCTCGACGAGTTCGCAGAGATGTGGCTTCCCCGGCTGGGTGCCGTCCCGACCCTGGACGTCGTCGCGATGGACCTCGGGACGTCGTGGCGGTACGGAACCGGCGATCCGGTCGATAGTGTGGAGGGCACCGCATCGGATCTGTATCTCCGGTTGATGGCGCGCAGATCACCTGTTGAGCTACCCGCCGCGTGGGCCGCCGCCGTCGACGGCCTCGCGCCACCGAGGAAGCCGTAGAAAGCTGCGGGGTGGCCACCCTTCCCTGTCCGTATCACGCGTGATACAGTCGGGTCATGGCAGAGATATCGATTCGTGAACTGCGCAACCACGGCGGCGACGCGGTGGACCGCGCTGCCAAGGGCGAGCGGCTCACCATTACCCGCTCCGGGAAGCCTGTCGCTGAGCTGCGACCGCTCAATCGGGAACCGGTATCGCTCGACGTGCTCATCGCTCGCCGGCGGCAGCTTCCGCTCGTCGACCCAGATCGGCTGCGTCAGGATCTCGACCGCATCCTCGATCCCGCTCTCTGATCGATGTCGCGCGGAATCCTCGATACCAGCACGCTCATCCTGCTCGGTCGGCTCTCCGATACCAGCACGCTCCCCGACGAACCGCTCATCACAGCAATCACGCTGGCCGAGCTGTCTGTGGGGCCGCTCGTGGCGTCCATGGAGCGGTCGGCCCGTCAAGCCCACCTCCAGCAAGCCGAAACCGACTTCGATCCCCTCCCGTTTGATGCCGCCGCAGCGCGCACCTTCGGTCGAGTCGCCGCCGGGCTGCGTCTCGCCGGGCGCAAGCCGGCGGCGCGTGCCTATGACGCCATGATCGCGGCGATCGCTCTCTCCAATGATCTTCCCGTCCACACATGCAACCCTCGCGACTTCGCCGGGATCGAAGGTCTCACCGTGGTTGCCGTTCCCCACCCCGACCAGTAGGAGCGTGCCGAGCACTACGGCTCGCCTCTACGAGCGAAGGCTTGCCGAGACCGTCGACGTGTACCGTGGTGTGCAATGGATGCTCGCGCCGAGAGGGCACTTGAGGCAATGGCGGCGGCCGACCAGGACCGCGCCGATCTGGCACGCTCGACGTTCGAGTGGATGACCGGCGGCGAGGGCCTCGACAGGGTCGATCTGGCGCACGTCATGGAGTTCGCCTGGTATGCGCTGCCGTTGAAGTGGCGCGTTCCCCTCGATGAGCACATCGCCGTCGTGGACGCGGCAGGTGAGCTGTTCGAACGACTCGGGCTCGACCGGTACGCAGAGGTGTTTCGCAGCTCTGAGACCAGAGCCATTCTCGACACCTATCAACGGTCGGAGCAGGAGGGGTTCGAAGCGTTTCGGGCGGCGTATGAACGATCTGGTATCGATCCGCCCGATCTCGACGACTTCGCCTGGGGTGGGGTGATGGGTCTCGAAGAGGCCACGTCGCGCGAGGCGGCCTCGCGAGCGCTGGAGACCCGCTCGCCCGGGCCCGATCGTCCGCTGAGATGGGAGTCACTGTCCACTCCGGAATGGCGATTCACCAGGCGGCACTCTTTTGCCGGTGCAACCGGGAACGGCCCGTCGCCACGCCGATCGCTCGACCGAGCCCGATGACCCGCAGGATCGTCGCGGGTGGCTTCTGAGGTAGCTCCGGCCTACTCGTAACCTGGGCGGGTGAGGGTGCTTCTCGTTTCTACCTACGAACTGGGACACCAACCGTTGCATGTCGCTTCTCCGGCGGCGGCGCTGCGGACCCGCGGGCACGACGTGCGGGTCGCCGATCTGTCGGTTGAGCCGCTCGATCCCGGCGACGTGGAATGGGCCGGTGCGGTGGCCTTCTCCGTGCCGATGCACACGGCCATGCGGTTGGCGCTGCGTGCGGTTGAGCATGTCCGAGAAATGCGTCCTGACCTTCCAGTCTGTCTCTATGGCCTCTATGCAACGGTCGGCGAGGGCTCGGCGGATGCGGATCGGCTGATTGCCGGTGAATACGAACCCGCTCTGGTCGCCTGGGTGGAAGAGCCGCCGTCGAGGGTCACCACACCGGTCGCCGTCACGGACCTGCACCGCACGTCCTTCACGGTCCCCGAACGTTCCGGGCTGCCGCCACTCGACCGGTACGCGCACCTCGACACGGGGTTCGACCGGCGGGTGGTCGGCTATGTCGAGTCGAGTCACGGATGCCGGTATCGATGCCGCCACTGTCCGATCCCGGCGGTCTACGACGGGCGGTTTCGCGTCGTCCCGGACGACGTCGTGATCGACGACATCGCCCGGCTCGTCGAGTCGGGAGCCGAGCACATCACGTTCGGGGATCCTGACTTCCTCAACGGGCCGAAACACTCGCTCCGGGTGATCCGGACCATGCATGAGCGGCATCCGGATCTCACCTTCGACATCACCACCAAGGTCGAGCTGATCCTCCGACATCGTGACGTCTGGGGCGAGCTTGCCGACGCGGGCCTGCAGTTCGTGGTGTCCGCCTTCGAAACGACCAACGACACGATCCTGTCGCTGCTGGACAAGGGTCACACCG
>Ga0315556_1001475_pt1 | contig 14108 bp, 10 predicted proteins | sample SalMarSW160310MG_FD_202112 | JGI IMG/M metagenome (GOLD analysis project Ga0315556, IMG submission 202112) | Salt marsh sediment microbial communities from the Plum Island Ecosystem LTER, Massachusetts, United States - Salt Marsh Sediment SW1603-10 ...
AATATGGTGCCAATTGCAGATATTATTATTTATGCGTTTCAAACTCCACCGATTTTCCTCTAAAGTGTACAGATTCAAATAAAGCAATAGAATTATATAGTTGTATATTCATTTTATAGTTCTTGACAACCGACACTAAATTTTATATTTTTTGGTGCCACTGTCTCGATATAACGGGACGGTGGCAATTTTTTTTAAACTTCATTAAAACCGGGTTAGAAAAATGGCAGATGCAAACTTTGTTTATTTAACCAAAGAAAGACTTTTGGAGCTTGAAAAGGAGCTTCGGGAAATGAAAGGCAGCGGCAGGAAAGAAATTGCAAGAAAGATTGCTGAAGCACGTGCACATGGTGATCTTTCAGAAAATGCTGAATATGATGCCGCTAAAGAGGAACAGGGCCTTTTCGAACTGAAAATAAGTAAAATGGAAAATGTTCTTTCCCGGGTAAGAATAATCGATCCGTCTGAATTTCCTGAAGGGGAGGCACATATCCTTTCAACCGTAAAAATTAAAAACATAAAAACCGACAAGATTTTTGAATACACTCTGGTTTCTGCTGAGGAGGCTGATTTTCAGGCAGGCAAAATCTCGGTAACTTCTCCGGTTGGACAGGGATTAATGGGTTCTAAGACAGGTGAGAAAGTTAAGGTTAAAGCTCCCGCCGGTTTAATGGAGTTTGAGATATTATCAATTAAAAATTAAAAATTTTGACTGACGAATCTTATATACAACTGGCGCTTGAAATTGCAAAAAAAGGAATGGGCAGCGTAAGTCCGAATCCGCTGGTCGGTTGTATAATTATCAAAGATGATCGTATTATCGGGGCAGGGTACCACGAAAAATACGGTGAAAACCACGCCGAAATAAACGCCATTAATTCCGCCAAAGAAAGTGTAGAAGGAGCCGACCTTTATCTGAATCTCGAACCCTGCTGTCATCAGGGACTGACACCACCATGTGTAGATAAAATAATAGAGAAAAAGATTAAAAAGGTTGTGGTTGGTACGAAGGATATGAATCCTCTTGTAAGCGGTAACGGCATTAAGAAATTAAAAAGTTCAGGGGTTGAAGTAAAAGTTGGTGTGCTTGAAAAAGATTGTATTGAGCTTAATAAATTTTTCTTCAAGTATATTACAAAAAAACTACCATACGTTTCCTTAAAAGCAGCTCAGACCCTGGATGGAAAAATTGCTGACATCAATGGTGATTCTAAATGGATTTCATCTTTGCAGTCAAGGCGGTCGGTTCACCAGTTAAGATCACGCTACGATGCTGTGATGGTTGGTTTAAAGACTGTTGTAAAAGATAATCCAAATTTAACAGTGAGACTCACTGAAGGAAGAAATCCCAAAAGAATTTTTCTCGATACAAAACTGAAATTAAGTGCTGACCATAAATTATACAATGATAATGCTGATAAAAATCTTTTTGTAATTACATCAAAAACCAGCGCAGCAAAAAAGAGAAAGATTAAAAAAATACAGTCAAAAGGCGTACAGGTTATCTTTGTTAAAGAAGAAAATGGGAAGTTGAATCTTAAAAATGCTTTAAAGGAACTTGCAAAGAATAAAATTACCTCTGTACTGGTTGAGGGTGGGAGTGAAATTTTCACTTCTTTTATAAAACAGAACTTATTTGATGATATTTTTCTTTACATATCTCCTAAATTACTGGGAGCAGGTCTTCCTTTGGTTGAAGATCTTGGAATAAAAAAAATTACGTCGGCTTTAAAAATTAAATTTAGTAATGTCGAAAAAATCGGCGATGATGTATTACTCCAATTAGTGATATAAAAGGAAATTTAAATGTTTACAGGATTAGTAGAAGAAAAAGGCAAATTAGTTTCAAAGACACCAATTGGCGACGGACTTCGTCTTTCATTCAAAGCAAAGAAAATTGCTGACGATCTGAAAATAGGAGACAGCGTCGCTTGTAATGGTGTTTGCCTGACTGTTGTAGAATTCAAAGATGATATATTTTCAATAGATGCAATTGAAGAAACGTTAAAAAAATCGAACTTGGGGAATCTGGGAATTGGGCACAATGTAAATTTCGAAAGGCCGTTAAAGGCGGAAATGAGACTCGGCGGACATTTTGTTCTTGGCCACGTTGATACTACAGGTAAAGTCGAAAGCATAAAGGAACTGAGCACCAGCCATTTTATGAAGATTTCTTTTCCTGAAAAATTTGGGAAGTATCTTATCCCGGTAGGTTCAATTGCAATTGATGGCGTTAGTATGACCGTTGCTGAACTTGAAAAGGATAATTTTTCAATCGGTATTATCCCGCATACCTGGGAAGAAACAGTATTTTCTGATAAGAAAATTGGGGATACTGTTAATCTTGAATTTGATGTGCTCGGGAAATACATTGTAAAATTAACCGAACAAGGCTCTGAGGGCGTGCCGGAAGATTACGAAAAAATTACTTAGCACATAAAATGAAAAAAACAGAAGAAAAAGTTCTGAAATTTGTTGATCAAAAGAATCTTATTTCCCACGGAGATAAGATTCTTGTCGCATTAAGCGGCGGACCTGATTCTGTCTTTTTGCTCCATCTTCTTAAAAAATTTCAAAAAAGGTTTAGAATTGAATTAGCTGCAGTTCATGTTAATCATAAACTGAGAGGAAAGAATTCTGAAGCGGATGAAAGATTTTGTAGTGACTTATGTGAAAAAAATGATATAAACTTCTTTTCGACCAGGAAAGATGTAAAAAAAATTGCGTCAGCAAAAAAAATCTCTCTTGAAGAAGCTGGCAGGGAAGTCAGATATTCTGAATTTAAAAGAATCGCTGTAAAAAATAAGTTTGATCAAATTGCAACTGCTCATAATTGCAGCGATAATGCTGAGACAGTTTTGCTTAATTTGATAAAGGGAACTGGATTAAAGGGATTAAGCGGAATCCCAATTAAAAGAGAAAATATTATCAGGCCGATTCTTGTTCTTACAAAAAATGAGATTCTGGAATATCTATCTAAAAAGAAAATTGAATTCAGGATAGATGATTCTAACTTTGAGTCTGATTTTGAGAGAAACTTTATTCGCAATGAAATTGTTCCGCTGATTAAGGAAAAATTAAATCCTGCTTTTGAAGGAAAAATATTTCAGAACTCGGAGATACTAAAAAGTGTTTCTGAACAATTTGAGAGAATTATAAAAGTGGGTGTTTCAGATATCTCGAAATTCAGCAAAAGCAGGTTGGAAATAAACCTGAAGAAATTAAAAAACTTTGACGAAATTCTTTATAAAGATATATTTAAAGCAGCCGTTGAAAAATGCTATGATATTTCCCTTAATTTTAAAAATCTGAATGATATCTCGGGTCTGATTTGCAAAGATCCCGGTGCCAAAATATCTATACCCGGAAAACTTACAGCATTTAGAGAAAGGGAATCGGTAATATTTCTTAATAAGAAAACTTCTTCGGAACTTTCAGAAGTTAGTCTCGGAATTGGTGAAGAAATTACGATTGGCTCAAGGAAAATTTCTGTTAAGAGCAGGAAAAATAATCCTGCTAAATTTAACCGGAATAGGAATAAGGAATTTATATCCGGGGACGAAATAAATGATAAATTTGTTCTCAGAGAATGGGTAAAGAGTGATAGGTTCTTTCCTATCGGATTAAGAGGGACTAAAAAAATATCGGATTTTCTAAATGAGCAGAAAGTTGGCCTTCTCGAAAAAGAAAAACAATTAGTGCTTACTAATAACGGCAAAATAGTGTGGGTTGTTGGTCTAAGGCTGGACGAAAGATTTAAAGTGAAAAATAATACTAACAGGATACTGGAATTATGTCTGAAATAAAAAATGAAAATGTTGATCAGGTATTAATCGGGAAGGAGGTTTTTGTACCGTTTCTCGAAGAGGCTAAAATTCAAAAAAGAATTAAGGAACTTGGTGAACAAATATCACAGGATTATAAAGATAAAACCCCGGTTTTTATAGGTGTTTTAAACGGATCTTTTATATTTCTGTCCGATTTGATAAAACACATTAAAGTTGATTGCGAGATCGATTTTTTTAAGCTTTCAAGCTACGGTGATGAAAAAATTTCATCCGGGAAAGTGACTATGTTAAAGGAACTTAACTGTGATGTTACCGGCAGAGATATAATAATTATTGAGGATATAGTGGACTCGGGACTTTCTATCAAATTTATTGAAGACTTAATGGACCAGCATAAGCCTGCCAGCATGAAGGTTTGTTCCTTGCTGGTAAAGCCTGACAGTCTTAGATATAATGTAAAAATTCATTATATTGGCTTCGATATTCCAAGCAAATTTGTAATAGGTTATGGCTTAGATTACGCGCAAAAGTATCGTAATCTAACGTCAATTTATGTTTTACGCGAATAAGGGAGTTAACAATTTCTATATGAATTTCTTTGATAAAAGACTATTAATGGCAGAAAATAATAACGAAAATAACAAAAAACGAACACCAAAGCCCCCATCGGGCGGAGGTCCAAATAAGCCGGACGACAATTTTGACTGGTCAAAAATTATAAAATTAGTTTTTGGCTGGGGTGCTGTAGTTGTAGCTGCAGTAATCGTAATGCAGCTTTTTAAGACCGGAACCACAAACTATGTTGATGTACCTTACAATCAGTATGAGAGACTGATTAACCAGGATCAGATTGTATCTGCCAAGATTACCAAATCTGATGTTAATGATTATTATTTCAAAGCCACACTTAAGAGTGAACAGGATATAACCATTAATAAAAAACAGGTTAAGGTTAAAAACATTTCTGTTTACCTTCCTGAACCCATAATAAAGGAACAGGAAGCGCTCTGGAAACAAAAAGGGATTGATTATTCATTTGAGAAAGATTCAAATGAATGGATGAATATCCTCTTAGGTTTTCTTCCCTGGGTCTTAATTATTGGTGTGTGGATACTGATAATGCGAAAGATGCAGGGACAGGGTGGAGGTTCACGAGGAATTTTTTCATTCGGCAAGAGTAAAGCAAAATTAATTACACAATCCGGGACAAAAATTACTTTTAAGGATGTTGCGGGAGCCGATGAAGCAAAACTTGAACTTCAGGAAATTATTGAATTTCTAAAAGAGCCTTCCAAATTCCAGAAACTCGGTGGTAAAATTCCGAGAGGAGTACTGTTGTTAGGCCCTCCGGGAACCGGAAAAACATTGCTTGCAAGAGCAGTAGCTGGCGAAGCAGGAGTTCCGTTTTTCTCTATAAGCGGTGCAGACTTCGTAGAAATGTTTGTTGGTGTTGGTGCTAGCAGGGTTAGAGATCTTTTTGAACAGGGGAAGAAAAACGCTCCCTGTATTATCTTTATCGATGAAATTGATGCAGTTGGCCGGCACAGAGGTGCAGGACTCGGCGGCGGACACGATGAAAGAGAACAAACATTAAATCAGTTGCTTGTTGAGATGGATGGATTTGAACAAAATAGTGGAGTGATAATTATTGCAGCCACTAACCGTCCGGATGTACTAGACCCTGCTTTACTAAGGCCGGGAAGATTTGATCGCCAGGTAGTTGTTGACCGACCCGATGTAAAGGGGAGAGAAGGCGTACTTAAAGTACACACCCGAAATATTCCTCTTGATACTAATGTTGATCTTGAAGTTCTCGCGAAAGGAACACCCGGGCTTTCCGGAGCTGATCTGGCCAACCTTGTAAATGAAGCGGCTTTACTTGCTGCAAGGAAGGACAAGAAGAAAGTTCAAATGATTGATTTTGAAGAATCGAAAGATAAAGTAATGATGGGAATGGAAAGAAAGAGTCTTATCATTTCCGAAGAAGAAAAGAAGACAACTTCATATCACGAAATTGGTCATGTACTTGTAGCCAGAATGATTCCGGAAGCAGACCCGGTTCATAAAGTAACTATTATTCCACGCGGCAGGGCTCTGGGTGTAACAAGTTATCTCCCGATAGATGAAAAACATACTTATTCAAAAGAATATCTTGAAGCTGTAATCACTTACGCGTTGGGCGGAAGGGCAGCGGAAAAAATAATATTCAATCATTACACAACCGGCGCTGGCAACGATATAGAAAAAGCAACCGGCATTGCGCGCAAAATGGTTTGCGAATGGGGAATGAGTGAAAAACTAGGTCCGTTAAATTACGGGGCCAAAGAGGAGGAAATTTTCCTCGGACGAGACATTCAGAGGCACAAAGATTACAGTGAAAAGACTGCGATCGATATTGATGATGAAATAAAAGTTATTGTTAATTATGCTATGGAAAGGGCGGAAAAAATATTAAGAGATAATATAGAGATTTTGCATAGGCTTTCTAAGGAACTGCTCGAAAGAGAAAGTTTGGATTCTACTGAAATCGATGCGATCATCAATGGTGAAGAACTTCCCGAACTAAAAAAAGAAGAATTAAATACAAGTGAAAAGAATCCCGAAGAAGTGCCGGATCACGTTAAAAAATTAATGGAACAACGTAAAAAGGAGTCTGCTCCGAAAGATGACTCCAACTGACAGCGCAACAATTCATTACAGAGATGAAGTAGTACGTAAACTAATTCATCTCTGTTCTTTATCTATCCCAATAGTCTATTATTTTATTCCAAGAAACGAAGCCCTGATTATTCTGGGTGCGGTTACTGCTTTTGCCCTGGTAATAGAATTGTTGCGTCATTATTCGAAAGGTTTTGGCCGGATTTTCCTGTCAATGTTTGGATTTCTGCTTCGCAAGCACGAACTTGATGAGAAAAAGAAAAACCTGAACGGAGCCACATATGTGCTGATATCGGCTCTTATTTGCGTGTTCGTTTTCCCAAAAGTATTAGTAATTACAGCTTTCAGCATATTGATAATCAGCGATACTATGGCAGCACTTATAGGTCGTAAATTTGGAAAACACAAGTTTCTATCAAAATCATTAGAGGGAACTTTAGCTTTCTTTATAAGTGCAATTATTGTTGTATTAATTGCTCCTAAGATAGAGGGCCTGTTCTTAGAGTATTTAATAGGAATTTTAGCCGCAGCAATTGCTGCAATTGTTGAAAATATTTCATATGGATGGATTGATGATAACCTATCAATCCCGGTCTCTATTGGATTAGCAATGTGGGGCCTATATCTTTGGTGGTTGCCCCATCTGGACTTGATTCTTCGAAATGTACCGAGGTAATTTTATGAAAAAGATTTTATTATTATCAATAATTGTTCTTAGTGGAATGATTCTCTCGTCCTGCACTTCTCTGAAACCTGCCAGAGGTTTGGAGGATGAGATTTACGTAGTTGCTGACTCAACAGAATTTGAAGCACTTAAGCCGGCGATGGGATCTACATTTGAAAAAATTATTAATACGCCCCAGCCCGAAAAATTATTTACATTAAAAAGAATCTCTGTAAACCAGCTTGGTAAATACAAGCATAAAAAAAATATAATCTTTGTTGCTCCATTAAATTCAGGATCTCAAACTTCAGATTTCATTCATTCGGTTGTTGATTCTACTGTCAGAAATAAAATGTTGACTGATAGTAACCTGGTTGTTAGTAAATACGACCTTTGGGCAAAAGGCCAGCTTGTGATGGTTCTGTCAGCTCCCAAAATGAATCAATTGATTGCAAAAATTAATCGTAACTCAGATGATTTGCTCTATGCATTTCAGAAAATCTCGGATAAAAGATTATTTGCAAGCCTCTATAATTCGAGATTTGAACAAAAAGATGTTGAAGGTAAATTCCTTAAAAAATACGGATGGATAGTTTATGTGCAGGCGGATTTTAAAGTCGCAAGAGATGACTCTGCAGATAATTTTGTCTGGCTGAGACGTTCACCCGGCGGCAATATGGAAAGATGGATTTTTGTACACTGGATTGATAACGCAAGTCCGGCTTATCTTAATGCCGATTCGGTAAGAGCAATAAGAAACAGGGAAACAAAAAAGTTTTACCAGACTGCTGATGATTCAGGATATGTTGTAATTGCAGACGATTATTACACCACTAACGAAGTTAATTTTAACGGAAGATATGCTTTGCTTACTCAGGGATTGTGGGACCTTAATATTAAAGGAATGGGTGGACCGTTTGTTAATTACACTTTTTATGATGAACATTCTCACAGAATTTATATGCTCGATGGTTCAGTGTTCGCGCCCAAATATTACAAGCGTAACCTGATTCAGCAAATGGATGTAACGCTACAGTCATTTATGACAAGTGATAAAATATCAAAAGATCGGAAAGAAGATCTGCTTGATGCCGCTGAAGATTAAAACTATTTACCGATGGCTGCTTCTAATCCTGCGGGAACTATGTAGTCAGGTAAATCAGATTTAATTTTACTAATATATTCTCTGGCTTTCTCAACCTTATCGAATTGTAATTCATAAAGTGCTCTTCTTGTAAGCATTCCTCCTATGAAATTTTCAATCATTAAGACATATCTGTCTTTTTTATCAGGCAGTCGTAGCTTAAAATCTGGGGGAGGCACCGAATGATATCTCTTATCTTTTACAACTCTGAAAAGAAGTAAATCTGGGACTAGTGTGTATCCATCCGGTAAAGCAAATTGACCTTTTTGCATCTCATTTTCAAAAATTTCTGGCGCAATGTATACGTTGTATCTGTTGAAATTTGTAGACACTAGACTACTCATAACCACGCGGTAATTTGTCTCTAAAATTGAAGGATTAAATTTCTCTTCTCTTTCAAATGGCTCAACGGCTTCCAGAAAACTATTTACTTCAGGCCTCATTCTGGCCAGAACATCAGGATGATCGGTGTCTATTTGGTGATAGTACCAGGATCGTCTGAGCAATTCTTTATCTACAATCTTTACGTCTTTTCTAAAATTATCAACCAGCTGGAAATAATAGGAAGGGGAAACAAAATAATCCCACTGGTAACTTAAAATAAGAGAATTCTGATCCACACTCCCAACAATGGCTTTTGTATAATCTTCAAATGCGTAATTATCATTTTGGTTAACCTTGCCGAAGGTAAAATAAAAGTGACCGGCAATAATTAAAATCAGGACGGTTACTGAAATATTGTGAGAAAACTTCTGTTTCTGAAGAAACCTTAATATTGCTATTACGCCAAATACTGAAAAAAATGAAAGAGCTATGTAAGCAAGCAGAAAGTACGAATCGATATCAACGATATCATAATTTATTGAATAAAGTACGGTTGAAATAAAAGTAATGAGCAGAAACAGGCCTATCTTTTTTGATTTCCTGATTGCAGAAAAAATTCCTGTCAAAACAAAAAGCAGGGAAAAAGTAAATTCAACCGGAAGTTCATTAATAAAATAAACAAGTTGTTTTTTTGCAGCGTCTGTTGAAGAAAAAAGCCATACCTGGTATTGCTTGCCGGATATATGTCTTAAAATTCTCTCAAAATCTATGGGATTACCCCAATTCAGATTTGGACTCTGGGAAGCCCTTATTGGTAAGTAGGAGTAAAAAATTACTAAAACAGGAATAAACACTAAAAGCATTAAAATAATTTGTCGGAGACTTTTCTTATTAAATTTATATTTAGAAAAATAGAGATATGCCGTTCCCGGTAAAATTAATATACTTGTCATATGGTTTGAAAAGCAGAGAGCCAGTACGAATGCAAAAATCAGCCAGTTTGATTTTAAGAATGTAATTTCGTCCTGTTGCAATGAGAAATAACTTTTTAGCAGGAATAAAATAACAAGGCAAAATAAAAACACCTGCATGGAGTATACTTCAACTGAAGTACTTTGAAACCAGAAGGTTTTGCTAAATGCTAAAATTAATCCCCCTGCAGTTGATGCTATTATTGATTCAATTTCGGAAAAGGCTGATACGGTCTTAGGGGGAGTAATATCTTTCTTTCTTTTTTCCTTTTTATTTCTGGATGCAGGGATTGATTCAACGTAAATACTATCCAAAATAAATTTTGATGTGTAAATGAAAATTCCGACTGCAAGACTGCACCAGATAGCTGCAAGAATATTTAGCTGATAAATTGTGGTAAACGGCAAAGGGAATTTTGAAAAAATATATCCGGCTAATGTGAATAACGGGTAGCCGGTTGGATGCGCAATTCCAAGAGTTGCCTGCACGGTGGCCAGTTCTCCGGAATCAATCTCAACAACTGAAGGAGCAAGTGTAGTCAGGTAAATAATAAAAACAAATAATGCAGTAAGTGCGGGGAAATATTTCTTCAAGAATCTCATTTTACTTTTCCGGAAATATACTTCTCAAATAAATTCTGGTTACACCGGGTAACATTCTTTAACTTTTTTAAAAAATCTTTCTCGGACTTGTATCCTAAAAATTCTGATAACTGTAAAACTTTTTTACTATCAAGAATAATTGAATAACTGCCGGAATCATATAATATCTGGGAAGCAAATGATATGGATTTCAGGAAATAATAGCTGGAGAGTAATTCTTTATTATCACCAAATCCGGATAGCTGTTTAGAGAAGAAATCTAATATCTTTTTGCTGTTTGATCCTATCAATTTCTTAAAAGCATCATGATTCATAAGCATTAAAAATTGCAAAACAAATTCAATATCTGCCAGGCCTCCTTTACTTTTCTTTACGTCAAAGCGTTCAATCAAACCAGAGAGATCAGAAGGGTAAAGTTTTTTTCGCATTTCGTAGATTTCATTACGCATAATATCATTATCTAAATCCACAATTTTGGATTTTATAGATTTTACCAGTCGGTTGTGCAAAATCTTATTTCCGGCAACAAATTTTAATTTACAAAATGACTGGAACTCCCATGTCCTGGCCCTGTGTGTAATATATTTCTCATAAGCCGAAACATTCCATACAAGCTGGCTGCTTTTGCCTTCCGGACGAAGTCTGCAATCAACATCAAATGGAGTGAGATCGTTTTTCAATTGCTGCAGGAATCGCTGAAACAGTTTTCCTTCTTTCCCTGTGGACACTGATTTCTTTGTTATGAAGATTAGATCAATATCGGAAGCAAAAGTCATTTCACCGGATCCAAAACTACCGAGAGCAGAAATTAGATGATTCTTTGATTCTTCTTCTCCGAAACTTTCACTAAATCTTATTTTAATTTTCTCGTTTATAAAACTGCTTAACAACCCGGAAGCTCTTTGTACAGATAAAATATTCAATGTTATTTGAACTGATAAGTAGAATAAAATTTCTTTCGTTTTCAAATCACTTATTTTTCCCAGGGTAAGTTTTTCCAAAGCTTTTTTGTTTAGGAAAATTTCCCGTAGCATTTTGTCTTCAGAAAAAAGGTTAACTGACCTTTGTGAATATTCGCATAATTTCAGGAAGGAATTGAAAAATTTCTTATCAGAAAATTCGGAGTACCAAATAGAAGGAAAACTGGCATTACTGATAATTCGTACAAAATTTTCCGCTACAATATCGGGGTTCGAAGATTTAATAAGATATTTAATAAGTAAGGGCTCAATTTTCAAAAAATTATCAATGGACTTTTTATCAAATTGCCTGTGTCCTAAAAGCCCTTTGCCCTCTCTTAAGTAAACCAGGTTTTTCCGGGATCTTGCAGGATTAGTAAAATTCACGCTATTTATGATTTCTTTTTTCTCTTTTTTGCTGTTATTGCCTATAATAGAATTATAGATGGTCAATACTGATTTTCTGTAATCATTAATTTTTTGTTTAAACTTTATTTCAGAAGAAAAGCCGAGAAAAGAACTGAGTCTTTTAACTTGAATTTTATCTGTGGGGATGGTGTGAGTTTGTGTATCATTCATTAATTGAAGGTAATGTTCAATCTTCCTGTAAAATATGTATGCATCAGCTAGTGTGTATGCTTCTTTTTCTGTGAATAAATTTTTCAGTTTTAATTTCTTAATTGCTTCAAGAGTATTTGGTGTTTGTAATTCTGTATACCGGCCTCCGTTTAATAGTTGTAAAGCCTGAACAGAAAATTCTATATCTCTGATTCCGCCTGAACTTAATTTAATGTTTCCTTTATTTCCAAGATTTTTTTCAATTGCCTCCTTCATTTTCCTGATTTGTTCAAGCGGAGAATATGAAAAATTTGTAGGAAAAATGAAGTGAGAAATATATTTGTAGAATTTTGAATATAGCTTTTGATCTCCGGTTACAAAATCTCCCTTGATCAGCATTTGTCTCTCCCAATCCTCTCCCCGGCTTTCATAATAATCAGCATAACATGCAAAGGTATTGCATAGAGGAGAATTTTTCCCGTCTGGTCTGAGTCTTAAATCAACTCTGTAAATATATCCCGCACCGGTTATAGCGGTTGCTGTTTCAATGAAAAGCAGAATAACTTCGCTGAGGAGATCTTGGTAGTCTATTTTGTTTTTGATTTTTATATTTTTATCGAATAATACAATCAAATCAATATCCGAACTGTAATTAAGTTCATTGCCGCCAAGTTTGCCGAGCGCGATAACACAATAAGTATTATTTATATTTTTCAGTCCATGTTTCTTTGATGTTTCGTTGTAGCAAATTTCGAATAGATTTGCAGATATGGCTTTTGCCAGGATGGAAAGTTCCTCGGTAACGGCACGTAAGTCTTCGATGTTTAGAATATCTTTTAAGCCGATTCTTAAAATTTCTTTCCTTTTTAATGCTCTTAAGAAATTAATTTTTGCGTTAAATGTTTTATAAGATTTAAGTTTAGCAGCTACTGAATTGTTAAAATCATCAAAAATAATTTTGGATTTGAGATTAGAAGGATTTACGATCCAGTAAAAATATTCAGGATCTCTTACTAAAATATCGGTAAGATAATTGCTGTTTACGGATATTGAAACTAATATTTCGATGTAATGCGGATATTTTATGCATTCTTCAAGAAAGGACAACTTATTATACATTCCCAGGATTATGCGAAGTAAACTTGCTTCTGCAGAACGATCGAAATAATATTTTCTGATTTCAGTTTCAACCAGCAAGAAAAATTTGTCCAGTTGCGCCGGACTAAAATAACCGGCAGAAATTTCGATTATATTTATTAGAAAATCATTCGATAATTTCGGATTATTTTTCACTGGCTGAAAAGTATATTTTTGTGAGATAATCTATAGCTATTTGGATTTGATGATGAAAATTTAACTTTAATTTAAGACAAATTACACAAGGTATGGTGAAAAACATAAATTATTTGGAATATTGGACCTTAGGCTTCGGTATTTATTTCGGACTACTTTATTTTACTATCGCTGCTTCAAATATGGAAAATTTTTATAGCTCCCAATTATACAAAGCAGGTTTCAGTTTCATTTAGTTCTCGATGGAAATTTTAATTATTGCCTGACTCGGGGCAAATTAATTAAAGCGGCAATTAAGAATATCAGGTTAGCAGCCCACGCAGTGAGTAACGGATCGAGCGCACCATTCTTGCCGAAAGCCTGACTTACCTTCATAAAAACCAGGTATATAAAAGTAGCTAAAATATTAAACCCAACCTGTCCAGCAACAGTTCCTTTTCTTTTATTTGCTGAAATTGTTAAGCCAAATAAAACAACAATTAAACTTGCCATCGGAAAAGAAAACCTCGAATAATATTCTATCTCGGCACTTGTTGGATCACTGCCTGATCGCTTTTGGGTAGCTATCAAATCCTTTAATTCGGATAGATTCATTTCTTCAGGCTTTTGTTGTTTCTTTGCAAGATCATCCGGATTAAAATTTAGATTAGTAATTTTTCTTTTATTAAAATAATCGGCCTTTTGGCTGTCAGCATAAAAAGTTCTGGCAATTCCATTATAAGCTGTCCAATTGTGTTTTGTAGAATCATAAACCATTTTCACGGCATCAATTCTGGATGACATTTTTGTAGGATCATTTTTTGCGAAATTTTGTATGCTTACCCGGTTAGCCTGATTTCTGCTGTCATCGAAATAGGAAATATTGACAATACGTGTTTCAGAGTCCTGAAAGAATAAATTATTTTCACCGTAATACTGGTGCCTATTCAGATATTTCATCCCAATTTCCATTTTTGTCTGGTTTGCCTTCGGCACAACATATCCTGAAAAATATATCGAGAACATGCTTATAAAAAAAGTAGTGATCAGGAAGGGCAACATAAATCTGTACAGGCTAACACCGCTGGCTTTTATTGCTGTTAATTCACTCAGGTTTGATGCTTTGCCTATTGTAAAAAGAGCCCCGAAAAGCACCGCTACAGGAGT
>Ga0315556_1001476_pt1 | contig 14094 bp, 14 predicted proteins | sample SalMarSW160310MG_FD_202112 | JGI IMG/M metagenome (GOLD analysis project Ga0315556, IMG submission 202112) | Salt marsh sediment microbial communities from the Plum Island Ecosystem LTER, Massachusetts, United States - Salt Marsh Sediment SW1603-10 ...
CCCGCGGCTTGGTGTTGGCGAGCGGATCGGCAGCAGGCGGCGTGGCGGTAACCGGCGTACTGCTCGCGGCCCCCTGAAGCTGGGGGTAGAGGCCCACGGCAGCCGCCGTGAAGGCGAGAATTGCAAGGGCAAGGATCTTGGATTTCATGGTTTCGTCTTCTTCAGAGCTCTTCGTCAATCAGTGGATCGAGGACAGGCGGTGGACCGCTGCCTCCGCGTCCCGATGGGCGCGCCGGAAGCGGTCTTCCTCATCGGCGCCCTTCCCACCTTCGGCTCCGGTCCGTCTCGGGATGAAGACGAACAGGGCCTGGACCAGGAAGAAGCACCAGAGGGACAGGAAGAGGCTGCCCGTGTGCAGGTACGCACCGACCGCGGCGATCAGCCCGGATCCGGTGAGACCCAGGTCCGCGAGGGCGGCTAGCGGCCCCTGATGGAAGCAGAGCGACCGGGCCAGCCATAGCATCGCCAGGTGGGCCAGGAGGTAGAGCGGCGGGGGCGCAGGGAGCACCCACAAGAGACCGGCTGCCATCAGCCAGACGGCCAGGGTGGTCAGCCTGCCGCAGGATCAGGTCAGGCTCCTCGACCCGGTCCAGCTCTGTGCACGAGTCGCTGTCCCAGCGCATCGTGGTGCGCTATCACCTCACTGGCCTGGAGCATGAGGAGCTGCCCGCGTACTTGACCCATCGCCTGCGCCTGGCCGGCTGCGAGCTGCCGCTGCTCGAGCCACCGGCCATCGAGGCGCTGTTCCAGGCTACCCAGGGAACGCCGCGCAAAATCAATCGCCTCGCTCATTATGCCTTGACCAGTGCCGCGATCGAGAAGGCCAAGATCGTCACCGCCGAGCATGTTCAAGCTGCGCGCGATGAGGTGGCCCCATGAGCACGCTCAGCGAGCTTGTTACCCTGCGCCTTCCCGATTACTGGACCCCGGCAGAGGCCTTGGCCGTCTACGAGCTCCTCAACGATCTGCCCGAAGCTATCTGGAACCGCTATGAAGTCGAGTTGATCGAGCACCTACGCAACGACCGTGTCTACGGTGATACCTCGCAGCTCGATCTGTTCGATTTCGACGATCCGCTCCCCTTTTCAGTCATCAGTGGCGGGGCATCACACGCCGCTCACCGCCCCTCTTACCTTCCCCGAGCACTGCACCGCCATAGGGTGAGATCAGGTTCGAGGTCTGGCGTGCGACCAGCTCTCGCTCCAGGGCCTCGGCCAGGACCTCGGTACCTCTCGTCCACCCTGCGACGCGCCCGGTACTGCCGTCCCAGTTTGCTCCGTCTCCCACCAATATCCCACCGGTGTCATCAATGTGGGAATTCGTACCGGATACGCTCAGAAACCACTTGGGAAATTGGCGGGGGAATAATCCGAGAGACAACACCTACAGTGTGCACAGCGGCGCGCATTATGAGCTTATCGAGCGGCTGTTGCTCGAGCAGTATCAAATCGACACCGAGGGTGAGAAGCAACGCGTCGTACTCAAGGCGCCGGCACAGATCAGCGCCGATTCGCTGCAGTCAGCGCATGATGAAGAGGCCACCTACCGCAAGAAGAAAGACGAGACGGTACTTGGGTACAGCGCCAACGTGACCGAGACCTGTAAGGAACAGCTCAACCTGATCGTAGACGTGCAGTTCGAGGCGGCGACGAGCGCCGACAACAGCTCTCTGAAAGGAGCGGTTGGCAACAGCGAAGAGGTTCTGGGTGGTTCGGCGCGGGAGATCTCCACCGATGGTGCCTATTACAGCGCCGAGAACGAAGCCTATGCCAAGGGCAAGGAGAAGAAAATCCACTACACTTGATTTTCGGGTAAGGCAGGGTGCTACGACTACGAGCGAACCGAAACGGGCATCGTGTTCATCGATCGGGAGAGTGGTGCGCGGCAACTGGCTGAAGAATACAAGCCAGTGCGCTATCGCTTCCGCGTGGATGGCAAGTGCCATTACATCACGGAGAAAGACATCGATGCGGCTGCATGTCGCAGGCGAACGCAAGAGCTGCCACGCGAACTCTTCAACCGGCGCTGCAATGTCGAGGCAACTATCTTTCAGCTTTGCTACCACACCAACGGGAAGAAGCTGAAGTACCGGGGCAAGTTTCGGGTCCAGCTGTGGTCCACATCCCGCGCGGCATGGATCAACATGAGATGCATTGCGAGCTTTCAGTCCAAACAGGCCGCGGCGCCTGCCTGATGGACGGGCTCGGCGAAAAAACCTCGGGCCATCCTCTCGGATCTGTTCTGAGCGATGTGCAGCGTGGCACGGGTATCGCGTGCGCGGGCGAGGAAGTCCTCGGCCAGGGCGAGATACTCACGACAGGCCTGCTCGATCTCGCCCTGACGCGCTGCGCGCTTGTCCGGGTCTTTGGCAGTGGAGCGCTTCAGGCTTTGCAGGCACCGATAGAGCCCCTTGAGCTTGCGGATGTTGTGCTTGCTTTGGCGCCAGTTGCTCAGCCCTTCGTCTTGGCACAGCTGCGCACAGGTCTCGATGCTCTTGCGCACGGCATCCAAGAGCAGGTTGAGGTCGGTGGGGTAATGCACGTCGGTCTCGACGACAAAGGAGTCAGCGCGCGCGTTGAGCCCTTCCTCGGGGCTTTTTTTTACCAACTGGTGCCCGGCACGCACGACCACCTGGTTGATGCGATCGAGGATCTCGGGGGGGCAAACAGGCGCAGATTTTCCTTGAGCGTTTGCAGACTGTAGCGCGTCTCGTCCGCCCAGTCGCTGTGGCCGAGTATCTGGCGAATTGTCGTGTGCTGGTTGGCCAATTCCTGGATGCGATCGTAGTCGGCATTCAGCCCCAAGCGTAGCGTGCCGAGCACCAGGATCTTCCACTGCTCCATGCCAGGGCGCCCGGTCTCGGCGCTGACCTTGCCCTTGCCATCCTCTCCTTCCGGGAGAACCTCGGTGAGGATGGCGAAGACCTCCTCGCACAGCTCCGTCGTCGTATAGATGTACTGCAATCCACGCAAGATGCGCGGAATGTCATCGCGGGATTTTGGGTCGAGCTCGATGGCCGAGATATCTCGCTCGCCGAATTGCAATTGCGGATTGATGACTTGACGCATGGGGCCTCGAATGACGAAGTTTATGAGAATTCATTCCATGGCTATTCGCAGAAGCCCAAATTGACGAGAGTGACTACTCAGAATCAATCAGTTGCGAGCACTCCTGCTCCTCGCTCACGACCCATCCTCGTGATCTTCGATCACAAGTAGGTCGCAGGATTTGATTGTAACATTATGTTATTTATAACAAAATAAAATCAAGGGAACTTTCGGCCCAGGCACTAGATTTCTTCAACAAGACCATGGCCAAAACATTCCGCTGGACGTATGAAGGCAAGCCCTTGGCGGCCTGAACACCGAAACGGTCTCGGAATTTCTACAGCGGTGCACTAGAACCACCAACGCGCCCCTCAGGCGCCGCTTAGGCGGCCAGGTCCGCTCGCCAATACGAGCGGAAATCTGCGCAAGCTAACCCTGGTTCGTGCAACGATTCGCGCTTCCAACCGTCCTGTGCGCACGTTCCCGACGATACAGTCTCTCGATTTCTGTCACACGTCGTCAGATCGCCGGAACTTTGACGGAGCCGTGAATGCGGAGGTGAAGGGAGCGGCCTGAAGACGCGAGAGTGTTATCCTTGCCGGGTCTATTTCGGTATCGAGCCGAGCTCCGCGGAGCCTCCTCAATCGGCTCGGTCTTCGCAAGCGAACATGCACGCGTGGTAGCTGTTTTCCCGGATATACGGAAAAATGGGGTCCTTAACTCGCTCCTTTCGGATAGGGAGATGTGCAACGGCCCAGTGGGAGATGGGAGTACGGGTGGACGACCAGCTCGTGACGGTCGCAGAGGAGCAGCCTCCACATTGTTGAAGTGAAGTATCGCCCGTGAAGCGACTCCAGATCCGGCACGACACCCGTTACAGCTTCGGGGCACCGGTGCAGCTAGGGCCTCATACCCTACTCCTGCGCCCCCGTGAGGGGCACGACCTGCGTATCGCCTCCTCCGCGCTCGACATCACCCCGACGGCGACGCTCACCTGGCGCCGCGACCTCTTCGAGAATGTGCTCGGAATCGCCGTCTTCGGCACCGAGCCGGTCACCGACCTGACCATCGTGAGCACGCTGGAGGTCGAGCTCTACGAGACCATGCCCCTGAACTTCCTCGTCGAGGACCATGCGCTGCACTTCCCGTTCCGCTACAGACCCGAGGAGCAGGCTGCTCTGCGCCCCTATCTCGAGCCAATCTACAGCGACCATTCGCGACTTGCGTCCTGGCTGGCGCCCTTTGAGCATGTCCCGAAGAGCACCGAAACTTTCTCCGTTTTGGACCGAATGAACCACCGGATACATACCGACTTTGCCTATGAGGTACGCGAGGAAGTAGGCGTACTGGCTCCCGCCGAGACGTTGCGGCGCGGCGCGGGCTCCTGTCGCGACTTGGCGGCCTTGTTCCTGGAGTCATGCCGCCGACTCGGAATCGCCGCACGCTTCCTGAGCGGTTACGTGCATGGTCCGGCCACGGAAGCCGGAGGCGCCGCCTCCCACGCCTGGGCCGAGGTCTATCTTCCCGGGGCCGGCTGGAAGGGTTTCGACCCGACCAATGCGAGCGTTGTCGGTCCAGACCACATACCAGTCGCCGTGCATCGCCACCCCGAGGCCGTGCCGCCCGTGGCGGGAACCTTTACCGGTCCAAAAAACATTTCGCAAGCGCTGACCGTTGCCGTGCAGATAAACCAGCGACCCGAGGTTTGATTGCGCTGCAACGTGCCGGTTTTTGGAGAAAGGGACCGGAGTGACGAAGGGACAGATGCAATGTGGGAATCCAGTCTAGCCTGACTCCCCGACGCCGATCGATCGCTGCTTCGGTACCCGTTCCATGTCCCAGGCCGAGTGGGCATGACTCCAAAGCTCGGCGAGGCTCGCCGGGATCTCCGGGAAGGGCTCCTGTCCCAGAAAGCTCCAGGCCCGGAGCAGAGCGGGGATAGGGGCTTCGGGGTCGACGGGCGCCGTCGCGCAGGACTTGCTGAGCTTGCGTCCGGCACCATCGGTGACCAGGGGCAGGTGGGCATAACCGGGGACGGGGAGCCCGAGGGCCCGCAGCAGAAGCACTTGGCGCGGGGTGGAGGTCAGCAGATCCGCCCCGCGGACGACTTGGCTTATCCTCTGAAATCCGTCGTCCACCACCACCGCGAGCTGGTAGGCGTGAATGCCGTCGGCACGAAACAGAACGAAGTCACCCACCTCGCGCTCGACGTCCTGACGCAGCTCGCCCTGAATGCGATCGCGGATACGAATGGGATCGGAGCAGGTGCGCAGGCGCAGCGACCTGACCTGCCTTCCCGGCGGCGGACGGTGACGGCAGGTGCCGGGGTAGATGGGGCCGTCCGCGCCGGGCAGGCCGTTCGCCGTGATCTCCCGCCGGCTGCAGGCGCAGGGGAAGACCAGACCGGCGCGGCGCAGCTGCTCGACGGCCTGCGCATAGGCGTCCGTTCGGGTGCCTTGATAGAGGATTTCCCTGTCCCACTCGAATCCGAAGGCATCCAGGGTGCGCAGGATGCCGTCGCCGGCGCCAGGCACCTCGCGCCGAGGGTCGAGATCTTCCATGCGCACCAGCCACTCGCCCCCTGCCGTCCGTGCGTCGAGGTAGCTGCCCAACGCAGCCACGAGTGAGCCGAAATGCAATGGACCCGTTGGGGAGGGTGCGAAACGGCCTCGATAGGCAGCGGGCCGATCTGCGCCGGGGCCGCCCCGGCGCCTTGCCGCCCCGGCTTTGCTTCGGGAATCTTCCGAGACGGAAGTCGTTTCTGGGCTCGGGGGAAAATCAGCCGTGCTGCTTCTCGCGGATCTCGTCCAGGGTCTTGCAATCGATGCAGAGGGTGGCGGTGGGGCGGGCCTCCAGGCGGCGAATGCCGATCTCTATGCCGCAGGCCTCGCAAAAGCCATATTCGTGCGTGTCGAGCCGGCCCAGGGTCTCGTCGATCTTCTTGATGAGCTTGCGCTCCCGGTCACGGGTCCGCAGCTCCAGACTGAACTCCGACTCCTGGGTCGCCCGATCATTGGGGTCGGGGAAGTTGGTCGCCTCGTCCTGCATATGATGGACGGTGCGATCCACCTCCTCCATCAGGCTTCGCTTCCAGGCCAGGAGGATGCCTCTGAAGTGCTCCTCCTGCCCGGGGCTCATGTATTCCTCGCCTTTGGCGGCTTCGTAGGGCTCGAAGCCGAACGCCTTCGCATCCGTTTTTTCTGTCTCGACCATGCAAGCTCTCCTGAACGGTCTGCCGATGGTTGCGGCGATCCGTCCGGCATTGGGGCAATGTTGCACCGCAGCGGCGCGGATCTCCGATCTCGAAGACGCCGTTTAATACCAAATCGGCCTTTCTCCGGCAACCGATTTCTCGGGGGCGGACCGAAACCCCCGTTCTAGCTGTGCGCCGGGGGGCCCATGGGTTATCGTGAAAGTAGGCGCCGGAGGCGCTCCGACTTGCCCTCTTGTTATGGGAGAGGGTCGGGGTGAGCAACGATCAGGGGCGAGGCGACCTTCTCATTGTCCGGGGTGACTCGACTCGCCCCATGATCGTTAGGCTCTATGTCGAATTTCTAAGAGGCCATGAGAAAAACGATGTACGGGTACGAGGCATTGATTTTCGATGTCGACGGGACGCTCGCCGACACCGAGCGGGACGGTCACAGGTCGGCATTCAACGCGGCCTTCGCCGAGCTCGGGCTCGATTGGGCTTGGTCGGAGGACCTCTACTACGAGCTTCTCGCGGTTACGGGCGGAAAGGAGCGGATTCGCTACTATGTCGAGCGATGGCAGCCGGCACTTCCACAGGTGGGCGATCTCGATGGCCTCATTGCGGATCTGCACCGCTGCAAGACCAGACACTTTCTGGAGATGTCGGGCCGCGGAGGGATCCCGTTGCGCCCGGGGGTGATGCGCTTGCTGCGCCATGCCCACGCTGCCGGCATTCGCCTTGCCATCGCCACCACCACCACGCCGGAGAATGTTACCGCCCTGCTCGAGGGCAGTGCCGATGCACAGATCCTGTCTTGGCTCGAAGTGATCGCCGCCGGCGATATCGTGCCGGCCAAGAAGCCCGCCCCGGATATCTACAATCTGGTGCTGAAGGAGCTGGCGCTTCAGGCGCCTGATTGCATCGCGGTCGAGGATTCCGCGAACGGTGTGCGCTCCGCCCTCGGGGCCGGTCTGCGGTCCCTGTTGGTGACCGTCAACGACTATACCCGGAACGAGGATTTCACCGGCGCAGCCTTGGTGACCGATGGTCTCGGAGATCCCGGGCGACCCGTGAGCGTACTGCAGGGTGTGCTGGAGGGCTCGGACCATATCGACCTCGCCGCGCTGGACGCCATGCACCGCCGGGCTTGGGCGGAAGGTGAGCCATGAGTGTCGTCGGGTCGCGGCTTTCCGCGCGGTCGGCGTCCGTTGCACCCTTCCATGTGATGCGGATCCTGGCATGTGCCAGGGAAATGGAGGCCGCGGGCCGCAGCCTGGTGCACATGGAGGTCGGCGAGCCGGACTTCCCGACCGCGGAGCCCATCCTGGAAGCCGGGCGACGGGCCTTGGCGGAGGGCAAGACCCATTATACCCCGGCGCGCGGCTTGCCCGAGCTGCGCGCCGCCATTGCCCGCTATTATGGGCAGCGGTTTTCGATCGGGGTCGATCCGGAGCGGATTCTGATAACGCCGGGCGCCTCCGGCGGACTGCAACTGTTGCTCGCCGCCCTGCTCGATCCGGGCGACGGCGTTCTCATGGCCGACCCTGGCTATCCCTGCAACCGGCACCTGGTGCGGCTGTTCGGAGGCGTTCCCAGACCGGTTCCGGTGGGGCCGGACACCGGCTATCAGCTCACGGCGGAGCTGCTGGAAACGGTCTGGACCCCGGATGTGCGCCTGGTCATGGCAGCGAGCCCGTCCAACCCTACGGGGACCCTCCTGAGTGCCGAGGAGCTGAGTAGGCTGTATCAGGCCGTTCGCGAGCGGGGCGCGAGCCTGCTGGTGGACGAGATCTACCAGGGCCTGATCTACGGCGGCCCCGACTACACGGCGCTCGCCACCGGCTCCGAGGGGCTGTTCGTTGTCAACAGTTTTTCGAAATACTTCGGTATGACGGGCTGGCGCCTGGGCTGGGTCGTGGCCCCCGGCGACTGCGTACCCACACTGGACCGTTTGGCCCAGAATCTCTACCTTGCCGCCCCCACGCCTTCCCAGCATGCGGCCCTTGCCGCCTTCGAGCCGGAGACCTTGGAGATCCTCGAATCCCGGCGGCGTAAGCTCGAGGTCAGGCGTGACTTCCTGTTGCCCGCCCTCGCCGAGCTCGGGCTGGAGCTCGAGGTCGTGCCTCGAGGCGCCTTTTACCTATACGGACGCTGCGACCATCTAGCCGCGGACAGCTCGGTCTTCGCGGAGCAGTTGCTGGAGCGGGAGGCCGTCGCCGTGACCCCAGGCCAGGATTTCGGTACCAACCAGCCCGAGCGCTACCTGCGCTTCGCCTACACAACGAGCCTGACGGCGCTACAGGAGGGGGTGCGGAGGATCGCCCGATTCGTCGGGGCCGATCGAGGATAGCCTACGGACCCGATTCCAGCTGTAGGTCGGCATCCCTATGCCGACATCGAATACCGCGGCAGACGGCGGCAAAGGGTTGCCGCCCTGTAGGTCGGCATCCCTATGCCGCCATTGAATACTGCCGGAATTAGGGTGAATGCCTCCCGGGCCTCAGTTTGCAGCAGTCCCCTGACCCAAGGGCTTGAATTGCACGATGAGCAGCGGCAACAGCGTCAGGTTGGCGATCAGGGCGATCAGCATTGCCATGCCGGTCAGCAGGCCGAAGTAGATGGTCGGTATGAAGTTGGATAGGACCAGGATGGAGAAGCCGAGGGTCACGGTTATCGAGGTGTAGTAGATGGCCCGCCCGACGCTGCCGTGGCTGCGCTCGACGGCGGCCCAGTAGTCGCCGTCGAGGGCGAACTCCTCGCGCACCCGATGGATATAGTGAATGGTATTGTCCACTCCGATGCCGATGGTGATGGCGGCGATAGTGATGGTCATGATATCCAGCGGGATTCCCAGCCATCCCATGGTCCCGAGGATCAGCGTCGCCGCCGTCATGGTGGGCACGATGCCGATGGCAGCCAGCTTCCAGCTTCGGAAGAGGACCAGGAGCATGGCACCGATGGCGAGGAAGACGACCGCCAGGGTGAGGATCTGGGAGCGGAACAGGCTCTGGAGCAAGTTGTCGTAGAGCACCAGCATCCCGGTGAGGTGTACCTGCCCTTCTTCCAGCCCCAGCTTGTCGACCAGATCTCGGTGGATGCGCTTGATGAGCTCGCCGCGCTTCAGGTGGGGGTCGGAGTCCACGACCCGGATGGAGAAACGCAGCTGATTGCCGTCCTCCGACATGTAGGGCTTGAAAAGGGTGTCGCGGATGTTCTCCGGGAGCCGCTTGTACATGACGGCCAGCGTCAGGTTGTCCAGGGGCTGGTCGTTGTTCAGCAGACGGATGAGCGCCATGGTAGTGGAGATGGATAGCACCTTGCCGGTCTCGGGAAGGCTCTCCAGATAGGCATGAACCTTGTCGGCCTGGGCGAGCTGGAAGACGTTGAACCAGTAACTGTCCCCGCTGATGCCGGCGCTTTCGCCCTCGGACGTCTCGTCCTGGTACAAGGGATCGTCGTCGAATTCAACGGATTCCGCCGCCTTCTCCTCGGCCTGCGCCTCCAGAAAGCTCCGGTCCGGATCCAGGATCACGTCCAGCGGAGTGGTCCCCCCCAGATGGCGGTCGATGAGGAGCATGCCCTGGTAGATCTCCGTGCTCTTCTTGAAGTAATCGATGAAGCTGTTCTCGACCGAGAGCCGGAAGAGTCCACCGATGCCCAGGACCAGGAGCAGAGCGTAGACGGCGAGGGTCGGCTTGCGGAAGCGCTCGATGACCCGGGCCAGGGAACGGGTGATCGCGGCGGTCAGATCGTGGTGGCGGAATACCGGCCGGCCGGGACGCAGGCTCACCGTGCTTGCCGGGAAGAGCAGGAAGCAGAGGACGAATGCCAGGCCGACTCCCAGCACCATCATCCAGCCGAAGTCGATGACCGGGCGGATGTCGCTGACGATCAGGGAAGCGAAGGCCACCTGGGTGGTCAGGGCCGTGTAGAGGGAGGGCAGGAACTTGGAGCGGACGGTCTCCTCGACCATGGCCCGCTGCTCACCCGCCGGGTTTTGGGTCTGGAGCTCCAGGTAGCGCACGATCAGGTGCACCGCGAGGGCCAGGGCGGTGATCAGCATCAGGGAGATGAAGTTGGACGAGACCACGGTCACCCGCCAGTCCAGGAGTCCGAGCAGGCCCGTCATGCCGACGGCGGAGGCGACACAGATGACCAAGGGGATCAGGACCCAGCGCGGACGCTTGAAGGCCACCGCCAACAGGCCGACCAGAAACAGGGTCACGCCGACGCCGAAGACCTCGATGTCGCTGCGCACATAGTCGATCATGTCCGAGGTGATCATGGGGAGTCCCCCCAGATGGATCTCCGCCATGCCCCGATGCCGGTCCAGCACTGTGCGGATGGCGGCGATATCCGCCTGCTCCCGATCCTGGATCTGCGCGCTGTATTCCTTGAATTCCTTCGAGACCTGCTCCAGCTCGGCGATCTCCTCGCTCGTGAGGCTCCCCTGGGATTGCGCCAAGCGCAGAGCCTCGCGCTGCGCGAGCAGGGACCTGTACTTCTCGTCCCGGCGCAGGGTCACTCGCATGGCGGTGGTACGTCCGTCGGCGCTGACCACCAGGTTCTTGTACAGGGGGCTGTGCGTGAGCTCCTTGCGTGCCAGCTCGCGATCCGTGCCCGGGGTCTCGAGCGTGCGCTCGTGCTGCTGGATCTCGCTCAGGGACATGCGTGGACTGTCCAGGAGGGGCACGTCGAGCAGGGTGGTCACGGATGCGACGTCCTTCAGGGCGGTGAGCTGGTCGCGCAGCTTGCCGATATCGTCCAGAACGGCATCGGACATCAGGTCCGCCCGGGGGCTGTAGGTCACCACCAGGTAGTCGTCGGAGCCGTAACGGGCGCTCACCCCCCGGTAGTAGCGCAGAGCGGCATCGTTCTCGAGGGTCAGGGAGTCGGAGGTTGCATCCAGCTTGAACCCTTGTGCATAGAAGGCCGCCAGGGCAATGAAGACCGCTATCCCGAACAGGACCCACCGTGAGTGGTCGAGTGTGAGGCGGTAGTAGAGATCCGTGAGCTTGCCGAGCATGGTTCGTTTCATCAATGGAAGCGAGCGACGTCAAAAATTTTTTTATTGTCCGCGGTGGGGTGCGGATAGATCAATCACTGAATTTCGGCACCGGGAAACCGATCGCCGGCGGGGGCTTCATCCGGCGGCGATCGCCGGAGAGCGGGAGACGAGCTTTCAAGTCTCGTCCAATCCGAGAAGGCTCTTGACCTGTGCCACGAGGTTCTTGGTCGAGAAGGGCTTGGTGATGTAGCCATCGGCGCCCAGCGCCAGCCCTTCGGCAATCTGCGCTGGGCGGCCCTTGGCGCTCAACATGACGATCCGGGTCCCGGCCAGAGCCGGGTCTGCCCGGACCTGCCTGCAGACCTCGAAGCCGTTGATCCTGGGCATCATAACGTCCAGCAGCACCAGATCCGGACGGTGTGCCCGGATGCTCTGCAGCGCTTCTTGCCCGTCCCGCGCCACCAGGATCTCGAACCCCTCGCGCCGCATCAGGAACTCGAGTGAGATGACGATATTCGGCTCGTCATCGACGATCAGGATCTTTTTGTTCATTTGGCTCGCCTCTCACGGATGGACGCGCTCGGGTCGGCTTCACGGGGACTCGGGAAGCAGGAAGGAAAAGGTCGCGCCCTCGCCCGGGGTGCTCTCCGCCCAAATTCGACCCCCCTGGTGCTCGATGATTCCACGACTGATCGGCAGACCCAGCCCCGTCCCTACCGGCTTTTCGTGCCCCCCACTGCCTTGGCGAAACTTCTCGAAGATGAACGGAAGCTCGTCGGCGGGGATTCCGCTCCCGTTGTCGGATACCTGCACCAGGTAGCCGTCAGGATATTTGTGCAGCTCGACGTCGACCGTGCCGGTATCCTCGGGAACGAACTTGGCCGCGTTGGAAAGCAGATTGAGCATGACCTGGGTCAGCCGGTCCTTGTCGCTCCACATGAGGGCCGGTCGTTCCGGCAGGTGCAGGGAGACCCGCACCCCCTTGTTGCGGAAGAGTCGCTCGGTACTCTCCACAGATTGCCGGATCAGCTCCCCGAGGTCCAGGCGCACGTTCTGCCATTCAGCGGCCCCGGACTCGATCTTGGCCAGGTCGAGCACCTGGTTGACCAGCCGCGTGAGACGCTCGGTCTCGGTGACGATGATACCGAGGAAACGGATGCGCTCATCCTGCTCCAGGTCGGGATTGTCCTGCAGGATCTCTGCGAAGGCGCGGATCGAGGAGAGCGGGGTCCTAAGCTCGTGGGTGACGGAAGACATGAAGTCGTCCTTCATCCGGTCCAGCTCCAGCAGCCTCTCGTTCGCGGCGCGCAGCTCCGCCGTAGCGGACTGAAGCTCCTGGGATTTCTGCTCCAGCTCGTGGCTGTAGGCACGGATTTGGGATGCCTCGTCGAGGATGCCCATCACCTCGTCGAGCCCCAGGGGCTCCTCCTTGGTCACCGAAGACACCATCACCCGCGCCGAGGCGCTGCCGATCACGCCGGCGAGCAAGGTCTCGGCGAAGGTCACAGTGTAGGCGTCGGCGGGGAGCTCGCTGGCCGAGCGCATCCCGAGCTTGCCGGCGTGCTTGGCGAATGCTTCTCGTGCGCGCGCCGCGCCCAGGAAACGACCGGCCAGTGCGATGAGCTCGTCCACCTCGGCCCTGCCCCGCCAAAAACCACCGCCGACGGGGCGGTCCCGTTTCAGGGCATCCACAAACAGGGTCGCCTGGGCAGTTTCCGCGGCGTTGGGTGCACGCAAGAGAGAAACGGCAAGAAATATCCCGAGATTCACCGCCAGACTCCAGAACAGGCAATGGGATATAGGATCCATGCCGCTCGAGCCGAACAGTGCCTGGGGTTTCAGCCAGTCGATGCCGAGCAACCCCTCCTCGAGGAAAGACATCGGCAGCCAGCCGGACTTGGCGAAAGAGGGTAGCAGCAGGGTGTAGAGCCAGACCGTGAAGCCTGCCGCCAGGCCGGCAACCGCCCCGTCCCTGGTGCCTCCCCGCCAGTAGAGTCCGCTGATCAGGGCTGGCGCGAACTGGGCGACGGCGGCAAAGCTGATGAGCCCGATGCTGACCAGGGCATAGGCTTCACCGGCGAGTCTGAAGTAGAGATAGCCCAGCAGCAGGATGAGGACGATGGCCCAGCGGCGGATGCGCAGGAGCACCCGGCTGACATCCTTCCCCGGTGGCACATGCCCCCAGCGCCGCAATAAGGCGGGCATCACCAGGTCGTTGCATGTCATAGTCGATAGAGCGATGGTCTCGACGATGACCATGCCGGTAGCGGCGGACACGCCGCCGATGTAGGCCAACAGGGCGAGCCACTGACTCTCCCGTGCCATGGGCAGGGTCAGCACGAAGGTGTCCGCATCCACCCCCCTGTTGGGAAACTGGAGCTGACCGGCCAGCGCAATGGGCAGCACGAAGATATTGGTGAGCAGAAGGTAGAGTGGGAACAGCCAGATGGCGCGACGCAGTTGGCGCTCATTGCTGTTCTCCACGACTGCCACCTGGAACTGACGCGGCAGTAGGATGATGGCAAGACCCGCCAGGAGACATAAGGAAAACCAGGCGGAATAACCGCCCACGGCCGGCCGGAGCAAAGGCTTGACGTGGCCCGCCTGCCGCGCCTGCTCGAAGATATCGCCAAAGCCCGAGAAGAGACCAAAGGTCACGAACAATCCCACGGAGGTGAAAGCGATTAGCTTGACCAGGGATTCCAGTGCAATGGCAGCCACCATGCCCTCGTGGCGCTCGCAGGCGTCCAGATGGCGGGTGCCGAATAGAATGGTGAAGGCGGCCAGCACGAGCGCGACATACAAGGCGTTGTCCGTCCAGAAGGGCAGGTTGCCCGCATGTCTGG
>Ga0315556_1001477_pt1 | contig 14084 bp, 12 predicted proteins | sample SalMarSW160310MG_FD_202112 | JGI IMG/M metagenome (GOLD analysis project Ga0315556, IMG submission 202112) | Salt marsh sediment microbial communities from the Plum Island Ecosystem LTER, Massachusetts, United States - Salt Marsh Sediment SW1603-10 ...
ATTGCAAGACAGCCATCGTGGATCTTCTCCAAGCCGTCTGGCCACTGGACCAATGGGTTGCTAGCGATCATGATTCCCTGCTCGCCGAGTAACTCGGGTGGTCGGATTTGTGGGGGATACCTCAGCGTCATGGACCTGCATTCTGCCCCGGCTTGTGGTCCTCCGTTGCGACCGAATCGCGCAGAGTCGATAGGGCTGCCAGTTGCGGCATATCTCGGCGGCGGATCATCAGGGTCGGGATCCGTGCGATCTGGGAGGGCAGCTCCCGCTTCGCGAGTCGATCGGCGTAGATCGACTCGTCGACGACCCGGCGCGGCATGAGCGTGCAGCCCAGGCCGACGGCGACGCAGCCGAGAATGCCGTCGAGCGTGCCGAGATCCATCACCTCGATGTCCGGATGGCCGCACTCGCGCTGCCAGGTCAGGGCCCGCGCCCGGTAAGCGCAGCCTTCACGAAAGACGATGAGTGGCAGCTGTTTCGAGTCGAATTTTCTTACATCGAAATTTCGCGCGGTGACCAGCACCAGTTCCTCGGTCAGCACGACCTCAGCTTCCATGAGCGCATCTTCCACCGGCCCCCCGACGAAGGCACAGTCCTGTTTGCGGGAGCGCACCCTTTCCACCAACCATCTGGTGGGCCCCGTCTCCACCTTCAGCTTGATCCGAGGGTGTCTGGCACGGAGCTGCATGAGCCCGCGGGGCAGATGCATTGCGACGAAGGTTTCCGTGCTGCCGATGCGCAGCTCACCGCATTGCTCTCCAAGGGTGTCGATCGCATTTCGGGCTTGTTGCTCCAAGGCCAGCATCTGCTCCGCGTAGCCTCTCAGCGCCCGCCCCGCCGGCGCCAATTCCAACCGTCGGCCGCTGCGGTGGAACAGCTCCTGACCCAGCTCGGCCTCCAGGCGCTGAATGCGCCCGGTGACATTGGACTGTACGGTGTTGAGCTTGCGCGAGGCCGCGAGAATACCGCCCTCTTCGACTACGGAGAGGAAGGTTCGCAACGCCGCCAGCTCCATTCCGTTCTCCTCTAGAGAAAGTTCTGTTCTCAATAAATCATTTGTAGAGATGATACCCCCGAGCTAAGCTGGATGCACCCATTGGCTCGATGAGGACAGCCCACCCATGTCTACCGATCTCGACAGATTGAAGGTGCTCAGCGCCGGGATAGTGGGTCTGACCTTGATGCTGGGCATCGCGCGTTTCTCTTACACGCCCCTGCTGCCCCTGATGCAGGCCCAGGCAGGGCTCGGGAGCGATCAAGGGGCCTGGCTGGCGAGCGCCAACTACCTCGGCTACCTCTGTGGCGCTCTCATTGCCGCCTCCATTTCGGACATGGTCCTGAAGGATCGTCTCTATCGCGCCGGTATTCTCTTGGCGATCGTCACCACGGCGGGCATGGCCGTAGCAACCGACTGGTGGTTGTGGGTGCTCATGCGCTTCCTCGCCGGCCTCAGCAGCGCGGCCGGCCTCCTGTTGGGATCCGGACTGATCCTGAATTGGCTGATTCGCCACCACCACCGCAGCGAGCTCGGCCTGCACTTTTCCGGAATCGGCCTCGGCATCTTCTTGACTGCCTTGCTGGTCGAGTGGATGACCGCCTATTTCGATTGGCGGGACCAATGGCTGCTCCTCAGCGTCATTGGCTTGGTGCTGGCGATACCCGCATGGCGCTGGCTGCCGCAGCCACACAACCATGGCTTCACCATCGGAGCAATGCCACTCGAGAGCCGGCCGCCTTCACGCATGTTTCTGCGCTTGTTCCTGGTGACCTATTTCTGCGCCGGCATCGGCTATGTCGTCAGCGCGACCTTTATTGTCAGCATCGTCGAGCGCCAAACGGGCCTGGAAGGGGAGGGAAATCTCGCGTTCATGCTCGTCGGCTTGGCCGCGACGCCGGCCTGCGTCCTCTGGGACCGCATCGCGCGCAGGACGGGGGAGCTCAATGCACTGATTGCGGCTTGCGTGATCCAGGCAGTCGGGATCGCCCTTCCTCTGATGAGCGAAACCTTTGCAGGTGCGCTGATCAGCGCCGGACTCTTCGGCGCGACCTTTGTCGGAATCGTCAGCCTGGTTCTGACGATGGCGGGTCATTACTACCCGAGCCACCCATCCACGATGATGGGCAAGATGACATTCTCCTACGGCCTTGCGCAGATTCTCGGCTCCCGCGGCAATCGCCCTCGCCGTCGGGGCCGACGGCAGCTACCGCGACGGGCTGTGGCTGGCTGCTTCGGCAATGGCAATCGCCACCGGGCTGATGATGCTGCTCAAGCTCATCGAAGCCGGCGACGCCAAAGTCGCGTTTTCGACCTCCCGGGGGGACTGACTGTAGTCCGTTTCCAGAAGCAGGTATTCCTGCGCGAGACCGATCTTGTCGTCACGGTGCCGCTGGCTCAGCAGCGGAACATTGAATCCACCTTGCCAGGTGCGCAGTGCGTCGATCAGCAGCGCGTGCCCGCACTGGTAGGCGACTTCGTAGCCGGCAAGAGGCGGTGAACTTCCATGCGCGCAAGGCAGGCACCAAAGCCGCAGGCAGCCCAGCATGCAGACTTCACCCACGGTACCTCGACGATTTCGGAGCAATGTCAGCAGATGCCTTAACGCTCGGTCAACTATACTGAGGGTCGAGGAGCGGCAAACGGTTGGATAAGGAGTAAATATAGAACCATCGCTGGGAGGACGTTCGACATGAATCTCACAACGCCGCGGACCCAGCTTGCGTACCTGCCCTGGATCTTCCTTGTTGCCGGTCTGATAGGTATCGCCGGTGCAGCATCGGCTAACGATATCGAAGCCCTATACGAGGCCGCAGGTGACGGGGACGCCAACAAGGTCACCGCACTTCTCGACAGCGGGGTGGATGTCAACGGGCGCAGCGCCAAGGGAAGCTATGCTCTGAACAATGCCGCCGTGGAGAATGAAGTGGAGGTCATGAAGATCCTGCTTGCACGGGGTGCGGACCCAAATGTCCGGAATAGCCAAGGTGACACGCCCCTGATCTGTGCCACGAAGTACGCAGGTGGGAAGGCAGCAACGGTGAAGCTGCTCGTCGAATCGGGTACCGACCTGACGATCCAGGACGACAAGGGCAAAACTGCCTTGGACTATGCCAAAGCGAAAGAGGAGGACGAGGCAGTCGTGCTACTAACAGGCTCGAACAACTGATGCATCGATCCCACAACCCCTTCGTGCATTCACGAAAAGCGCGTGGCGGGACGACGCGGCAGGCTTCTGCGGGAGTTGGCCGACAGACTGGCATCATGAGCCATACTCATCCGGCGAACGCCCCTTAATCGGTCTTTGCCCAGCGTTTTATGCTCATATGTAAAACCCCGGGGCCGATTCGGCCTCGGGGTTTTTTCAGGGAGATCTGTCAGTCCACCCCGCGTCAGTTCTCAAACAAATGTACCGCGCCCCTGATGACGTTGAGCTCGGTCGGATCGCCGCCGATGCCGAAGTCGTTGTCGTTCGACAGCAGGAAGTACTTATTGCTGAGGATGGCCACGCCTTCGACCTTGCCCGGCTCCTGCGCTGTCGGGTAGTCGGTCTCGGTGTCGAACAGCAGGGTCTTGGCCACCGGCACGATGCCCACCGCGGCGAGATCGGTCTGCTCGGCAAGCGAAGGCTGGGTTTCGCGATCATCCCACTCGCTGTCGAGAATATTGGTCGCCCCCTCGAGGTCGCTGTGGTACAGCTTGGTGACCTTGCTGATCCGTTCTAGTTGGATCAGGTGGCCGTTTGGGGTCATGCTCATCTCTGACAGCTTGACGTCGTTCTGCTTGCTGCTGTTGTCGGCGACGAAGGTGTCCGGTGTATCGAGCACGTATACATATTCGCCAGTCATCTTGCGGAAGCTGCCATCTCTGTTCAGCGACGCGGTGAAGATGCGGACATTGCGCGACGCCTTGTAGGCATCCTTGGACGGGTTGGCGAGCGGGCTCTGCATACCGAAGTACAGGGTCTTGCCGTCCGGCGAGACGGTCAGGTCCTCGATGCCGCGGTTCAGCGACCGCAGGTCAAGGATGTCCGGCAGACTGCAGTTGATCGGGTAGTTGGTCGGCACGGTGTCCAGCGCGGTATCGATAGTGCCGGACAGCGCATCGCACACGCTCATGGATTTGTTGGTGATGGGGTTCATCACACCGCTGTCGTTAGGGACGACGCGTTCCAGGACGTGGCCATCGGCGTCGATGTGAACGATGCTGGGCGCATACTCCTCGCCGACCCAGAAGCTGCCGTCCGGGAGCTGGGCCAGACCCTCGGTGTCGAGGCTGTTCTGGTTGAACGGCAGGCGCTGGGCCTCGTTGCTGTAACCGTTTTCGGTGTTGGGCACAGACTCGTCATCTTTCGTGACTTCGTTCAGATTCTTGGGCCGGTCAGGCAGGTCGTTCGACAGGCCGCCAATCGAGTTGCCATCCTGGTCCTTCAGAGGGATTTCCTGGATCACCACGGGCACCATGGTGAACTTTCCCAGAACCAGTGTGAACTTGTAGATCGTCGGGTCGAACTCCGGATCCGGGAAGATCTTGCCGTCGTCGTCAGGCTGGAAGGTACCGCTGGCGTCCATCATGCCGCAGAAGGGATAGATGTCGACCGGTGCGCCGCCCGAGTCCTCGCACTTGATGTTCGGGCCGCGATCCGAGGCAGTGTAGAACACTTTGGCAGGGTCGTGGGGATTGTGGAAAGCAGCGCTGCCGTAGCCGATGGTCATCTGAAACGGAGCGCTCTCTTGAGTACCGTCATAGCTGACGAAGGTAACCGGATCGCCCAGATTAGTATCGATCTGATAATCGCCAGCGGTGACTAGACTGTGTTTGCCTCCACCAAGAGCGAGGCCCGGTGCAATAGCAAGTGCCGCCATTGCCAACCGAAAGTGAAAACGTGTAATCATAGCTCCTAGGCTCATTTAATGACCTTTCAAAGGGGCCAAAATTATAATCTGTGCTTATGACCGAAACGTTACACTGCTGAAACTCACAGAATGTAACCTTCTGCCCATCTCAAAAAGGACAACCAGAGACAAGACAATCTGACGAAAACGGGAAGGTTGCGCCGCAATAACACTCGAGCGCCCAGGCGCTGTTGGCAAGCCGGGCAAGCGGACCATGGTTCTGCTGTGACAGATTGTGGCCAGGCGCGCCGTCAGCCCGGTGGCCGAGGGACAACTCGCCGAGATCCACGACAGTAACCTGCTCCATGCCGACGAGACCAGTCGGAAGGCGATCCGTCCGGCCTGTCCAAAGTTGGCTGCTCAAATCCGGGGGATCTCCATGGAGCTGACGCTGTACCAGATCGACGCCTTTGCAAACAGGCCCTTCGAGGGCAACCCGGCTGCGGTGTGTCCGCTGCAGGAGTGGCTGCCCGACGAGACCCTGCAGTCGATTGCTGCGGAGAATAATCTCTCGGAAACGGCCTTCTTCCTACCGACGGATGAAGGGTTCCATACCCGTTGGTTTACCCCCACCCAGGAAGTCGATCTATGCGGACATGCGACACTCGCCAGCGCCTGGGTCTTGTTCAATCACCTCGATTACGCGGGCAAGCGGGTAAGCTTCCAGTCGCGGAGCGGTCTTCTCACCGTCGAGAGAAGACAGGACTGGCTGGAGATTGATTTTCCCTCCCAGCCACCACGAGCCTGCGATATGCCGGAGCTAATCTGTACCGCCTTCGGGGTGTTGCCCGTCGCCTGCCTCGTGAATCAGGACTACGTCCTCGTGTTCGAGGACGAGGCGGACGTGATCGGCGCAAGACCCGATATGTCCGCTTTTCGCGAGTTGGATCTTCGGGGCGTTTCGATCACGGCAAGATCCCGTGCCTATGACTTCGTTGTCCGTTTCTTTGCGCCCAGATACGGCATGGACGAAGACACGGTAACCGGATCGGCCTTCACACAGATCATCCCCTATTGGTCCGTCGTGCTTTGAAAATCACAGCTGACGGCGAAACAGGTGTCCCGGAGCGGGGGCGAAGTGAATGGCGCCATGGCTGGGGACCGGGTGAAGATTCGCGGACGGGCCACGAGCTATCTGATTGGAACAATTCGGTTGTAATACGCATCGGCTTCTGACGACGAGCGGATAGGCTCATGGACGGATATGCACATACGGCAGACAAGTCCCAGCCCCCGTAAACACCCAGAGACCGGGGCAGAGTCTTGACGCTGGCCCGAGCCAGCGGTTACCGTGAGTCCATGATCCCGTCGCCGGCAAGCTACTGCACCACCGCGAACAGCCGCAAATGGCAACTGCGCTGGCGTGCGCCTGCCTGCTGCTGCCGTTCACATCCCTTCTGATTTTTTTCCGGCAGCCGCGTATCCCGCCGCGACTGCCCGAGTCACCTCCTTCGCCGCCGGATCCGTGGCTGCCCAAGCCCAGGGCAAGCTCATGGATACAGGCAAGAATCCCTCCCGCCAGGCTCTGCTCGGCAGTGTCCTCATTCTGCTCGGCGCGATAGCCTTTTCGGCCAAGGCGATCCTGATCAAGATCGCCTACGCGGCGAGCGCGCCGCCGGATGCCGTCACCCTGCTGACTCTGCGCATGATGATGGCGCTGCCCGTTTTTCTGGCTGTCGCCCTGTGGGATCGTGCGTCCTCGGGGCAAGGGCATCGCACAGGCGGCGACTGGGCGGCGCTGATGGTCCTGGGTATCCTGGGTTACTACCTGGCCAGCCTGCTGGACTTCGAGGGTCTGGAATACATCTCCGCAGGGTTGGAGCGGCTGATCCTGTTTCTCTATCCGACCATCGTGGTGATCCTGACCGCCGCACTCTACAGGCGACCTATCGGCGTGCCGCAGCGCTGGGCCTTGCTGCTGAGCTACGCAGGGATCGCCCTCGTATACAGCAGGGACCCGCATTTGGCCTCTTCCGACACTGCCCTGGGCGCACTGCTGGTGTTCGGCAGCGCCCTTAGCTTTGCCGTCTACCTGACCGGCAGCGGCCACTTCATTCCACGCTTCGGCTCGCGACGCTTTACCGCCTACTCCATGTCGGTCGCCTGCCTGGCGATCATCGGGCAGTTTCTGATAACCAGGCCCATCCAGCAGCTGCTGGTCTCGACCTGGGTTGTCAGCATCGCCCTCGCCCTGGCACTGGTCTGTACCGTAACGCCGGCGTTTCTGATGAACGCCGGCATTCGACGCATCGGGGCGGACCAGGCAGCACTCATCGGTACCGTGGGTCCGGTGTCGACCCTCGTCATGGCCTACCTGTTCCTCGATGAGACCCTCCTGCCGATCCAGTTCCTGGGCACGGCAATGGTCCTGGGCGGTGTGGTGCTGGTGACCCTCAGGAAACGGGACCCTTTGTGACGCAACGATGAATCCGGAGATCGAGCCTCGAGCGAATCACTTTCAGCACTGATGCCCATCGCTCGGCTCCGGAGACCATCTTTGTCGATGTGGCCGGCTCCCGGCCAAACGATCATGGGACGAGTCGAGCCACCCCGAAGATATGAAAGGTCGTTTCGCCCCTGATCGTTCCCTCACCACGACCCTCTCCCATAGAGGGAGAGGGGGAGAGTCGGTGCGCCTCCGGCGCGTACTTTCACGGTAACTTGCAGCGCCGGGAGTCGTTATGAGCTGACCGGCTCCAAACGCGCATAGGCCAGCACCAGCCACTTGGCGCCGACCTCCTCGAAGTTGACCTGGATGCGGGTGCTCGCCCCTTTGCCCTCGCTGTTGAGGACGGTTCCCAGTCCGAACTTGGGGTGGGAAACCCGCTGACCGAGCTGGAGTCCGCCCGCGAGCGCACCAGGGCTGCTTGCCGCCCAGGCGGTGGACGGCCGAGAGATCCCGCCGCCGCGAACTTCCTCGATCAGCTCCGCCGGGATCTCCCGCAGGAAGCGTGAAGGATAGGGATAATCCATATTGCCATGCAGTCGCCGGCTCTCCGCGTGACACAGATACAGCTGGTGCATGGCCCGGGTCATGCCGACATAGCACAGGCGCCTCTCCTCCTCCAGGCGCTCGGGATCTTGCGCCGACATGCTGTGGGGGAAGAGCCCCTCTTCCACCCCCGCGATGAAGACGATAGGAAATTCCAGCCCCTTGGCGCTATGCATGGTCATGAGCTGCACGCCGTCCTCGAAGGGGTCTGCCTGGGCTTCGCCCGCCTCCAGGGCCGCGTGGGAGAGGAAGGCGACGAGCGCATCGCCCTCCTCGTCCTGCAGCTCGTTGGAGAAGCGGCGAGTGGCATTGACCAGCTCCTCCAGGTTCTCGATCCGATCCACCCCCCTGCCGTCCTTGGACTTCTTGTAGTGCTCCGGCAGACCGCTGATCTCGATAATCTCAGCGGTGAGATCCGGAAGCTCTTTTTTCTTTCCCTCTGCCTGGTGCTCGTGGATCAGGGCCAGGAACCGGCTGAGCGCACCGGTGGCGCGAGGGGGGAGCGATCCGGTTGCCGCGATGTCTTCGGCGGCCTTCCAGAGGGAGCAGTGGGCCCCCCGGGCCTGCTCGCGCAGGATGTCCAGGGTCTTGACACCGATGCCCCGGGGCGGATTGTTGACCGCGCGCTCGAAGGACGTATCGTCCTCCGGGTTGGCCAGGAGCCGCAGATAGGCCAGTGCGTCCTTGATCTCGGCGCGCTCGAAGAAGCGCAGCCCGCCGTAGATCCGATAGGGGATCCGGGCCTGGATCAGGGCCTCTTCGAACAACCGGGACTGGGCGGTGGTGCGGTAGAGGATGGCGCACTCGGAGCGGCGGTAGCCTTCGTCCTGCGCATAGCGGCGGATGCGCTCCACCACGAAGCGGGCCTCGTCCACTTCGTCGAAAGCCGTATAACGACGGATGGGCTCGCCCGCCTGATCCTTGGTCCAGAGGTTCTTGCCCAGCCGCGCCGCGTTGTTGGCGATCAAGGCGTTGGCGGCGCTCAGGATGTTGCCGGAGGAACGATAGTTCTGCTCCAGGCGCACCACCCGGGCCCCCGGGTAATCCTTCTGGAAGCTCTGGATGTTCTCCACCTTGGCCCCGCGCCAGCCGTAGATGGACTGGTCGTCGTCCCCGACCAGGAAGAGATTGTCCCGGTCGCCGGAGAGCAGGCGCAGCCAGGCATACTGGATGGCATTGGTGTCCTGAAACTCGTCCACCAGGATATGGGCGAAGCGCTCCCGGTAGTGGTGGAGTATGTCCGGGCGGTCGCGCAGCAGCTCGTGCATGTGCAACAGCAGCTCGGCGAAGTCGACCGTGCCGCCACGCTTGCAGGCCGCCTCGTACTCCGCGTAGATCTCGCGCATGCGCGCGAGGTAGAAGTCGCCGGCATCGTCGATGTGCTCCGGGCGCAGACCCTCGTCCTTCTGCTTGTTGATGAAGCCCTGGACCTGGCGCGGCGGCCAGCGGGCCTCGTCCAGGCTCATCGCCTTGAGGGTGCGGCGGATCAGGCGGTACTGATCGTCCGCGTCCAGGATCTGGAACTGCTGCGGCAGCTCGGCGTCCTGCCAATGGGCGCGCAGGAAGCGGTGGGCCAGGCCGTGGAAGGTCCCGACCCACATGCCCATTACGGGGCCCTGCAGGATCTCCTCGATGCGGGCACGCATCTCCCGCGCTGCCTTGTTCGTGAAGGTGACGGCGAGGATCGACCAGGGCCGCGCCTGCTCCACCTGCAGCAGCCAGGCGATGCGGTGCACCAGCACCCGGGTCTTGCCGCTCCCGGCACCGGCGAGCACCAGCAGGTTGCCGGGCTCGGCGGTGACTGCTTCGCGCTGCGCCTCGTTGAGCGGGTCGAGAATGTGGGAGACGTCCATCGGGGGATCTTAACAAAGCCTGGAGATAAACTTGCCCTTACCCACTGAGAAACCGGCCAACGCGCCTCACACTGAGCCTGAAAGGTTCCTCGGGCGCCTCGCGGCGAAGTACGTGTACGCCCGCGGCGTCACCCGTCGCGTCGCCCTATAGTATCCTGCCCGCAACAACGGCAAGCCTGCTGCGACCATTCCGGGAAGGACCACCAGTGACCGAGCTCGAAAACGACACCTTTCTGCGCGCCCTTCTGCGACAGCCCGTGAGCTATACGCCCGTGTGGATGATGCGCCAGGCTGGGCGCTATCTGCCCGAGTATCGGGCGACACGTGCCCGCGCCGGCAGCTTCCTGGATCTCTGCCGTACACCCGAGCTGGCCTGCGAGGTGAGCCTGCAGCCCCTGGCGCGCTTCCCCCTGGATGCGGCGATTCTGTTCTCCGACATCCTGACGATACCGGATGCCATGGGGCTAGGGCTCTATTTTACGGAGGGTGAGGGCCCCCGTTTCCGGAAACCGGTGCGCGACGCTGCGGACGTGCACCAGCTCGCGGTCCCCGACATGGAGGACGAGCTGGGCTACGTCATGGATGCGGTGAGCCTGGTCCGGCGCGAGCTGGGGGGAGGGGTGCCGCTCATCGGCTTCGCCGGCAGCCCTTGGACGCTCGCCACCTACATGGTCGAAGGCGGCGGTACCAAGAGCTTCGCCCGCTCCAAGGCCATGCTGTTCGACCGCCCCGAGCTGATGCACGAGCTCCTGACCAAGTTGTCCGAGGCCGTGACCGCGTACCTCAATGCCCAGGTGGCACGGGGCGCCCAGGCCTTGATGATCTTCGACACCTGGGGTGGTGTGCTGACACCGCGGGACTACCTCGACTTTTCCCTCGCCTACATGACGCGCATCGTCGCAAAGCTCACCCGGGAGTCGGAGGGCCGGCGCGTCCCGGTGATCCTCTTCACCAAGGGCGGGGGCCAGTGGCTCGGCCGGATGGCGGACAGCGGCTGCGATGCTTTGGGTGTGGACTGGACGCTGGACCTGGCGGATGCCCGCCGCGCGGTGGGAGATCGGGTAGCCCTGCAGGGAAACCTGGACCCGAACATCCTCTATGCCTCCCCGCAGCGCATTCACGAGGAGGTTGCCCGGGTGCTCGCCAGCTATGGCCGGGGTCCCGGCCATGTCTTCAACCTGGGCCACGGAATCCACCCGGACGTGGCTCCGGACCACGCGGCCGCCATGGTCGAAGCCGTTCACGCGCTCAGTGCCGCCAATTCCCCCGGCTGACGCAGATGTCGACCACCGCGTCACCTGCATCCGCTCGCCCCTGCGTACGCAACCACGAGCCTTTGTCGTCAGAGCACGACACTCTTGCCGGGGCGGCGGGTCTTTGCTGTCTGTGGTTCTCATGGCGGATCAGCAGCTTGCCACGTCTGGCACGGCCCATGCAAGAGATGCTCCCGTGGGGTTTCCGTCGCGTGTTATTCGCGTGGTGGGCCCTGCGAGTCCCTCGCATTTGCCGCACGTCCGAGAATTCGGACGTGCGTTTTTTTTGCATAACGGAAAAGGCGGCGTGGCGACCCGGTCAGGGAGTGTTCCCAAAGGTACTTCCGCATCGAGTAACGGAAGTAACTTCTCAATAACTCAGGGCACTGTGCTTGCGGCGCGCTCGCGGATGATCTCGGGCAATGGCGCGATGTTTCCGTGCCGTCCGATGCGGTCACCCAGATAATCCCAGAAGGAGATGCCGAGCTTGCGGCAGGTCTTCTTTAGGCTGGCAAAGCCGTCGCGACAGCGTTTGCCCAGATTACTGCGGGTGCCGCCGCTGATCTTGCGCCACTTCACGTAGCCGCGGATGTCGCCTTCGCTGCCGTTGGTGTGCAGGACGATGTCCGGGCGCTTGAGCACCAGCAGCAACTCCTCCTTGTGCGCGTGCAGCCGCTTGAGGGTCTGGTTGAGGGTGGCAAAGGAAGTGCGTTGGGTGAAGATAGCATCGAAGCGCGCTGTCAGTTCGGGGGCCAGCTTCGGATCGGGATTGCGCCGATAGGCCTTGAGGTCGGCATAGAGCTCCCAGATCTCGCCACGTACCCGCTCCTGGTCCTGGCGGTGGCGATCGTTCAGTGCGATGAGCTTGTGCACCAGTCGCTCGGCATGTACCCAGCACAGGGCATGGAGCAGGACGGCGAACTGTCCCGCTCCGTCGCTGACGATCGCCAGATCGAGCGAGAAGCCCTTCTCGATCAGCCCGCCGAGCAGCGCGCCTTCGGTTGCGATGCGCCGATGGCGCTCGCGCTCGATCCCCAGGGCATCGAGATGCTCCTCCCAGCAGGCGACTTCGCCAATCGTCGTATGCGTATGCGCCTGCAGGCGGCGTAGCGCCTCCTTGGGCAGACGCTCCTCGTGCAGATAGGACAGGGCATGGACGTTGAGGGTATAGGTGATGTTGCCAGCGTGCAGTAGCTGGAGAAAATTGATCCGACTCTTGCTGCCGGTGCTCGCGAACCAGGCAAACCAGTCGTTGCCGATCTGCGTCACATAGCCGTTCTCTCCCTGATGGCGCGCTCCGGAATCGTCGACCGTGATGTAGCCGCTGACCTGCAATCCGGTGACCAACAGCTGGTCTTTTTCCACCAGAAACTCGTCGTTGGCACCGCTGAGCAAGGCATTGACCTGCCCCACCGAGAGGTCAATTCCCCACTCGCGCAATTGCTCGTGCAGCAACGGCTGGGTGACATGACAGTGGTGGTGCTGGTAGAGCATGTAGCGACGCAGCTCCGCCCCGAAGTGCCCGCCGTTGAGCTCCGCCGGTAACTCCCCGAGCAGGCGCTCGCCGTCCGGCGTCTGCCAGACCTCCAGGCGATAGCGGGTGTTGTGGGGCTGGATGCGCAGGTCCTGCACGATAAAGTCGCGATAGCCCTTGAAGCGCGAGCCCGCCGGAACCGGCCACTTCGGCGCAACCTCGAGCGTCTCGTGAATCCTCAGATGTTGCGTCTTGCTGCGCTTGGATGATCCGCCACGCTTGCCCCGCCCGCCTGCGGACCCGTTAGCGCCGCCATTGTCGTCGCTGTTGGTATTCCCATCTGTTTCGCTATCCATTCCGCTCGGCTTGAACTTCGGTTTTGCCTTCTGTCCCTTGAGGACGGCAATCTCATCGCGCAACTGCTGGATATGCTCTGCCTGCTCGCGGTTCTTCTCGAGCAGAGACTCGACCAGTTCCAGCAACTGCTCCACCAACGGCGTGCACTGCCACTCGGGGATGTTCGGCAGTGGACTACGATCAGGCATGTAACCAACAAGACAGAAGACTACAGAGAACTCTTGCAAATCATTCTAACTTATCCGCCTAGCACATTGACATGGTTGCCACTACTTTTTGAGAAGTTACTAACGGAACAAATAACTATCTGAATAACAATAAGTTGTCTTCTGCTGGCGCAACAATCGCGCCGCTGTTTCACGCGCGCACCGGCGTCCAGCGCTTGTCCGGGTCGAAACGGGTGATCGCTTGTGCCTTGGCCGCGGTCTCCTCCCCCAGATCCTTCTGGAACAGCATCCCGGACTGGTCGAGGACGAAAGTCATGATGCCCGACACTCCGTACTGGACGCGGTAGGCCAGTATCGCGAAGCCGCCGACCAGCCGGCCCTGAGCGTCACGGTAGCCTTTCTCGCCGCCCGGTGCGCCGGCGCCCTGTGCGTCGAGCAGACGAAACAGATACCTCCGTCCCGGTCGAAGGCCTGGTACTCGTGCTCCGCCTCCACCAACTCGAGCAGCACATCGATGGTGGTCAGCTCGTTGCTCCCGATGCGCCGGCTCACGAGCTCGTCTGCACCGGCCTCTGTATCGAAGCGCCAACCGCGGCATCTTTGACCAGGTGGATCGGAAACGGCCAGTCGTCTGCCCCGATCACCAGCACAGCGCGATCGCCGCCCGACTCGTCGATCTCAGCCGACTCGACCGCAGCCTCGGCAAAGGCCTGGCGCTCCCGGGCATCCGCCACCGGATCGCCTGAGCGGAGCTCCTCGATCTCCGGGCCGAGCACTCTGCGTACGGCCTCTGGATCATCCGCGACCGGCAACCTCGATCAGAACATCTATCGCGGCGTCGGGGCTGGCGAAATAGGCCTGCTCCTCGGCGGCGAGATGGCCGACCGCGAGCCGGAGGAGTCCGCAGAAACCAATCGCAAGTTGCCTCGAAAAGCTCATGGTCTCGGACTCCTCTGGTCAGCGGCGCGCAAAACGCTTGAGACGGGCCCGCTTTCGCTGCTGGGCGGGAGTAAGCCGGTTGCGGCGCCCCTGGAAGGGATTGGCCCCCGTACGAAGCTCGATGCGCAGGGGGGTGCCACGGAGATCGAGCCCGCGCCG
>Ga0315556_1001479_pt1 | contig 14080 bp, 10 predicted proteins | sample SalMarSW160310MG_FD_202112 | JGI IMG/M metagenome (GOLD analysis project Ga0315556, IMG submission 202112) | Salt marsh sediment microbial communities from the Plum Island Ecosystem LTER, Massachusetts, United States - Salt Marsh Sediment SW1603-10 ...
AACCCTGTCTCTGCCCGCATGGGCATTCGCTTTGTAGGAGCGGGCTTGCCCGCGAACAGGCATTCGCGCCCAAGGGCACGCCTACAAACCCTGTCTCTGCCCGCATGGGCATTCGCTTTGTAGGAGCGGGCTTGCCCGCGAACAGGCATTCGCGCCCAAGGGCGCTCCTACATGGGACCGGCGGCGGCCGTCTGCGCGAGTCGGTCAGTCGTACGGAGACGGATGGGGGCGGATCACTCCAGCAGCAGGGCGACGGCGTGGGCGGCAATGCCCTCTTCCCGCCCGGCGAAGCCAAGGCGCTCGGTGGTGGTGGCCTTGACGTTGACCCGGTCCACGTCCACCTGCAGGTCGGTAGCCAGGTTCACACGCATGGCCTCGATGTGCGGTCCGAGTTTGGGTGCCTGGGCCACCACGGTCACGTCCGCGTTGCCCACGCGCAGGCCGCGCTCGCCGATCAATTCAACCACCCGGCGCAACAGCACGCGGCTGTCGATGCCGGCGTAGGTGGGATCCGTGTCGGGGAAGTGGCGGCCGATGTCGCCCAGGGCGGCAGCGCCCAGCAGGGCGTCGCACAGGGCATGGATCAGCACGTCGCCGTCGGAATGGGCCGCCAGTCCCTTCGGGTGGGCGATCTCCACGCCGCCCAGCACCAGCCGGCAGCCTTCCTTGAAGGCGTGCACGTCGTAACCGTGACCGATGCGCATCAGCCCTGCGCCTCCTGTTGCTGTAGATGAAACGCCGCCAGGGACAGATCCTCCGGCCGGGTGATCTTGATGTTGTCGCCGTGCCCTGCCACCAGCACCGGCATGCGGCCCAGGCGTTCCATGGCGGCGGCCTCGTCGGTGACCAGCGCACCATCGGCCAGGGCGGCGCGCAGCGCGGCGCGCAATTCTCCGAAACGGAACATCTGCGGGGTGAGCGCGTGCCAGAGATGCTCCCGCGGCACGGTTTCCGTGACTACGCCATGGTCGTCGCCGCGCTTCATGGTGTCGCGCACCGGCACCGCCAGCAGACCGCCCACGGCATGATCCGCCACCGTATCCATCAGCTGCTGGATGTCGTCCCGGCGCACGCAGGGCCGCGCGGCATCGTGCACCAGCACCCAGTCCTCCTCCGCCGCGTGCCCTTCCAGCACGTCCAGCGCGTTGAGCACGGAATGGCAGCGTTCGGCACCGCCCGGCGCCCGATGCAGGGGGCGGCTGCAGGCGATGTTCAGCCGGTCGAAGTGGGTATCGGACGCCGACAATGCCACCACCACCGCCGCCAGCGCAGGATGGCTGCACAGGCGTTCCAGGGTGTGTTCGATGACGGTGCGGCCGGCCAGGGGCAGGTACTGCTTGGGGATCTCCGCCCCCATGCGGGAGCCGACGCCGGCGGCGGGCACCACGGCCCAGTAGCGCGGGGGACGGCGGGCCCCGGTCATGGCTGGGCCTTGGTCTGGGCCTGGGACTCGGAGTCGGGCGGCGTCTGGGCGGGGGCCTGCTTCTGCTCGGGTGGCGTCGTGGACTTGGTTGCCGCCTTACCCTCCACGACCTGGTAGAAGGTCTCGTCCTTCTTCACCATGCCCAATTCGCTGCGGGCCCGCTCCTCGATGGCCGCCAAGCCGTGCTTGAGATCCTTTACTTCGCCGGCCAGGGCCCGATTGCGTTCCTTGACCTGTTCGTTGGTGGCCTGCTGTGACTTCACCTCACCGCGCAGGCGGTGGAGGTCGCCGAGGCTGCCGTCACCAACCCACAACCGGTACTGCAACAGCACCAGCAGCACGGCCAGGATGGAGATCAGTACGCGCAGACGCATCTGCGCCGACCCCCGCCGTCAGCCGCCGAAGACGTTGAACGCGTTGCGTCCTGCGTAGCTGCCACGATCACCCAGTTCCTCTTCGATGCGAATGAGCTGATTGTACTTGGCGACACGGTCGGAACGCGACAGGGAGCCGGTCTTGATCTGGGTGGCGGTGGTGGCCACGGCCAGGTCGGCGATGGTGGTGTCCTCGGTCTCGCCGGAACGGTGCGACACGACGGCCGTGTAGTTCGCCTCGTCGGCCATGGTGATGGCGTCGAGAGTCTCGGTCAGGGAACCGATCTGGTTGAGCTTGATCAGGATCGAGTTGGCCACGCCGCGGTCGATGCCCTTGCGGAAGATCTCCGTGTTGGTGACGAACAGATCATCGCCCACCAGCTGCACGCGCTTGCCCAGCTTGTCGGTGAGGATGTCCCACCCATCCCAGTCGTTCTCGGCCATGCCGTCTTCGACGCTGATGATGGGGTACTTGTCCACCCAGCCGGTGAGGAAGTCGGCGAATTCCTCGGCCGAGTAGCGCACGCCCTCGGATTTGAGGTAGTAGGCGCCATCCTTGAAGATCTCGGAACTGGCCACGTCCAGGCCCAGGTAGATGTCCTCGCCGGGCTTGTAGCCGGCCGCCTCGATGGCCTTGAGGATGACCTCGACGGCCTCTTCGTTGGAACCCAGGTTCGGCGCGAAGCCGCCCTCGTCCCCCACGGTGGTGTTCATGCCCATGTCCTGCAGCACCTTGCGCAGGGCGTGGAACACCTCGGCGCCATAGCGCACCGCCTCGGTCAGCGAGGGCGCGCCCACCGGCAGGATCAGGAACTCCTGCATGTCGACGTTGTTGTCGGCGTGGGCGCCGCCGTTGATGATGTTCATCATGGGCACCGGCAGCTGGTAGCTGTCGCGCTGGGCCAGCCAGCGGTACAGGGGCACATTGGCGTCGCGCGCACCGGCGTGGGCGCAGCCCAGGGACGCGGCCAGAATGGCGTTGGCGCCCAGCTTGCGTTTGTTGTTGGTGCCGTCCAGCTCCAGCATGATGCGGTCGATGGCGGCCTGGTCACTGATGTCCTGGCCGATAAGCGCATCGCGGATGGCGGTGTTGACGTTCTCCACGGCCTTGAGCACGCCCTTGCCGCCGTAGCGGCTCTTGTCGCCATCGCGCAGCTCCAGGGCCTCCAGCTCGCCGGTGGACGCGCCGGAAGGCACGGCAGCCGTACCGCGAGCGCCGGAGTCGAGGATCACATCCGCTTCCAGGGTGGGATTGCCGCGCGAGTCCAGGATTTCGCGCGCCTTGATGTCTTGGATTTTGGCCATGGTTGCTCCGAGTCTTGTCGAATTCAGAAATTTTTCGGCGACTGCGTTCGTGATGGAAACGGGGCAAAGGACAAGTCCCTGCACTCCCCTCTCCCTGGCCCTCTCCCTGAGGGAGAGGGAACTCACTATTCGCCTTGGCCCTCTCCCTGGGGGAGAAGGGACGCACGATTCGCCTTGGCCCCCTCCCCTGAGGGAGAGGGAATTTACGATTCGCCTTGGCCCTCTCCCTCAGGGAGAGGGGACGCACTATTCACCGCTACGCCGCTTGTTCAAAACCCGTTTCTCGCGCCCGTTCCCGTGCGCCCCACCATCGTGCGGCGCACTTCGGAATCGAAACGGAATCTGGTCTGCGCCGGCATCGACCGATGCACGGCCATGCGAGGCTCAGAGGCTGTTCTCGGGAAAGCCCTGGCGCTTGACGGTCTCGTCGATGGTCTTCAGGGTCTCCAGGAGTTCCGCCATCCTCGGCAGCGGCCAGGCATTGGGGCCGTCACTCAGGGCGGCAGCCGGGTCCGGATGGGTCTCCATGAACACGCCGGCCACACCCGCCGCCACGGCGGCTCGCGCCAGCACCGGGACGAATTCGCGCTGACCGCCGGAGGCGGTGCCCTGCCCGCCCGGCAGTTGCACCGAATGGGTGGCGTCGAACACCACCGGACAACCGGTCTCGCGCATCACCGCCAGGGAACGCATGTCCGAAACAAGGTTATTGTAGCCGAAAGACACGCCCCGTTCGCACACCATGATGTCTTCGTTGCCGGTGGCGCGCGCCTTGGTGACCACGTGCTTCATGTCCCAGGGGGCGAGGAACTGGCCCTTCTTGATGTTCACCGGCTTGCCCTGGCGGGCCACGTTCTGGATGAAGTTGGTCTGCCGGCACAGGAAGGCCGGCGTCTGCAGCACGTCCACCACCGCCGCCACTTCCTCCAGCGGCGTGTCCTCGTGCACGTCGGTGAGCACCGGCACGCCGATCTGCGCCCGCACCTTCTCGAGGATACGCAGGCCCTGCTCCACGCCCAGGCCGCGAAAGCTGTCCATGGACGAGCGGTTGGCCTTGTCGAAGGAGGACTTGTAGATGAACGGAATGCCGAGACGTGCGGTCAGCTCCTTGAGCTGGCCGGCGGTGTCCAGGGCCAGCTGTTCACTTTCAATGACGCAGGGACCGGCGATCAGGAACAGCGGCCGGTCCAGGCCGGCCTCGAATCCACACAGATTCATGCCGACACCGCCTGATTGCCCGACTTCTCGCGGTGAGCCACCGCGGCGGCGATGTAGCTGGCGAACAGCGGATGGCCGTCGCGCGGCGTGGAGGTGAACTCGGGGTGGAACTGACAGGCGATGAACCAGGGGTGATCGCGCAGTTCGATCACTTCCACCAAGGTGCCGTCGATGGACTTGCCCGAGATCACGAGGCCGGCCTTCTCCAGGGTTTCCAGATAGCTGTTGTTGAATTCGTAGCGGTGACGGTGGCGTTCGCGGATCTCGGCGGCGCCGTAGACCTCGCGCGTGAGCGTACCGTCCACCAAACGGCACTGCTGGCCGCCCAGGCGCATGGTGCCACCCAGGTCGGAGTCGGCATGACGGCGTTCGATGTTGCCGTCGGCGTTGAGCCATTCGGTGATGAGTGCGATGACCGGATGCGGCGTGTCGTGGTTGAACTCGGTGCTGTGTGCACCGGCCAGGCCGGCCACGTCACGGGCGAACTCAATGACCGCCACCTGCATGCCCAGGCAGATGCCCAGGTAGGGAATGTTGTGCTCGCGGGCGTAGCGCACGGCGGTGATCTTGCCTTCCACGCCCCGTTCGCCGAAACCGCCCGGCACCAGGATCGCGTCCATGCCTTCCAGCATGTCGGTGCCCTGGCGCTCGATCTCCTCGGAGTCGATGTAGACGATATTGACCCGGGCCCGGTTCTTGATGCCGCCGTGGGCCAGGGCCTCGTTGAGGGACTTGTAGGACTCGGTGAGGTTGACGTACTTGCCCACCATGGCCACGTTGACCTCGTGCTCGGGGTGGGCCATGGCGTCGGCCACGCGCTCCCACTCCGACAGGTCCGCCGGACCCACGTCCAGGCGCAGCTTCTGCACCACGATGTCGTCCAGGCCCTGGCTGTGGTACCAGAGCGGAATCTTGTAGATGTTGTCCACGTCGATGGCGGAGATCACCGCACGCTGTTCGACGTTGGTGAACAGGGCGATCTTGCGCCGCTCGTCGTCAGGTACCGGCCGATCGGCGCGGCACAGCAGGATGTCGGGCTGGATACCGATGGCGCGCAGCTCGGCCACCGAGTGCTGGGTGGGCTTGGTCTTGAGTTCGCCGGCGCTGGCGATGTACGGCACCAGGGTCAGGTGCATATACAGCACCTTGTCGCGGCCCAGTTCCACGCCCATCTGGCGGATGGCCTCCATGAACGGCAGCGACTCGATGTCGCCCACCGTGCCGCCGATCTCCACCATGGCCACGTCGGCGTCGCCGGCGCCTTCCTTGATGGAGCGCTTGATCTCGTCGGTGATGTGCGGAATCACCTGCACCGTGCCGCCCAGATAGTCGCCGCGGCGTTCCTTGCGGATGACGCTTTCGTAGATCTGGCCGGTGGTGAAGTTGTTGCGCTTGCTCATCCGGGTGCGGATGAAGCGCTCGTAGTGTCCCAGGTCCAGGTCGGTCTCGGCGCCGTCGTCGGTGACGTACACCTCACCGTGCTGGAAGGGGCTCATGGTGCCGGGATCCACGTTGATGTAGGGATCCAGCTTGAGCATGGTGACTTTGAGGCCGCGCGCTTCGAGAATAGCGCCAAGAGAAGCGGAGGCGATGCCCTTCCCCAGGGAAGACACCACGCCGCCGGTAATGAAAATAAATCGGGTCATTCAGGACTCGTCGATCGGGATTGGGCGCGCGGCCATAAGGCCGTTGGATGGGCTCACAAGTTACCAGAATGGCCCTCAATCCTCAATCGAATCCGGCCCGCAAATGGCGTCGCCGAGGACGGATTTGCGACACCGTGCGCCTTCAGCCGCGCCGGTCCGCGTCCCAGTCGATCACCCAACCGTCGTCATCGGCGCCGGCCGCGAACGGCTCGCACACCCACAGGCCCGCCACCGCCGCCAGGTCGTCGCCGATGAAGATCAACGGGATGCGCTCGCGCCGCCAAGGCGGCACGCCGGCATCCTGAAACAGCTTCTTCAAAGTGTGTGTTTCAGCGCGCCCGGCGGGGCGGCAACGCTCGCCACCGGCACGAAACCGCACCGTGACGGTGCACTCCTGCGACAGGCGCACGCCCTCGCCCCGCACCCGTGTGGCGCGCAGGCGGCCATCGAGGGCGGGCAGATCCAACGGTGCGTCCACATTCCACTGCAGGGTCAGGCTCGGATCGTGCGGCGACAACGGCCGCATGGCATGGAGTTCGTCGCGGTAGCGGCGCACTTCCGCGCCGATCCAGTGCACACAGGGTTCCGTGTCCCAGTCGGACTCCAGCACCTGTTCCACCTGCGCCAGTTGCGCCTGGCTCGGCAATGCCAACCCCAGTCCCCGCAACCAGGCGCGCAGCACGTTGCGCCGCCGCGGCGGCGACAAGTCCAACAAGGCCGCCACGCTCAGACGACTGGAAACGTCGCCCCCCACCGCGGCCAGATCCAGCGCCGCCAGTTCGTCCAGCAACGACGCCGCCTCGGCGCAGTGCCCGGCGCTGCGCGTCAGGGTCTGGCGCGCCGAGGGCCAGCGTACGGCCAGTCGCGGCAGGATCTCGTGGCGCACGTAGTTACGATCGAAGGCCAACTCGGCGTTGCTGCTGTCCTCCACCCAGGACAGCCCCTCGGCGTGGGCATAGCGGCGCAGCGCCTCCCGGGGCGCGTCCAGCAGCGGACGTCCATGCAGGGCACCGCCCAGCGCCGCCCGGTCGGGCATGGCCGCCAGGCCGTGGGGCCCGCTGCCGCGCAGCAGTTGCAGCAGCAGGGTCTCGGCCTGGTCATCCAGGTGGTGGGCGGTGAGCAACACGTCGCCGGCGCCGAGCAGTTCTTCCAGGGCCTGGTAGCGCGCCGCGCGGGCGCCCGCCTCGGGGCTCTCGCCGGCGGCAGCGCGGGCGTCCACCCGCAGCACCGTCAGCGGCACGCCCAGCTGCCCGCACACCGCCGTGCAGTGCTCGGTCCACAGTTCGGCATCCGTATGCAGACCGTGGTGGACGTGCACGGCGGCCAAACGGACCTCACCCAGTTCGGCGCGCAGGGCGGCCAGGGCGTGAAGCAGAACGTGGGAATCGAGACCGCCGCTGTAGGCGACCCAGTAGCGCTGCGCGGACGGCAGGGCCCGCAGCCGGGCCAGAAGGTGTGCAGGCGTGAAGTTCATATGCGCGAAGGCGGCGGCCGGCCCACCGGTCGGATGCTTACGCGCCGAACGTGGGCGCGCCGGATCAGGCGCCCTTGAAGACGCCGAAATCCATGAGCCGCTGGTAACGGTTGTCCAGCAGCTTGTCCGTGGGCGTGTGTTCCAGGGCCTCGAGACTCTCCAGGAGGGCGTGCTTGAGGTTCTGCGCCATGCGCGGCACATCGCGGTGGGCACCGCCCAGGGGCTCTTCCACCACCTGGTCGATGAGGCCCAGCTCCTTGAGGCGGCCGGCGGTGATGCCCATGGCCTCCGCCGCATCCGGGGCCTTCTCGGCGCTCTTCCACAGGATGGAGGCGCAGCCCTCGGGGGAGATCACGGAGTAGGTACCGTATTCCAGCATCAGCACCCGGTCGCCCACGCCGATGGCCAGCGCGCCGCCGGAGCCGCCCTCGCCGACGATGGTGCAGATGATGGGTGTCTTCAAACCCGCCATGACGAACAGATTGCGGGCGATGGCCTCGCTCTGGCCCCGTTCTTCCGCGTCGATGCCGGGGTAGGCGCCGGGGGTATCGATGAAGGTGAACACGGGCATGCGGAAACGCTCGGCCATCTCCATCAGGCGCAGGGCCTTGCGGTAACCCTCGGGGCGCGGCATGCCGAAGTTGCGGCGCACCTTCTCGTTGGTGTCGCGGCCCTTCTGGTGGCCGATGACCATCACCGGGCGGCCATCCAGGCGCGCCATGCCCCCGACGATGGCGGGGTCGTCGGCAAAGGCGCGGTCGCCGTGCAGCTCCTCGAAATCGGTGAACAGACGATCCAGGTAATCGAGGGTGTAGGGGCGCTGCGGATGGCGCGCCAGCTGAGCCACCTGCCAGGAGGTCAGATTGGAGAAGATCGATTCCGTCAGCGACTTGCTCTTCGCCTCCAGACGGGCGATTTCCTCGCTGATGTTGATCTCGTTGTCGTCACCGACCAGGCGCAGCTCCTCGATCTTCGCCTCCAGTTCGGCGATGGGCTGCTCGAATTCCAGAAAATTCATATCCATGGCGAGGAAAGATAACGTTAGGTGTGAATGGCGGCAAGGGCTCCACGTGTGGGGCCCCGGAGATCCGGCTCAGTATATCACTTCCACACGCTGCTGCCCGGCCAGCTCACGCAGGCGATGCAGCAGCTCGTCGGTGGGGTGCACGCGCCAGCCCGCCCCCAGGGGCAGCTGGGCCCGCGCCGCGTTGCCCTGGTAGCGGATCCACACCGGGCAGTGACCTTCCCGGAACGGCGACAACAGCTCGGCCAGGGAGTGCACGAAGCCGTTGGCGCCCTGGCGGTCGTCCACCTGGATCACCAGACGCTTGGCGAAATGCTCCCGCGCCTGGTCCACGGAATACATGTGCTCGGGGCTGAGGCGGTAGCCGCCGGTGTAGTCGTCCAGGCCCAGGGTGCCCTGCACCACCAGCACCTTGTCGCGGGCCGCCAGATTGCGGTACTTGTCGTAGGCCTCCGGGAACAGGGTCGCCTCCACCCGGCCGGTGCGGTCGTCCAGGGTGAGGATGGCCATGCGCCCGCCGCGACGGGTGTTGACCGTGCGCACGGCCATCACCAGTCCGGCGACGACGACGCTGCGCTCCTGGCCGCCGCGGATGCCGGGCGTCCACGCCTCGCCGCCGCCGGCGGTGAGCTCGGCGATGCGGCCGCTGATCACCCGTGAGAGTTCCTCTTCGTAGCGGTCGATGGGATGACCGGTGAGATACAGACCGAGAGTCTCCTTCTCACCGGTGAGGCGCTGCTCCTCGTCCCACTCGGGCAGGCGCACATTTTCCGACGGCGCGGCACCGCCGCCCGGCAGTTCGGCGCCGAACAGATCGAAGATGCCGACATCGGCGTTGCGCAGATGCTGCTCGGCGGACTTCACCGCATCGGGCAGCTGCGCCATGAGAGTGGCGCGGGTTTCGCCGAAGCTGTCCATGGCGCCGGCGCGGATAAGCGCCTCCTGGACGCGGCGATTGACCCGGCGCGGATCGATGCGGCGGCAGAAATCGAACAGGTTCTCGAACGTACCGTTGGCACCGCGCTCCTCGATGATGTTTTCGATGGCGCCCTGCCCCACGCCTTTGATCGCGCCCAGACCGTAGCGGATGCTGTCGTCGTCGCGCGCGGTGAAGCGGTAGTCGGAGGCGTTGATGTCCGGCGGCAGCACCTCCAGGTGCATGTCGCGGCATTCCTCGATGAAGGTCACCACCTTGTCGGTGTTGTCCATGTCCGAGGACATCACCGCCGCCATGAACGCGGCCGGATAGTGGGCCTTGAGCCAGGAGGTCTGGTAGGACACCAGGGCGTAGGCGGCGGAGTGGGACTTGTTGAAGCCGTAACCGGCGAACTTCTCCATCAAGTCGAAGATGTAGGTGGCGACCTTTTCGTCGACGCCACGCTTGAGCGCACCCTCGGTGAAGATGGCGCGCTGCTTGGCCATCTCCTCGGCCTTCTTCTTGCCCATGGCGCGGCGCAGCAGGTCGGCGCCGCCGAGCGTGTAGCCCGCCAGCACCTGGGCGATCTGCATCACCTGCTCCTGGTACAGGATGACGCCGTAGGTGGGCTTGAGGATGGGCTCCAGGTCCGGATGGGGATATTCCACCTTGGCCCGGCCGTGCTTGCGGTCGATGAAGTCGTCCACCATGCCCGACTGCAGCGGACCGGGACGGAACAATGCCACCAGCGCGACGATGTCCTCGAAGCAGTCCGGCTGCAGGCGCTTGATGAGATCCTTCATGCCGCGGGATTCCAGCTGGAACACCGCGGTGGTGGCGCAGCGCTTCAACAGCTCGAAGGCCGACGGGTCGTCCATGGGCAGCGCGGCGATGTCCAGCGGCGCCTCACCCAGCGCGGCGCGCTGGCGGTCGATGGTCTGCACCGCCCAGTCGATGATGGTGAGCGTGCGCAGGCCCAGGAAGTCGAACTTCACCAGGCCGACCGCCTCCACGTCGTCCTTGTCGAACTGGGTGACGATGCTGGTGGAGCCCTGTTCGCAGTACAGGGGGCTGAAGTCGGTGAGCTTGCTGGGCGCGATGACCACGCCGCCGGCGTGCTTGCCGGCGTTGCGCGCAAGACCCTCCAGGGCCTTGGCCATCTCCATGAGGGTGCCCACCTCCTCGTCCTCTTCGGTCAGGCGCCGCAGTTCCTCTTCCTGATCCAGCGCCTTGTCGAGCGTCATGCCCACTTCGAAGGGGATGAGCTTGGCGATGCGGTCGACGAAGCCGTAGGGATGGCCCATCACCCGACCCACGTCACGCACCACCGCCTTGGCGGCCATGGAACCGTAGGTGATGATCTGCGAGACCTTCTCGCGGCCGTAACGCTCGGCCACGTAGTCGATCACGCGATCGCGCTGATCCATGCAGAAGTCCACGTCGAAGTCGGGCATGGACACGCGTTCGGGGTTGAGGAAGCGCTCGAACAGCAGCTCGTACTTGATCGGATCCAGGTCGGTGATCAGCAGCGCGTAGGCCACCAGGGAGCCGGCGCCGGAACCGCGGCCCGGACCAACCGGGATGCCGTTTTCCTTGGCCCAGCGGATGAAGTCCGCGACGATGAGGAAGTAGCCGGGGAAGCCCATCTGGATAATGACACCCAGCTCCAGCTCCAGGCGATCTTCATATTCCTTCTTCCGCTCGGCGTAGTCCGGCGCCTCCGGATCGAGAATGCGCTCCAGGCGCCCCGCCAGCCCGGCGCGGGATTCGGACTGCAGGAAGCTGTTGGCATCCATGCCTTCCGGCACCGGGAAGTTGGGCAGGAAGTTCTCGCCGAGACGCAGTTCCAGGGTGCAGCGCTTGGCGATCTCGACCGTGTTCTCCAGCGCCTCCGGAAGATCGGCAAACAGTTCGGCCATCTCCTCGGGGGTGCGCAGATACTGCTGTTCGCTGTAGTTGTGAGGCCGGCGCGGGTCGTCCAGGGTGCGGCCGTCATGGATGCACACGCGCGCCTCGTGGGCCTCGAAGTCGTCGCGATGCAGGAAGCGTACGTCGTTGGTGGCCACCACCGGCAGGTCCAACGCGGCGGCCAGCTCCACGGCGCCTCGCAGGTATTCCTCTTCGCCGGTCCGGCCGGTGCGCTGCAGTTCCAGGTAGTAGGCGTCCGGGAACAGGCGCGCCCAGCCCTGCGCCAGCGCCTCGGCCTGTTCCCGGTTGCCCGCCAGCAGGGCCCGGCCCACATCGCCCTCGCGGGCGCCGGACAGGGCAATAAGTCCGTCGCTCATACCCTCCAGCCAATCACGCTGAGCCATGGGCACGCCACGGTGCTGGCCTTCCAGGTAGGTGCGCGACACCAGCTGGGTCAGGTTGAGGTAGCCCTGCTGGTTGCGGCACAGCAGCACCAGGCGGTAGGGCTGTTCGCTTTCCACCTCATTGCGCAGCCACAGGTCCACGCCCACCAACGGCTTGATGCCCGCGCCCTGGGCGGCGCGATAGAACTTGACCATGGAGAACAGGTTGGACTGATCGGTGACCGCGCAGGCCGGCATGCCTGCCTCGGCCGTCGCCTTGGCCAGGGGCTTGATGCGCACCAATCCGTCCACCAGGGAGTACTCGGTGTGCAGTCGAAGATGTACGAACGAGGGGGGCATGGACGGCTATTGTAATGGCGAAGGCGGGAACCGGCGAGCCACTCGGGCACCTTTCCACTTAGGCCGTTTCATCTTATTAGACAGTTCTTATATATCAGCAAATTAGACGCGCATGCCTTGCTTGTGCGTCAAAGATCAGATACCGTTGCTCCTCATAATAACAACAAGGTCACGCGACCAAGATGGGGGAGAGGAACCAGCAAGGATGCTGCTTTGATTTGTTGAACGCCCCGACTCACTCCGGGTGCTGCTCATAGCTTCACACTGAATCTGATCTACCAGCCGGCGTACCGCAAGGAATCCACGCGCCGAGCGACAACGAAGAACAATAACGATTCACGACACGCTATTCAGCGGGTTGTCCAAAGGGAAAGGACGACAGCCGATGCATCACACGACCGTAACCCAACCGGAACATTGGATCCTGTTGGCGGTATTCTTCGCCATCTTCGCGGTTTACGGCTTCATCAAGAAACCGCGCTCCGCCCGCCATTGCCTGCCCTGCCTGGCCGCCGGGATCCTCGCCATCGGGGCCAACACCGCTCTGCTCATGGTCGCCAACCGGGTCGGCTACGGCAGCTTCAACATCCTACACCAACTCACCCTGCAACAGGCCTCCATCGAATCCAGCCTCATCGTCATCGGCTACTGCCTGATGCTACGGGGACTGGCCATCCTGGCCCGCGCCATACTCACGCCGCAAAACCACCTGGGCTCTCTGCGCGGCTGAACCGTCCCCATCGGCTCAACTCCCGCAGCCTGCGGCCGTCATAATGACAAACGGGCCGCGATCCCCAATACTGGCCACTGACACGCACCCGTAGGAGCGCCCTTGGGCGCGAAGGCCCGGCGGCAACAGACGCCCCGGTTCGCGGGCAAGCCCGCTCCTACAAGCCAGGCTGGTGACAAAGGGACCGGGATTCCCATTACTGGTCACCGACACGCACCCATAGGAGCGCCCTTGGGCGCGAAGGCCCGGCGGCAACAGACGCCCGGTTCGCGGGCAAGACCGCTCCTACAAGCCAGGCTGGTGACAAAGGGACCGGGATTTCCATTACTGGTCACCGACACGCACCCGTAGGAGCGCCCTTGGGCGCGAAGGCCCGGCGGCAACAGACGCCCCGGTTCGCGGGCAAGCCCGCTCCTACAAGTCAGGCTGGTGACAAAGGGACCGGGAATTCCAACACTGGCCACTGACACGTACCCGTAGGAGCGCCCTTGGGCGCGAACTCCAGGTTCCGGCAGCCGCCCTGTTCGCTGGCAAGCCCGCTCCTACATCGGTCCGGCCCGCCGATTCGGCTACCGGCACCGGCCAGCGCAGGAGTCTACGCGACCCATGTTGTTCAAGCGTTTCATCGCCACCCTCGTTGCCTGCCTCACGCTGGCTTCCCTGCCTGCGTGCAACAAGGTGGACCTCGTGCGCGTGGCGGTCAGCGGCAATCCGGAACGCGCAGCGCGCAACATGCTGCGCTACCGCGCCGAATCCTATGCGACCAACCCGCTGTTGCTGGTGCACGACGCACGCTCCCTGCGCCGGCTGGTCGCAACCCTCACCGGCCATGCCAGCCGGCAATGGGGACGGCGCGAAACGGTGGTCCCATCGCGCAGCCGTTACGTCAAGTATCTGCAGAACTACAAGAGCCGCGCGCTGGTGAACTTCGACACCGGTGTCATCCGCGTGGAGACCGTGGATACCGCCGACCCGCAGGCGAGCCTGCACAACGCCATCGTGACCACCCTGCTCACGCCCAACGATCCGCGCGCCGTGGATCTGTATTCGGACAAACCGGTGCGCCTGCAGGGCACCCCCTATCTGCTGGGCCTGGTGCGGAATCAGCGGGGACACGTGATCGACGGCCCCAAGACCGCCGCCAGCTTCTCCTGGTATCTGCGCCAGCATGACCTGCACACCCGCACCGTCAGCGACGGCGGCCGGGTTCGGCACATCACGTATGTGCAGTTTTCCATGGTGGACAACCATGTCGATCTGGCGGCGCGGCGCTACCAGCCACTGGTCGCGCGCTATGCGCACACCTACGGCGTGAGCAG
>Ga0315556_1001481_pt1 | contig 14076 bp, 12 predicted proteins | sample SalMarSW160310MG_FD_202112 | JGI IMG/M metagenome (GOLD analysis project Ga0315556, IMG submission 202112) | Salt marsh sediment microbial communities from the Plum Island Ecosystem LTER, Massachusetts, United States - Salt Marsh Sediment SW1603-10 ...
GGGGGCGGCTTCGTGCGGTCGAACGACGAGGTGGACTGGCCCAACCTGATGTTCCACTTCCTGCCGCTCGCCATCCGCTACGACGGCAGCTCGCCGGTCTCCGGGCATGGCTACCAGGTGCATGTCGGCCCCATGTTCTCCGACGTGCGCGGCGAGCTGGAGATCGTGTCGACCGACCCGCGCGTCAAGCCGTCGCTTCGCTTCAACTACCTGTCGACGCCGACCGACCGGCGCGAGTGGTTGGAGGCGGTGCGCACGGCCCGCCACATCCTCTCGCAGCCGGCGTTCGAGCCGTACAACGGCGGCGAGCTATCGCCGGGACCGTCCGTCGAGACCGACGAGGAGATCCTGGCGTGGGTCGCCCGCGACGCAGAGACGGCGCTGCACCCCTGCGGCACCGCCAGGATGGGCACCGACGCGATGGCCGTCGTGGACCCCTCGACCATGAAGGTCCACGGCCTCGAGGGCCTGCGGGTGGTGGACGCTTCGGTCATGCCGATCATCACCAACGGCAACATCTACGCGCCGGTGATGATGATCGCCGAGAAGGCGGCCGACCTGATCCGTGGAGACACGCCACTACCGCCGAGCGACGCGCCGGTCTATCGCCACCGGGAGGCGCAGCGGGCCTGAGGCCTGGCGCCATGACGGGCCCGGGGCCGGCGATCGGGAGGTCGGTCGTGGTGAGGGACTGGCGCCGGTGGCGCAGCCGCCGGGTGACGCTCCCTACGGCGCGGAGTTCTCCCAGGCGCTGAGCTTCGCGCGGGCCTCGATCCAGCGCGGGTAGAGCCGCGCGAGCCTCGCGGCGTCACCTGCCCTCGACGCCTTGAGCAGGTCGCCCTCGAGCTCGGCGACCTCGAGGCGCGCGTAGTAGTCGAGCATCTCCTTGAGGTGGGCGAGCACGACCCGACCGGTGAGGACGGGGTGGTTGTTGGTGACGTTGGCGTCGGGGAACCGCAGGCCGTGCTCCAGCTCGACCTCGAGCCCCTGGCGGAAGGCGTCGAGGGAGACCTCCAGGGCCTCGGCGCCGACCGCCTGGCGGATCGCCTCGGCCTCATCGGCATCGACACGTGTGTCGACACGTTCGGTCCAGTCACCGATCCCGAGATCGTGGCAGGCTTCGCGAACTTGCTCGAGCGTGACGAAGTCGCTGATATCCATGCGTCCTCCTCATCGGCCGCCGCGCCGGCTTCCCGATGCGGCGGCGCGTACCGCGGGCGGCGCCCGCCTTCAGGGCTCGGTGTGCATGTAGACGCCGAACGTTCCCGGCCCCACGTGGGTTGCCACGGACGTGCCGATCGCGCGGACGGCGCCGCCGGCGAACGTCAGCCCGCTGTCGCGCAGCGCCTGCGCCAAACGCTCGGCGCTCGCCGCGTTCTGAACGTGCATGAAGGTCAGCGTGAGGGTGCCGGCGTGATCGCTCACGAAGGCTCGGACGTGCCGCACGATCTCGCGGATGGCAGCGGCCGTGCCGCGCACGGTCGTCACCGGCACGGCGCCGGATCCTTCGTGCGTGAGGATCGGCGTCATCCGCAGCAGGCTGCCCAGCAGGGCACTGGCCCGACCGATGCGTCCGCCGCGGCGAAGGTGCTCGAGGTTGGTGACGGCGAACAGGGGCTTGAGCGTGTCCCGGATCGACTCGATCCTGGTGAGGATGGCCGTCAAGTCCTCCCCCTGGTTGCGAAGCTCCGCGGCCTTGCGGACCACGTCACCATGACCTGCGGTCGTCGCGCGGGTGTCGAAGACGGTGACCGGGAGCGGCGCTCCTTCGACCGCGTGGCAGGCCGATGCGTAGGTCCCGGAGAGCTCGGAGCTCAGGGTGATGCAGAGCACCTGCTCGGCTCCCGCGTCGGCCGCCTTCTGGAAGGCGCCCAGGAAAGCGTCCGGCGTGACCTGGCTGGTGCTGGGCAGGTCGGCGCCGGCGGCGATCCCGGCCAGGATGTCGGCGGTCGTGATGTCGACGCCGTCAAGATAGGTCTTGCCTTGGAATTCCACGTGCAGCGGCATGATGTCGACACCGAGGTCGCGGGCCTCCTCGGCTGTGAGATCGCAGGTGCTGTCGGCAACGATGGCGAGCGTTCGCGGGGCGGCCGTACGTTGCGGGGTCATCACGGTACCTCCACGGATCCAGCGTACGCGCAAGTGGGTCGGGTGCGCCGTGGCCGACGCGTTGTCCGCGGTGGAACCCCGTGCGGGGGAGCGCTCGCAGCCGCAGCACAGGCCGAACCCGCCCTCACGGGAGCGGGTTCGTTCGGCCTGAAGTCCTGATGGAGGGTTGACCCGTCGCCGTGTTCCCCTGCCGGCAGGAGTCCGGGGCGGCGGTGCCCGTCGACTACGGTTCGAGGTTAGTCGGTGGGGCGTGAGTCCGCCGTGAAATGCGCCCGACCTCGCTCCGCCGGCGGAGCCCGGATCCCGACGACCGGGGACGGCCGTCCCTGACGGCCAGACGCCCGCGTGCCATGATGACCTTGGCGTTCACCCGAGCCCTGTCCGTGACGGAAGGGTCGCCATGCTCTCGGTCGACGTGACCATCGTCGGTGGCGGCGTCGTGGGTTGCGCCATCGCGCGCGAACTCAGCCGCTACCGCCTCCGCGTGCTCGTGCTGGAGCGCGCCGCCGAGGTCGGCTTCGGCACCAGCAAGGCCAACAGCGGCATCATCCATGCCGGGCACCACAGCGCTTCGACCACGCTCAAGGGGCGGTTGGAGTGGGAGGGGAACCAGCGCTGGGCCGGCCTGGCCGATGCGCTGGGATTCGGCTTCCGCCGCATCGGTGAACTCACCGTGGCCTTCGACGACGACGACCGGCGTACGCTCCGGCGGCTTCTCGAGCAGGGGGAGGGCAAGGGCGTGCCCGGGCTCGAGTTGTGGCCTGCCGAGCGGGTGCGCCGCGAGGAGCCGAACCTCTCCGGGGAGATCGAAGAGGCACTTCACGCGCCGACCGCTGCCGTCGTCAATCCCTACGAGGCGTGCTTCGCGCTGGCGGAGAGCGCGGTGCGCAACGGGGTCGAGCTGGCGTGCGGGGAGCCGGTGAAGGCCATCGACCGGGACCCGGACGGATGGTTCCTCCTCACCCCGGAGCGCACCGTGCGCAGTCGTTTCGTGATCAACGCCGCCGGCCTCCACGCCGATCGTGTCGCCGAGCTGGCGGGCGTTGAGCCGTTCACGGTGCGGGCGCGGAAGGGCGAGGAGTATCTGCTCGACAAGCGGCTCGCCGGCATGGTGAGCCGGCTCATCTTCCCCTGCCCGACGCCGCACTCGAAGGGGATCCTGGTGATCCCCACCTTCGACGGCACGTTGATGGTGGGACCCACCGCGCACATGACGGCCAAGGACGACCTGTCCACTACAGCCGAGGGCGCCGAGGAGGCGTTCGCCGGCGCGCGCAGGCTGGTCCCCGGCATCAGCGAGCGCGACTGCATCGCGGAGTTCGCCGGCCTGCGCGCCGTGCTCGACGACGAGGACTTCCTCATCGGCCCGACCCGCGCGCGCGGCTTCGTGAACGTGGCCGGAATCCAGTCTCCCGGTCTGACGGCGGCCCCGGCCATCGCCGAACAGGTGGCGGAGCTGCTGGCCGCCGAGGGCCTGGTCTTGGAGCCCGACGATGCCTTCGTGGGAACGCTGGACCCTCCGGTGCAGGTGGCGGGACTCGATCGTGAGGCGCTGGCGGAGCTGGCGGCGCGAGACCCGCGCTACGCCCGCATCGCCTGCCGTTGCGAGAACGTTACGGAGGGCGAGGTCTTGGAGGCGGTGGCGCGCGGCGCCCGCACCCTCGACGGCCTGAAGTTCCGCACCCGGGTGGGGATGGGACGGTGCCAGGGTGGCTTCTGCACGTGGCGCTGTCTGTCTCTACTGTCGGAGGCCACGGGCACGCCGGTCCCCGCCCTCACCAAACGCGGGGGCGGGTCCTGGATCGCATGCGAGCGCAACGATCGGGTGGCAACCGAGGTAGGTCATGATTAGCGCCCGTCCGCTCCAGCTCCGCTCGAGCTACGACGTGCTGGTGGTGGGCGCCGGACCGGCGGGCATGGCCGCGGCGTTGGGGGCCCGCGAGGCGGGGGCGGAGCGCGTGCTGATGGTCGACCGTGAGCCGGAGACCGGCGGCATCCTCAACCAGTGCATCCACAACGGCTTCGGTCTGCACCACTTCAAGGAGGAGCTCAGCGGCCCCGAGTACGCTCAACGCTTCCTCGAGCAGGTCCTCGAGCGCGATGTCGATGTCCTCACCGACGCCTACGTGCTCGACATCGACGGCGACCGGCGCACCGCGCTGATGTCGCCCGAGCACGGGGTCCGCGAGGTGGCGGCGAGGGCCGTGGTGCTCGCCATGGGGGCGCGAGAGCGCACCCGAGGCGCGGTACGCATCCCCGGCCAGCGTCCTGCCGGCGTGATGACGGCCGGGTTCGCGCAGAAGCTCGTCAACCAGGCTGGGTACCTGCCGGGCAGGCGGGTGGTGGTGCTGGGTTCGGGCGACATCGGCCTGATCATGGCGCGCCGGCTGGTGCTCGAGGGGGCCGAGGTGTTGGGGGTCTTCGAGATCCTGCCGCACGTCAACGGCCTGTCACGGAACGTGGTGCAGTGCCTGCAGGATTTCGACATCCCGCTCCACCTGTCCACCACCGTCACCCGCATCCACGGCCGGGAGCGCGTCGAGCGCGTCAGCGTGGCGCCCGTCGACGAGGCCTTCCGGCCGCTGCCGGAGCGTGGCTGGGAGGTGCCGTGCGACACGCTGTTGCTCTCCATCGGGCTGATCCCCGAGAACGAGTTGTCGCGTCGTCTGCGGCTGCGCCTCGACCCGGTGACGACCGGACCGGTGGTGACGAGCGGCATGGAGACCTCGCGCGACGGGGTGTTCGCGTGCGGGAACGTGGTGCACATCCACGATCTGGTCGACTACGTCACCGAGGAGTCGCTGCTGGCGGGCCGCAGCGCCGGCGCCTTCGCACTGGGAACGCCGGCCGCTGCCGACAACGTGCGCCTGGTCCCGGGCGAGAACGTGCACTCCTGCGTGCCGCACACCATCACCACCGACCGCGAGCACGTGGTGTACCTGCGGGTGAGCCGCTCGCTCAAGCCCTGCACGTTGCGGCTGGGCGACGTCTACGAACGCCCCCTGCGCTACGTGGTCCCGGGAGAGACCGTCACGCTCAAGGTGCGCCCGCGTTTCCTGGAGGCTTTCCACGGCGATACCCTGCGCGTCGAAGTGGTGCCCCGCGAGGAGGGGACGGCATGAGCGCGCGAGGCGATCGAAGCGAGTACCTCTGCATCGGATGTCCGCTGGGGTGCCGGCTCGAGGTGGAGGAGGACGCGACGGGCGGGGTGGAGGTGCGCGGCAATTCCTGCAAGCGTGGTCTGGAGTTCGCGCGCCAGGAGCACAGCGACCCGCGCCGCATGGTGGCCACCACGGTAAGGGTCGAAGGGGGCCGGTGGGCGCGCCTGCCGGTCCGGACGCGAGAAGCGGTCCCCAAGGCCGAGGTGCTGGCTCTGTGCCGCGCCCTGCACGCCCTGACCCTCACGGCGCCGGTGGCGATGGGTACGGTCGTCCTGACGGACGCGCTGGGGACCGGGGTCGACGTCGTGGCCAGCCGGGACATGCCCCGGCTGGCGTGAGCGGCCGCGGCCTGCGGCTCAGGCCGCGCGCTCCTCCGGTCCCTGGAACTGCGCCTGGTACAGGGTCGCGTAGGCCCCGCCCGCGGCGATCAGGTCGTCGTGCGTGCCCTGCTCCACGATGGCGCCGTCCTCCATCACCAGGATGACGTCGGCGTTGCGGATGGTCGACAGCCGGTGGGCGATCACGAAGCTGGTGCGATTGCCGCGCAGCGCGGTCATGGCCTCCTGGAGCAGCAGCTCCGTGCGGGTGTCGACCGAGCTGGTGGCCTCGTCGAGCACCAGCAGCGGGGGGTCGGCCAGGAACGCGCGCGCGATAGTGATGAGCTGTTTCTCGCCGGCGCTGACGGTTCCCCCCTCGTCGTCGATGACGGTGTCGTAGCCCTCGGGCAGGCTGTGCGTGAAGCGGTCGACGAACGCCGAGCGGGCCGCGGCCAGGATCGCCTCCTCGCCGGCGTCGGGTCGGCCGTAGGCGATGTTCTCGCGGATGGTGCCACGGAACAGCCAGGTGTCCTGCAAGACCATCCCGATGCGGGAGCGCAGGTCGTCGCGCCGCACCTGGGTGATGTCGACGTCGTCGACGGTGATGCGGCCCGAGTCGAGCTCGTAGAAGCGCATCAGGAGGTTCACCAGCGTCGTCTTGCCGGCCCCGGTGGGTCCCACGATCGCCACGGTCTGTCCCGGCTCCGCCGTCAACGACAGGTCCTCGATCAGCGGTCGATCGGGCTCGTAGCGGAACGCGACGCGCTCGAAGCGCACCTTCCCCCGCGGCAGCGCCGGGAGCGTCGCGCCGGCGACCTCGGGCTGCTGCTCCACGGCGTCGAGCAGCTCGAACACCCGCTCCGCCGACGCGACGCCGGACTGCAGCAGGTTCACCATCGACGCCACCTGCGTCACGGGTTGCGTGAAGCGGCGGGTGTACTGGATGAACGCCTGGACGTCGCCCAGGCTGATGGTCCCGCTGGCGACCTTGAGGCCGCCCAGCACCGCGATGGCGGCGTAGTTGAGGTTGCCGACGAACATCGTGACCGGCATGATCAGGCCGGACAGGAACTGAGCCCGGAAGCTGGCCTGGTAGAGCGCCTCGTTCTCGACCTCGAAGGCCTTCTGAACGTCCTCCTGGCGCCCGAAGACCTTCACCAGGGCGTGCCCGGTGTACGCCTCCTCGACCTGCGCGTTGAGCGTGCCGGTGCGCCGCCACTGCGCGATGAACTGCTTGCCGGAGCGACTCATGATGAGTCCGGCCATCGCCATGGTGAGCGGGATGGTGACCAGCGCCACCAGCGCCAGCAGCGGGGAGATGGAGATCATCATCGTGACCACGAAGGCGATGGTGAGCAACGAGGTCAGGAGCTGGCTCATCGTCTGCTGCAGGCTCTGCGACACGTTGTCGATATCGTTGGTGACGCGACTCAACAGCTCGCCGCGGGGTTGGCGGTCGAAGTAGGTGAGCGGAAGCAGGTTGAGCTTGTCCTCCACCTGCTCTCGCATGCGGTAGACCGTGCCCTGGACAACGTCGTTCAGCAGGTATCCCTGCAGGTACTGCAGCGCCACCGAGCCAAGGTAGATGGCCAGGACCAGCAGCAGTACGTGACCGATAGCGGTGAAGTCGACGCCCCGTCCGGGCACCAGGTTGATGCCCGACAGCAGGTCGGCCATCTTGCCCTGCCCGGCCGCACGGGCGGCAGCGATGGCCTGCGCCTTGGTCATGCCGGCGGGCAGGCGCTGACCGATCACGCCGGCGAAGAGCAGGTCGGTAGCGTGGCCCAGCACGCGGGGGCCGACGGCGGTCAGTGCCACCGAGACGACCGCGGCCAGCACGACCAGCGTCACCTTGAGTCGTTCCGGGCGCAGTCTCCCAGCCAGCCGGCGGAGCGACGGCCCGAAGCTCTGGGCCTTCTGGCCGACCATGCCGGGAGGGCCATGGCCGGGGCCCCCTCCGACGCGCACCCGTTCGGTGGACTGCATGACCTTCGGAGTGCCGCCGGGTTGCGCCGGCGTGGGGCTGGAGCCGGACGGATGCCCCTTGCCGCCGTGCCTCATGCCGCGACCTGCCGTTGCGACTCGACGATCTCGCGGTAGGTCGCGGACGAGGCGAGCAGCTCGTCGTGGCTCCCCCGGCCCACCACGCGGCCGTCCTCGAGCACGACGATCTGATCGGCGTCCATGATGGTCGCCACCCGTTGGGCAACGATCACCACCGTGGCGTGACGCGTCACCGGCGCCAGGGCACGCCGCAACCTCGCGTCGGTCGCAACGTCGAGCGCCGAGAAGGAGTCGTCGAAGAGGTAGACCTCGGGGTCGCGGATCAGGGCGCGGGCGATCGCGAGACGTTGCCGTTGTCCGCCGGACACGTTGGTGCCGCCCTGCGCGATGGGCGCTTCGAGTCCGCCCTCCATCGCTTCGACGAAGTCACGAGCCTGCGCGATCTCGAGGGCGCGCCACATCTCGTCCGCGCTGGCGTCCGGCTTGCCGTAGCGGAGGTTGCTGGCGATCGTGCCGGTGAACAGGTAGGCCCTCTGGGGCACCAACCCGATGCGGGCCCACAGCGCCTCGGGCTCGTAGTCGCGAACGTCGATACCGTCGATGAGGACGCTGCCCTCGGTGGCGTCGAAGAGGCGGGGGATGAGGTTGAGCAGGGTGGTCTTGCCCGCGCCGGTGGAGCCGATGATGGCCACCGTCTGGCCGGCAGGGGCGGCGAGATCGACGCCCTCGAGGACCGGATGGCTGGCTCCCGGATAGCTGAAGCCGACTCCACGGAGCTCGAGGTGGCCGCGCTCGGGCGCCAGGGTGGCGCCGTGCGCGGGCGGTACCACGGTGGGCTCGGTGTCGAGCGCCTCGCCGATGCGATCGGCCGACACGGCGGCGCGCGGCAGGATCACCAGCATGAACGTCGACATCATGACGGCCATGAGGATCTGCATCAGGTAGCTCAGGAAGGCCGTCATCGAGCCGATCTCCATCGCGCCGGAGGCGACGCGCAGGCCCCCGAACCACAGCACCGCGACGCTCGAGACGTTGGTCACCAGCATCACCAGGGGGAACATCAGGGCCATCCAGCGGCCGACGTAGAGCGTCACGTCGGTGAGCTCGGCGTTGGCGCGACCGAAGCGGGTGCGTTCGAACGGCTCGCGCACGAAGGCGCGGATGACGCGGATGCCGCCGATCTGCTCGCGCAGGACCTCGTTGATCCGGTCGATGCGCTTCTGCATGCGCCGGAAGCCGGGCACCATGCGCGAGATGACGATGCCCACCAGCCCGGCCAGTACGGGCACCGCCACGGCGACCAGCCAGGCGAGCCCGACGTCCTGGCGCAGCGCCATGATCACGCCGCCGATCATCATGATCGGCGCCACCATCAGCATGGTGAACGCCATCATCAACATCATCTGGACCTGCTGCACGTCGTTGGTGCTGCGGGTGAGGAGCGAGGGCGCGCCGAAATGCGCCAGTTCGCGACTGGAGAACGAGGCGACGTGACGGAAGATGCCCGAGCGCAGGTCGCGGCCGAACGCCATGGCCGTGCGCGCGCCGAGGTAGACGGCGCCGATGGTGCAGACGATCTGGAGCAGCGAGACCGCCAGCATCCAGCCGCCCTCGCGCACGATGTAGCCGGTGTCGCCGCGGATGACGCCGTTGTCGATGATGGCCGCGTTGATGCTCGGCAGCGTGAGGGACGCCAGCGTGCCGACGAGCTGAAGCGCGACGATGGCCGCCATCGAGCCCCGGTAGGGGCGGGTGAAGCTATTCAGGATCCTCAGAAGCATGGGGCGTCTCCCGGTGGCGGTTGGGGCGACGTTCCTCATCGCCCGGCTCGGTGTCTTCCTCTCCGGTGTCTTCCTCCTCGGCCAGCTCAAGCGTGGCCCGGTTGAGCGCGATGAGGCCGTTGCGGAGCTGCCTCAGTTCGTCCTCGTCGAGACGCGACAGGCTCCGGTGAAGGCCCGAACGGTTGCGGCTCAGTTTCTCCAGGAGCGACGTCCCGGCGGGCGCCAGCTCGATGCGCACCACACGGCGGTCCTTCTCGTCGCGGATGCGACGGACCAGGCCGCGTTCGGCCATCCGCCGGAGCATGCCCGTGGCGCTGGCGGCGGACACGCCCAACGAACGCGCCACGGCGCCGGCGGGGAGGGGACCGTCGGCCTGCAAGCGCACCAGCACCTGGAGGTGCCCCATGCTGGCGACGTCGCGGCGGATCCGGTGGAGGCCGCGCATGCCTCGCTCACGCATGGCCGTGAAGGCATCGACGACTTCCTCGATCAGGCGGTCCTTCGCCTCGGCATCATTCATTTGTGCCGCGTTGATAGTTTGCACGACGTTAAATGTATGACCGGTAGCTTCCGTTGTCAACCCCGGACCGGCGGGACCCGCTCCCGACAGCGATCCCCGACGACCGGGCCACTGTGCCGGCGGCGCCGCCGGCAGGGGTCGCCATCACGCCGGTCGCGATCACGCCGGTCGAGCGCCCGGTACCGTCCGGTGGAACGCGGCGACCTCGGCAGCGGCGACGTCGATCCGGTCGCGCTCGTCGTCGCTGAGCGCGCGGAAGGGGTCCACCGTAGCGACGCCGGCGGTCGCGTCGTAGCGCCAGGTGGCGACCACGACCCCGCCGACGATCACGGTGGGCGCCAGCATGCCGCCGCCGGCGTTCACGCTTCCGGCAAGCTCGGGGGCGACAGCGGCCGTCCGGTCCTTGTAGCCGACGAGATACTCGTCGAAGGGTGGGAGCAACCGGACGGCGCCCCGAGACGGCGGTTCCGGTGCGGTGCCGATGGTCCAGAGGGCACGCGGACCGAGATGCAACTCCTCGCCTCCCGAGCCCTGCAGCGCGCGGCGTGCGTCTCGCACGGAGAGCCCGGACCACCACGCGAAGTCGTGAACGGTCGTGGGAGCGTGTCCTTCGAGGTAGCGCCGCGCCAGTCGTGCGAGTGCTTCGGACCCCCGAACGAGCCCCGTGGGGGCGGCGGGTGCCGCCGTGTAGTCCGCGCCCGGGGCGCGCGAAGACCCGCACACCAGCACGCCGTCGAGCGCTGCACGTTGCAGCAGGTGGGGGAGCCGCTGCCCGGCGGTGTCGATCCCGTGGTCCTCGAGCCGGCGGGCGAGCTCCGCCCGGCGGACGGTGCCCTTCCCCTCGAGCGCCGTCTGTAGCACCTCGCGGCTGCGGTCGAACGTGGCCTCGTCGAGCTCGAGCTCGCGGTATCGCCTGACAGCCCTGGCCACCACCCCCGGGGCCAGCAGCTCGCGCAGCCAGGCGAGGTCTTCGGCCGCCACGTAGTGCAGGGTGCCCCGGAACATCCAGGTGCGCACCACCCGTCCGTCGCGCAGCGCTTCGTCGACCCGCTCGAGCGTGACCCCGGGCGCGCGCACGCCGACGGCCCAGGGCGCCTTACGCGGATCCTGGGCCTGGACGCCGCACAGGTGCGCGACCACGGCCGCCGGCTCGCGCGGCGCGCGCGGCTCGAGCAGCTGGGAGGCGAGGCGCCAGGCGGCGATGCGCTCGGAGTCGGTCACGCCCCTTCGTCATCGGGCTCGGCGAGGGCCGGACGGCGCTGGTAGAACAGGGGCGGGTCGATGCCGAGCATGCGGAGGTAGACGTAGCCCTGGCCGCGGTGATGGATCTCGTTGTCGATGAGGTACATCAGCGTGGTGACGACGGGCGCCGTCCACAACCCGAAGGCGTTGGCGGTCTCGCGGAAGCGTTCGGCCGGGATCTTCGGCCAGCTCTCGGCGAGGACGCGGTCGGCGGCGTCCCAGGCGCCGAGAAGGTCGTCCTTGGTCTCGGGTCCGGGGTCGCCGTAGCCGCCGGAGGTCCAGTCGTCCTCGAGCACACCCTTCATGGTCGGCGCGATCATCTGCAGCATCTCGGTGGCGAGCGCACCGAAGGTGCGCATACCTCCGGCGCTGAAGGTGAACAGCTCGTCTTCGGGGAAGGCCTGGAGGACGCGCCGGGTCAGGCGGCGGTGGCCCTGCCAGTGCTCGAGCAGCATGTCGGTGGTGAGGGCGGTGGGAGAGAGGTTCGTCATGGTCGGGCTCCTCGTGGGGGGAGACGGTCGCGCCGGGCCGGTTCCGGTGGCCGAGTCCGCTACGAGCACCCTAGCGCGGATCGGCGACAGGACATGACGCCGATTCCGGCGCGCGGAGATCCGCTATCCTCGCGGCATGTACGACCCGGTGATGCGGGTGTTGACGGTGCTGGAGATCCTGCAGGCGCGCGAGCGTGTCACGGGACCCGAGCTCGCCCGGAGGATGGAGGTGAGCCGCCGCACGGTCCAGCGCTATGTGGCTCGGCTCCAGGACCTCGGGATCCCGGTGGAGGGCACGCCCGGGGTGGGTGGAGCCTACCGGCTGCGCCCCGGTTTCCGGCTCCCGCCTCTGATGTTCACCGACGAGGAGGCGTTCGCGCTAGCGCTCGGGCTGCGGGCACTCCGGCATGTCGGTCTGGAAGCGTTCGCCCCGGCGGCGGAGGGGGCGGCGGCGAAGCTGACGCGCGTGCTGCCGGATGCGGTGCGGGAGCGCGTTGGGGACGTCGAAGAGGCGGTCACGCTCGAAGCGGGCCGGTGGACGGTGGCCACCGACCCCGCGACGGTGCTCACGGTCGCCGCGTCCATCCGCGCGCGACGCACGGTGAGGTTCCGCTACATGACGCACGACGGGGCGGTGAGTGAGCGGTCGGTGGAGCCGTACGGCCTGGTGCATCTGGACGGTCGCTGGTACCTGGTGGGCCACTGCCAGATGCGCCGCGCCCTGCGTACGTTTCGACTGGATCGTGTGACGGACGTGGTCGAGGGCGACAGCGCATTCGAGCGCCCGGCCGCGTTCGACGCCCGCCAGTTCCTCGTCGCGTCGCTGCCGTTCGTGAAGGAGCCGTACGACGTCGAGGTATGGCTCGGTCTCTCGCCCGAAGCGGCCGTCCGGCGGCTGGAGCCCTGGAGGGTGTCGCTGGAGGCCGCCGACGGAGGCACGCGGCTCCGGTGCACGCGCGACGAGCTCGAGCCCTTCGCGGCGATGCTGCTCGGCCTCGGGTGCCCGTTGCGCGTGCACGGCCCCCAGGCGCTGCGGGACGCCTTCGCCACACTCGCGGGGCGTGCGTCGGCAGCGGCCAGGTGACGCCGGCCTCGGGCTCCAGGGTCCGCAAGCAGGCTGCGAGCAGGTCACGTCCGGTGAAGACATCGTTGGCAGTGAGCGGTACCGGCACGTCCAGCAGCGGCGCGGGACGTTCGGCCCTTGGGACGGCTCGCGTGCGCCCCCACACTGCCAGCGAAGCCACTGGAAGGTGGGACGTTCCTATGGAGACGACGAGGACGGAAGCAGACCGGAGGGATGCGTGGGGCCGCCCGGCCGGGCGCCCGAGGACGGAGAGCGGCGCCGGATCCGCGTTCGGGTTCGGGTTCGGCGCGATCGTCCTGGGACTGGGTACGGCGGCGGTGACGCTGCTGGGACCGCTGGGACTGGGCGCGATCCGCTACCACGCGTCGGAGGGGGCGGTGAACCAGATCCTGGGCGGCGACGTTGCGGGACTGCTGCTCGTGGCCCCTGCCGCGGTCGTCGCGGGCGTTCTGGTGCTGCGGCGGAACCCGGCGGGGCCGGTACTGGCACTCGGGCCGTCCGCCTACGTCCTGTACACGGAAGTCCAACTCGCTCTGGGTGGGGACTTCGTACGCTACCCGGGCAACAGTGAGCGCTTCTTCCTGCTGTTCCTCGCCTTGTTCGTGCTCGCCGGGACGCTCCTGGTGCGCTCCTGGACGGGGTTCGACGGCGCACGGCTGCCGCCCCTCTCGCACCGCTTCACGCGCTTCGTGGCGGGGTTCGTGCTGGTGATCGCCGCCTTTCTGGCCGTCGGGCTGCACCTGCCCGGACTGATCGCTTCGTTGCGGGCGTCGCCTTCGGGGAGCGCGGGCCTGACGGACCCCGCGGTGTTCTGGTTGGTCAAGTTCATGGACCTGGGCGTGGTCGTCCCGGTGCTGGTGGTCGTCGCCGTCGGTGTGCTGCAGCAGCGGGACTGGGCGCACAAGGCGATGGTCGCCGTGGTCGGCTGGATCGCCTGTCTGGGCTCCGCTGTGGCGGGCATGGCGATCGTGATGCAGGCAGCACAAGACCCCGAGGCCTCGATCGGCAACGTGGTGGCCTTCGGGCTCTTCGCGGTGGTAGGGCTGGCGATCGCCGTCGGCGTGTACCGTCCGCTGTTCCGCGTGCGCTAGAGCTCGCGGAGTGACACCATGTCCACGAACGCCTCCACGACGTGCGGGTCGAAATGCGCGCCCGCACCCTCCTCGATGTGGGCGAGCGCGGCCATCGGGCTCCAGGCCGCGCGATAGGGCCGGTCGCTGGTCAGTGCGTCGTAGACGTCGACGACCGCGAAGATCCTTGCTTCCAGCGGGATGGCTTCGCCGGAGAGCCCCTCCGGGTAGCCTCCGCCGTCCCAGCGCTCGTGGTGGTAGTGGGGGATGGCGAGCGCCGGTCGCAGGTAGTGGATG
>Ga0315556_1001482_pt1 | contig 14069 bp, 12 predicted proteins | sample SalMarSW160310MG_FD_202112 | JGI IMG/M metagenome (GOLD analysis project Ga0315556, IMG submission 202112) | Salt marsh sediment microbial communities from the Plum Island Ecosystem LTER, Massachusetts, United States - Salt Marsh Sediment SW1603-10 ...
GGAAAGTTGCGGCACTTTGATTTCGATTTGGCTCATTTTTCCTTGCTCCTGGGATTATTCTTGATATCCAGATCCGGCCGGAACGCAGCCTCGATCACGGCTTTCTGCTGTTCGTTATGCAATGCGAGATAGCCCATCGCCGGCGAAGCGGAAGAGGCGCGCAGCGCGTAGCCGAGCTTCATACCGGAACGCATGTGACGCAGCAGGTAATGCTGGATACGGTGCCATGCGCCCTGGTTTCCCGGCTCTTCCTGGCACCAGACCACCTCGGTTGCATTGTGATAGGTCTCGATCTGCGCAGTAAAGTCGCTGTGCGGGAACGGGTACAACTGCTCCAGGCGGATGATGGCCATATCCTCAATGCCGCGTTCGCGGCGCGCTGCCAGCAATTCGTAATAAATCTTGCCGCTGCAGGCAATGATGCGCTTGACCCTGGCCGCGTCCAACTCATCCGCCTCTTCCATCACCGGTTGGAAAGAGCCTTCCACCAGCCATTTCAGCGGAGATGCGGCATCCTTGCTGCGCAGCAGGCTCTTCGGGGTAAACACGATCAACGGCTTGCGCATCGGCCGCAGCATCTGCCGCCGCAGCAGGTGGAACATCTGCGCCGGCGTCGACGGGATGCACACCTGGATGTTGTAGTCGGCACACAATTGCAGATAACGTTCGATGCGCCCGGACGAGTGCTCCGGTCCCTGTCCTTCGTAACCGTGCGGCAACAACATCACCAACCCGCACAACCTGCCCCACTTGGCCTCGCCCGAGGCGATGAACTGGTCGATCACCACCTGCGCACCGTTGGCGAAATCCCCGAACTGCGCTTCCCATACCACCAGAGAATCCGGCTCGGCGGTGGCGTAACCGTATTCAAAACCCAGCGCGGCCTCTTCCGACAACAATGAATTGATCACAATGAAGTCGGCCTGGTCCGGCGTGATGTGCTGCAACGGAATATACAGCCCCTGATCCCACTGCACGCGATTCTGGTCATGCCATACGGCATGGCGATGGAAGAAAGCTCCGCGCTGGCTGTCCTGCCCGGAAAGGCGCACTGCATAACCATCAGCCACCAGGCTGGCATAGGCCAGGTTTTCTGCCATACCCCAATCCAGCGCCAGTTCGCCACGCCCCATTGCACGGCGATTGGCGATAACCTTCTCCACCCGCGAATGCAGCTTGAAATTTTCCGGCACCTCGGTCAGTCGTCCGGCCAGCATTTGCAGTTTCTCGTATGGCACAGCCGTAGCCACCGGCAGCGTCCAGGGCGTGTCGGCCGAAAACCGTGTCCAGTCCACCGCATGCTCATGCCTGAATCCGGCAGGTGCCAGACTGACCGGGCTTTTTCCTTCGTCCATCGTCTGCCGATAAGCGGCAATCATTGCCTCCGGCTCATCGGCGGCGACCACGCCCTGCTCCACCAGACGCTGTGCGTACAAGGTGCGCGTGCCTGGATGCTTGTTGACATAGCGGTACATGAACGGCTGCGTCACCAGCGGCTCATCCTGTTCGTTGTGCCCCAATTTGCGGAAGCACACCAGATCGATCACCACGTCCTTGCCGAACGCCATGCGGTAATCAAAGGCAATCTCGGTGACCAGCAGTACTGCCTCCGGGTCATCGGCGTTGACGTGAAAAATCGGCGCTTCGACCATTTTCGCCACGTCGCTGCAATACAGTGTGGAACGCGCATCGCGCGCATCCGACGTGGTAAAACCGATCTGGTTGTTGACGACGATATGCACGGTGCCGCCGGTGCGGTAGCCCGGGGTCTGCGACAGGTTGAGCGTTTCCATCACCACCCCCTGCCCTGAAAATGCGGCATCGCCGTGCAGCAGCACCGGCAGGATCTGCTTGCCGTTGTGGTCTCCGCAGCGATGCTGGCGCGCGCGCACCGAACCCTCCACTACCGGATCGACGATTTCCAGGTGCGACGGATTGAACGCCAGCGTCACATGCATCGGCCCGCCCGGCGTGTTGATGTCGGAGGAAAAACCCTGGTGATATTTCACGTCGCCCGAGGTCAACTCGCTGGTGTGTACGCCCTCGAATTCGGCAAACAGCATGGATGGCAACTTGCCCAGGATATTCACCAGCACGTTCAGCCGACCACGATGCGCCATGCCAATCACGGCTTCCTTCATTCCCTGGCCGCCGGCGCGCTGCAACAGATGATCGAGCAGCGGAATCAGCGTGTCACCGCCCTCCAGCGAAAAACGCTTCTGCCCCACGTACTTGGTATGCAGATAGCGTTCCAGCGTTTCTGCCGCAGTTAATTGCTGCAGGATATGGCGCTTTTCTTCACCGGAATAAGACGGCTGCCCGCGCACGCCCTCCAACCGGTCCTGGATCCAGCGTTTCTGCGCAATGCCGCTGATGTACATATATTCCGCACCGATGCTGCCGCAATAGGTCTGGCGCAAGCGCTGCAAAATCTCGCGCAAGGGCATGCGCCTGGCAGGGGTGCGCAATATGCTGCCGGTTGCGGCAACGTCGTTTGCCTGCAGGCGAGGTATGGCTGAGCCATGCTGTGGCGCAGTCGTCACCAGGGAGCCGGCCTCGAACCCGGCGTCCAGATCGGCGTCGGTCAGGCCGTAATAGGCTGGGTCGAGTTCGGGCACTACCGGCTTGACATGACGATCCAGCGGATCAAGGTTGGCACGACGCACGCCAAGGAAGCGGTGGGCGTTGATCAGTTGCAGCACGGACACCTGCTTGCGCCCGGATCCGGCATCGGTGGACGCGACTCCCGCCTGTCCGGGCAATGCCGCAAATGCGCGCTGGATATGGCTATGCGCCACCTCATGCTCGACGCCATGATTCGCCAGCATGCCGTCGAAATAGGCGCGCCAGGTATCCGGCACCGCTGCCGGATTGGCAAGATACTCCTCATACATGCCCTCGACGAAAGCGTTGTTCGCCCCGAACAGCGGCGAGGACGCCGCCATCGTGTGCATGTAGTTTTTTTCCAGCGGGGAATCCATCTTTAATCCATGTTCACCCAGACATCAGATCTGTCGACACGAACGACATCCGGCGTTATCCGCGCTCATGCGCAACCGAGTCCTAGCGCTTGTCGATCGGCACGAAATCGCGTTTGGCCTCACCATGATACAGCTGGCGCGGCCGGCCGATCCTGCGTTCGCTGTCGGACATCATTTCATTCCACTGCGACACCCAGCCGATGGTGCGCGCCACTGCAAAGAACACGGTAAACATATTGGTTGGTACGCCCAGCGCACGCAATACGATGCCGGAATAGAAATCCACATTCGGATACAGCTTGCGCTCGATGAAGTAGTCGTCCTTGAGCGCAATCTGCTCCAGCTCCAGCGCCATCTGGAACAATTTATCATCTTCCAGCTTCAGTTCCTTGAGCACCTCATAGCAGGTGCGGCGCATTACTTCCGCCCGCGGGTCCATGTTCTTGTATATGCGGTGGCCAAAACCCATCAGCCGGTATTTCTTGTCCTTTACTCCGTCCATGTATTCGGCAAGGCGCGAAACGTCGCCGATTTCCTCCAGCATGTTCAGCACTGCCTCGTTCGCCCCGCCGTGTGCCGGCCCCCACAGCGCCGCAATGCCGGAGGCTACGCAGGCATAGGGGTTGGCACCACTGGAGCCGGCCAGGCGCACGGTGGAGGTGGAAGCATTCTGCTCGTGGTCGGCGTGCAGGATAAAAATACGCTCCAGCGCACGCACCAGCAGCGGGCTGAGCACATATTCCTCGCACGGCGTGCCATACATCATGTACATGAAATTTTCCACGTAACCGAGCGCGTTCTTCGGATACATGAACGGCTCGCCGGTGTTGTACTTGTAGGCCATCGCCGCGATGGTCGGCACCTTGGCGATCATGCGCATGGCGGAAATCTCGCGATGCTCCGGGTTATTGATATCGATCGAGTCGTGGTAGAACGCAGACAATGCCCCGACCACGCCGACCATCACCGCCATCGGGTGCGCGTCGCGGCGGAAGCCGTTGAAAAAACGGGCCAGCTGGTCATGCACCATGGTATGCCTGGTGACCTTGTTATTGAAACTCTCCCGCTGCTGCGCGTTCGGCAATTCACCTTTCAACAGCAGGTGACACACTTCGAGAAAGTCGGAATGCTCCGCCAGTTGCTCAATGGGATAACCGCGGTAATACAGCAGCCCGGCATCGCCGTCGATAAAGGTGATGTCGGAAGCGCAGCTAGCGGTGGAAAGGAAACCGGGGTCGTAGGTAAACATGCCCAGCTTTCCCAGTTCGCGGATATCGATCACGTCCTCTCCCAGCGTACCGGACAGGATCGGCAATTCAATGCTGCGCCCATCGTCCAGCGTCAGCATTGCCGTGCGTTGTTTATCTTCCATGCCCTCTCCTGTCATCCGTTACCTGCACCTTTCGTAACTTTCAAAAATCAGACCGTCCGCAGCAAAGCCAGCAGCGCATCCAGATCGCGCTGCTGCGCCGCATCCTGCGACGACGACGACGACTCTCTTCCCGTAATCATATCCCAGAGTAGCGTGTCAGGCACTTCCAGCAACGCGTTGAATGCAGAACGTTGCGCCTCGTCCAGTCCGCGATAATGCAGGTCGACGAAACGTCCCAGCACGATATCCAGCTCCAGCAGGCCGCGCCGGCAACGCCAGCGCACGCGTTCCAGCTCTTTCACACCGTGCGCCTCACCATCATATCCTTGATCTTTCCGATGGCTTCGGTGGGATTCAGTTCCTTAGGACAGACGTCCACGCAATTCATGATGGTATGGCAGCGGAACAGGCGATAGGGATCTTCCAGATTATCCAGGCGTTCCGCGGTCGCCTGATCGCGGGTGTCGGCAATGAAACGGTAAGCCTGCAGCAATCCGGCAGGACCAACGAATTTATCCGGATTCCACCAGAACGAAGGACAGGCGGTCGAACAACAGGCGCACAGGATGCACTCGTACAGGCCATTCAGTTCCTTGCGCTGCTGCGGCGACTGCAGACGCTCGGTTTCCGGCGGCGGATCGTTGTTGACCAGATAGGGCTTGATCGAATGGTATTGCTTGAAGAACTGGGTCATATCCACCACCAGGTCGCGCACCACCGGCAGCCCGGGCAATGGCCGCAACTCGACCGGTTCCCGCAGCGAAGCCAGCGGCGTGATGCACGCCAGGCCGTTGCGCCCATTGATATTCATCGCATCCGAACCACACACGCCTTCGCGACAGGATTTACGCAGGCTCAGGCTGTCGTCGAGTTCCTTGATGCGCAGCAAAGCATCGAGCAGCATCTTGCCCTGAGTGGCGCTGTCCATGTCGATGTCCAGCTCATAGTCCTGCATGTAAGGCTGGGCATCGGTTTCCGGGTTGTAGCGGTAGATTCGGAACTTCATCGCATATTCCTAGTACACCCGCGCCTTGAGCGGGAATGATTCCACCGTCAACGGCTTCAGCCGCACCGGCTTGTAGTCGAGATGTTGTCCCTCGCGGAAATACAGCGAGTGCTTCAGCCACTGATCGTCGTCGCGATCCGGGAAATCGTCGCGCGCATGCGCGCCGCGGCTTTCCTCGCGCGCGGCGGCGGCATGCATGGTGGCTTGCGCCACCTCGATCAGGTTATCGAGTTCCAGCGCCTCGACACGCGCGGTGTTGAATACCTTGCTCTTGTCCCTGATCGCAATATTTGCTGCCCGTCCCGCCACCTCGCGAATTTTCGTCACGCCCTCGGCCAGCAATTCGGGAAAGCGGAATACACCGCAATGAGTCTGCATCACCTTGCGCATCGCCGCACCGACTTCGGCCACACTTTCCCCATCCTGCTGCGCATCCAGCCGCGCCAGGCGAGCCAGCGGTCGCTCCGCCGCATCTGCTGGCAGCGGCTTGTGGTGTGGATTGCGCTCAAGGTCTTCAACAATCTGCCGTGCCGCCTCGCGCCCGAATACCAGCAGGTCGAGCAGCGAGTTGCAGCCCAGGCGATTGGCGCCATGCACCGATACGCAAGCGCATTCGCCCACAGCATAAAAGCCCTGTACCACCTCTTCCGGCCCGGTCTGGTAGGGCGCCACCACTTGGCCGTGGTAGTTGGCAGGAATGCCGCCCATCATGTAGTGCGCGGTGGGCACTACCGGGATCGGCGCTTCGACCGGATCGACGTGGGCGAACTTGATCGAGATGTCGCGTATGCCCGGCAAGCGGCTCTTGATCACATCTTCGCCGATATGGTCGACCTTCAGCAGCACGTGGTCACCGTGTGGCCCGCAGCCGCGACCCTCCTTGATCTCGGTGGCGATGGCACGCGACACCACGTCGCGACTGGCCAGGTCCTGCGCGGTCGGCGCATATTTCAACATGAAGCGCTCGCCGTCCTTGTTCACCAGGTAGCCACCCTCGCCGCGCACACCTTCCGAGATCAACACGCCCGCGCCGTACACGCCGGTGGGATGAAACTGGAAAAATTCCATGTCCTGCAGCGGAATACCGGCACGCGCCGCCATGCCGAGCCCGTCGCCGGTGTTGATGTAGGCATTGGTGCTGGCCTGGAAAATACGGCCCGCGCCGCCGGTGGCGAACAGCGTGGCGCGCGCCTGCAGAACCATCACCTCGGCGGTTTCAATCTCCATCGCGGTCACGCCGAGCACGTCGCCGTCTTCATCGCGGATCAGGTCCAGCGCCATCCACTCCACGAAGAAATGGGTATTGGCTTTTATGTTCTGCTGGTACAAGGTGTGCAGCAAGGCATGGCCGGTGCGATCGGCGGCGGCACAGGCACGCTGCACCGGGTTCTTGCCATAGTCCTGCATGTGACCGCCGAACGGGCGCTGGTATATCTTGCCGGAATCGAGCCGATCGAACGGCATGCCGTAATGTTCGAGCTCATACACCACCTCGGGTGCGGCGCGGCACATGAACTCGATCGCATCCTGGTCGCCGAGGTAATCCGAGCCCTTCACCGTGTCGTACATGTGCCAGTGCCAATTGTCCTCGCTGACGTTGCCGAGCGATGCCGCGATACCGCCCTGCGCCGCCACCGTATGCGAACGCGTCGGGAACACCTTGGACAGCACCGCCACCTTCAGCCCGGCCTCGGACAAGGCCAGTGCCGCGCGCATGCCCGCACCGCCGGCACCGACTACCACCACATCGAAGGTTCGCTTGGCTACCGTCATTACATTCCCCACAGAATTTGCACCGACCAGATCACGTACAGCAACAACGCCAGAATGACGACAACGTGAATCGCCAGCCGCACGCCGGCCGGCTTCACGTAATCCATCACGATGTCGCGCACGCCGATCCAGGCGTGGTAATACAACGCCAGCAAAACCAGCAGTGTGAACGAGCGCAGCACATTGCTGGAGAACATACGCGTCCAGCTGTCGTAATCAAGGTGCGGCTGGTACAGCGCGTAGCCAACAATGAACAACGCATATAGCGCCATGATCACCGCGCTGACGCGCTGGATCAGCCAGTCGCGCAAGCCGTAATGGGCGCCGGTAACGATGCGGTCTACCATAGCCAGACTCCCACGGTTACCATCAGCGCCAGGCTGACGGCCAGCACCCAGCGGCTGCTGCTGCGCGCGCGCGCCAGGCTGGAGGCAAATTGCAGGTCGATCGCCAGGTAGCGGATGCCCGCACAGAAATGATGCAGGAAGGCCCACAGCACCAGCAGCAGAAAAATCTTGCTGGCCGGATGTTGCAGGTTATCGACCAGTTCGGTGTAGGTTTCAATGGAACGCAGGCTGCATTGCAGCATCCACAGCAGCAGCGGCAATGCCAGGAACAGCAGCGCGCCGCTGATCCGGTGCAGAATGGAAACCATGCCCGGCAATGGCAGCTTGATCTGGTGCAACGCGAGAAATTTTGGGCGTTTTTTATTCATGCTTGCCGCGGGACCCTCTGGAATTTGGCTACGCTACCAGATAACAGGCCGACACACCAAGGTTATCCGCCCGTTACTCTTCGCTAGAATTATAACGCCGGCGTATTACCCGGCGGCTACAACAATCTAGCCGCGAACCTCTTCCGCTTCGAGCTCGTAGGCACCCTGTGCGTTATGCACTTCCTTGCCGTGCAATGGCGGATTGAACACACAGGCCATTTTCATTTCCCTGAACGCGCGCAGGATGTGCTTGTCGTGATTGTTCAACGCGTACATGGTGCCGGGCTTGATCGGATAAACCTTGCCGTCGGCCAGATCCTCGATCTCGCCTTCTCCGCTAATGCAGTACACCGACTCGAAATGGTTCTGGTAATGCATTTCCAGATTGGCACCCTCGTAGATGGTGGTGATATGAAAGGAAAACCCCATGCCGTCGCTCTTGAGCAACAGACGCGTGCTTTCCCAGCCGTTGCTGACCACGCGGCGATCACTGTTCTCGGCGACATCCAGATTTCTGACTATCATGCTTCACCCCCCTTGTTGTGATGCTTCTTCCGACTGGAAAAAATCCTTCTCGCACGGAATACGCCGGAAATGCTCGCAGGACTCGCTGATGCTTTCCTCAATTATGTCGAGCCCCTTGTTGAGCGCTTCTTCGGAGATCGTCAGCGGACACAGCAGCTTGATCACCTGATCCTCCGCACCGCTGGTTTCGATCATGAGCCCCCTTTTGAATGCTCGCAGGGAAATGTCGCTGGCCAACTCCCCGCTGACGCAGTTGATGCCCTGAAACATACCGCGGCCGCGGGCATTGAAGCTGCCGTCGCCGTAGTCCGCCACGAACTGGTCGAGGCGATCCGCGATGATCTGTCCCTTTTTTTCGATACTTTTCGAAAACTTGCTGTCAGACCAATAGTGATTGATCGCTGCAGTTGCCGTAATGAAAGCCGGGTTGTTTCCGCGGAATGTGCCGTTGTGTTCACCCGGTTTCCACAGATCAAGCTCCGACTTCATGAATACCACCGCCATCGGCAGTCCGTAACCGCTCAGTGACTTGGACATGGTGACAATATCCGGTTGTATCCCGACCGGTTCAAAACTGAAAAATGTGCCGGTCCTGCCGCATCCCGCCTGGATGTCGTCGATGATCAGCAGCACATCATGACGGTGGCAAACCTCCTGCAGCGCGCGCAACCACTCGAAGCTGGCAGCATTGATGCCGCCCTCGCCCTGCACCGTCTCGACGATCACCGCCGCCGGCTTGTCGATGCCGCTGCTGGCATCGGACAACACCTTGTCCAGATAAGCCGTGGTATCGAAACCTTCACCCAGATAACCGTCGTAAGGCATACGCGTCACACCGCCCAGTGCAATGCCGGCCGCTCCGCGGTGATGGGAGTTGCCGGTTGCCGCCAGCGAGCCCAGCGACACGCCATGAAAGCCATTGGTGAACGAGATGATGTTGTGACGCCCTTTGATATTACGCGCCAGCTTCAGCGCGGCTTCCACGGCATTGGTGCCGGTCGGCCCGGTAAACTGCACCTGGTAATCCAGCCCCCTGGGCCTGAGTATCTTGGCCTGCAGCGTCTCCAGAAAACGTTGTTTGGCCAGGGTATGCAAATCCAGGCCGTGGGTAATGCCATCTGCCTCGATGTATTCCAGCAACGCCTGCTTGAACAGCGGGTTGTTGTGACCGTAATTCAACGTGCCCGCGCCAGCGAGGAAATCGAGGAATTCCGTCCCGTCTGTATCATATAAATACTCGCCGCACGCGCGATTGAATACGCGCGGAAAGGAGCGCGCATAGCTGCGCACTTCCGATTCCAGTTCATCAAAAATTTTCATTCTATTTCTCCTTTACTTCCGATGGTGGCAACGTCCGCTTCGAGCGGACCGATGCGCACCAGCTGTTCGGTCTCATGGGCACCCTGGAAATGCAGCTCCCGGTCGAACATGACCGAGCGCGCCATTTCGGCATGCAATTCGGTCGCGAATCCCGTAAACAAACGCCATGAGGCTTCGTTGCCGGGGGTGATGGATGTCTCGATAAAGCGGACATCAGGCAGCTGTGCAATCAGCTTGCGCAGCATGGTGCGCGCCAATCCTTGTCCGCGCGCCTGCGGATGCACTGCCACTTGCCACACGAACAGCGTGTCCGGCCGTTCGGGAACACGATAGCCGGTGACGCTGCCGTACAGCTCGCCGTCGTGAACTGCTGCAATCGAGGTGGCACCGAAATGGCTGCACTGCAACAGGTTGCAATACGAAGAGTTTGGATCTAACGGTGGGCACTCACCCACCAACCGGTGGAGCGCCATACCATCGGTGGGCTCCAGGGGACGAAATTGAAACGTAAAAGACTCGGTCGCCGTTAAGTTTGTCTGTTCAGGTTTATCGGTCAAAACTATCAGGTGCGACGCGTATCGGAATGCCCGACGCACGGCCTCACATTAGTGAAAAACGAATAATGCAGGAGCGCATTTTAACACACCTCGTCATGCACCCGAAAAACGGGAGCGATTGCGGCCCGTTATTGCACGCATTTCGTACATGACACGCCAGCCCCCATCAGCATTCCACGGCATTTGCGCTTTGCTTGACCAGGGAACACTGGCAGAATAAGAGCTCCTTTCGTTATTACCGGTTAAAGGCAAAAGAGGCCGCAATGAAAGCACCCGTACGCATCGCCATCACCGGCGCCGCCGGACAGATTGGCTATAGCCTGCTGTTCCGCATCGCCAACGGCGACATGCTGGGCCGTGAACAGCCGATCATCCTGCAACTGCTCGACATACCGCAGGCGCAGCAGGCATTGCGCGGCCTGACGATGGAACTTGAAGACTGCGTATTCCCGATGCTGCAACAGGTGATCATCACCGACGATCCGCGCGTTGCATTCCGCGATGCCGAAGTCGTTTTGCTGGTTGGTTCGCGTCCGCGCAGCAAGGGCATGGAGCGCAAGGACCTGCTTGAAGCCAACGGCGCGATCTTCTCCGAGCAGGGGCAGATGCTCAACGAGTTCGCCGCACGCCATGTAAAAGTACTGGTGGTGGGCAACCCGGCCAACACCAATGCGCTGATCGCGATGAAGAACGCACCCAACCTCGACCCGAAAAATTTCAGCGCGATGATGCGCCTCGATCATAACCGCGCCATCGCGCAGGTGGCACACAAACTGTTCCAGCCGATCCAGGACGTCAAGAAAATGGTGGTGTGGGGCAACCATTCCGGCACCCAGTATCCCGATCTGTCGCATGCCGAAATCCGCGGCCGCAAGGTACTCGACATCCTGCAGGATCACGACTGGATCGAAAGTACTTTCATCCCCACCGTGCAAAAACGCGGTGCTGCGGTCATCGAAGCGCGCGGCCTGAGCAGCGCAGCCAGTGCGGCCAACGCCGCGATCAGCCACATGCACGACTGGCTGCTGCACTCGCACCACAATGACTGGGTTACCATGAGTGTGCCATCGGACGGCAGCTACGGCATTCCGGAAGGCGTGATCTATGGCTTTCCGGTCACCTGCCGCAACGGCCATTACCACATCGTGCAGGGTCTGCCGCTTGGCGAACCGGGGCACCGGCACATGGAAGAAAGCCACCGCGAACTGCTGGAAGAACGCGACCACATCAAACACCTGATCAAATAACAAGCAGGAGAACACATGCCCGACAAGATCGAATCCTCACTCAATGAAACCCGTGCCTTCCCGCCTTCCGACGCCTTTGTCCGGCAGGCCAACGTTTCCGGCATCGACGGCTACCGCGCACTGGCCGAGGCCGCCGAACAGGACTACGCCGGCTACTGGGCGAAGCTGGCGCACGAACATATCGAATGGCACAAGCCGTTCGGCAAGACGCTGGACGAAAGCAACGCGCCGTTCTACAAGTGGTTCGAGGATGGCGAGTTGAATGTCTCATACAACTGCCTGGACAGGCACCTCGCTACCCAGCCGGACAAGACCGCGATCATTTTCGAATCCGACGATGGTGACGTCCGCAAGGTCAGCTATCGCGAGTTGCACGGCCGCGTCTGCCAGTTTGCCAACGGCCTGAAATCGCGCGGCATCAAAAAGGGCGATCGCGTGGTGATCTACCTGCCGATGAGCATCGAGGCGGTGGTGGCGATGCAAGCCTGCGCACGCATTGGCGCAATCCATTCGGTCGTATTCGGTGGCTTCTCATCGAAGAGCCTGCACGAGCGCATTGTCGATGCGCAGGCCAGCGCGGTGATCACCGCCGATGCGCAGCACCGCGGCGGCAAGGCAATCGCACTGAAGGCCGCAGTGGATGAAGCCCTCAGCCTGGGTGGTTGCGAGGCGGTACACAGCGTGATCGTCTACCGCCGCTCCGGTAGTGAGGTGCAGTGGAATGACGGCCTCGACATCTGGTGGCACGACCTGTTCAACGCGCAACCGACGCAGTGCGAGCCGGAATGGGTCGGCGCCGAGCATCCGCTGTTCATTCTCTACACCTCCGGCTCCACCGGCAAACCCAAGGGCGTACAGCATTCTTCCGGCGGCTACCTGCTTGGCACCATCGTCACCATGGACTGGGTATTCGACTACAAGCCTGACGATGTGTTCTGGTGCACCGCCGACGTCGGCTGGGTCACCGGTCACAGCTATGTCACCTACGGCCCGCTCGCGGTCGGCGCCACGCAGGTGGTGTTCGAGGGTGTGCCCACTTACCCGGATGCCGGCCGTTTCTGGAAAATGGTGCAGGACCACAAGGTCACCACCTTCTACACCGCGCCGACCGCGATTCGTTCGCTGATCAAGCTCGGCGGCGACCTGCCCAACCAGTATGACCTGTCCAGCCTGCGCCTGCTCGGCAGCGTGGGCGAACCGATCAACCCGGAAGCCTGGATGTGGTACCACACCGTGGTCGGCAAGGAGCGCTGCCCGATCGTCGACACCTGGTGGCAGACCGAAACCGGCTGCCACATGATCGCGCCATTGCCCGGTGCGGTACCGACCAAACCCGGCTCCTGCACGCTGCCGGTACCCGGCATTCAGGCTGCCATCGTCAACGAGGCCGGCGACGAAGTGCACGACCAGCTTGGCGGTTTCCTGGTGATCAAGCGCCCGTTCCCGTCACAGATCCGCACCATCTGGGGCGATCCCGAGCGCTACAAGAAATCCTACTTTCCGGAAGAGATGCGCGGCGCCTACCTGGCCGGCGACTCGGCGCACCGCGATGCCGATGGCTATTACTGGATCATGGGCCGTATCGACGACGTGCTGAAAGTTTCCGGTCACCGCCTCGGTACCATGGAAATCGAGTCCGCGCTGGTCGCCAACCCGCTGGTGGCGGAAGCTGCCGTGGTCGGGCGCCCGCACGACATCAAGGGCGAAGCCATCGTGGTGTTTGCGGTACTGAAGGACACGCGCCCGAGCGACCCTGCCGAAATCAAGCGCATCGTCGATGAACTCCGCAACTGGGTCGGCCATGAACTCGGCCCGATCGCCAAGCCGGACGAGATCCGCTTCGGTGACAACCTGCCCAAGACCCGCTCCGGCAAGATCATGCGCCGCCTGCTGCGCGCTATCGCCAAGGGTGAGGAAATCACTCAGGATGTTTCGACGCTGGAAAACCCTGCAATCCTCGAACAACTTAAAGAAGTTGTTCGATGAAGGATTGCAGGGTTTCAGTGGAAGCTAACATGAGCACAGCGAATGTTAAGCGCGAAGCGCGGCTGTAGCTAAAACCCGGCCATTCTTGAGCAGCTCAAGGAAGTGGTTAAATAAATGCCGGTTGAAAAGGCCTTCGATACGACCCGGATAGATATATTACATAGGCCAAATTACATAGATATTCTTGCATATATGAAACAACGGCAATAACTGCTCTAATTTCAGGCGCAATCCCCTTGAGCAGGCCCCGAAGCCTGCGCAGTCAGTTTTTCGGTAGATGTCTGAGAGGTCTGCCCGTGGACGACGCACTGAAAAAATCACAGCATAAAGCGAAGGCTGCGCAACGCACGCCGGAGGCTGCGGTATCCAGTGTCTGCCATGACACAGAACACCAGGCTGCCAGCGCAGAAACCTGTAACCTGCACCAAAAAATCGAGCGGGCGCACCAGCAGTGGATCGCCGCGCTGGATACGCTGGACGACCTGATTGTCCTGTATGACCAGGATTTCCGGATCCTGCGTTGCAACCAGGCCTATCAGCAATGCGCGGGGATTCCCTTCACGCAAATCATCGGCCGGGTTTACTAC
>Ga0315556_1001485_pt1 | contig 14062 bp, 10 predicted proteins | sample SalMarSW160310MG_FD_202112 | JGI IMG/M metagenome (GOLD analysis project Ga0315556, IMG submission 202112) | Salt marsh sediment microbial communities from the Plum Island Ecosystem LTER, Massachusetts, United States - Salt Marsh Sediment SW1603-10 ...
CATGCCGAAATCCTAGTTTAAATTGTGGCTGTGCGTAAGGTGTTGTGCCGCCTGGGGAGGCGGGCGAGTTCATGGGTCGTGTGCTCGGCCTCGAACTATATTCACAATCAGTTAGATAGCGTTATTTGACTCCAGTCGAGAAAGAAGACTAAACTCATTGAAAACCAGAAAGATTCACCCGGGGTTAGAATGACAACAACAATCGTGGAGCCTCGCTACATGCGCATCGCTATTGTCGATGGCGATGCCGTGAAGGCGGCGCAGTTGCAGTCCCTCCTGGCAGCCGGCGGGTTCCAGAATCTCTCCAGAACGTCCAGCCTGCGAATGCTGCTCGAAGAGCCGGCGTTGCGCGCTGCCGGCCGCCCGGCGGCGCCGGATTTGGTGGTCCTGGGTGTGGAGGGGCCGGATGCCGACCCGGTGAAGGCCTGCCGCACGTTGGCCGCCGAGACCGGCAGCGGTGGGACGGCCGTGGTCGTGCTGTGCAATGAGGGCGGCGGCCACGAACGCCTGGTTGCCGAATGTCTGCGGGCCGGGGCCCTGGATGCCATTGATTGGTCAGTGCCTGAATCGGAATTGCTTCGTCGGCTCGGGCTGGTGCTGGGATTGCAGTGGGAACGGCGCTGCCGGCGCACGCGCGAGGAGGCCCTGGAGACGGAGCTCGCCGAACGCAAGGTGGTGGAGGCGCGGCTCAAGCACTTGGTTGATCACGATGACCTCACCGGTTTGCCCAACCGCCGGCGCCTGGATCAGGCGCTGGAACTGGCGGTTATCCGCTCGCGCAACTTTCATCGCACCAACGCTCTCCTTTATCTCGATCTGGACCAGTTCAAGCTCATCAACGATACCGAAGGCCATGATGCCGGCGACCGCCTGCTGACCGATGTGGCCAACCGCCTGCGCACCCACGCCAAGGGCACCCAGCTGGTGGCGCGCATCGGTTCGGACGAATTTGCCATCCTGATGGAGCACGTGACCGAGGAGGCCTCTCTTGCCTATGCTCAGTCCGTCCGGGAAATGCTGAGCACCTATCAGTTCGTAACCAGCAGTCACAGTTATCATGTCGGCGCCAGTGTGGGCGTTGCTTTGAATACCCCCGAGGAATCGCTCACGGCCAGCGAATTGCTGGCCCGGGCCGACCAGGCGTGCTACCTGGCCAAGCAGAACGGCCGCAACACGGTCTATAAGTTCAGCGGCGAGGACGAGGTGCTCCATGCACTGCGCAACGATGCGCAATGGGTGCCCGTCATTCGAAACGCGCTGGCCGACAACAAGTTCTTTATGGTTTTCCAGCCGGTGATGAAGCTGCCGGAGCGGCACATCTCCCACTATGAAGCCTTGATTCGAATGAACGGAAGCAATGGTGAGGTGTTCACGCCGGCGGACTTCATTCCGGTGGCCGAGCGCATGGGCTTGATCCATCAGATCGACTTGTGGGTGGTGGAGCACGTACTCGACTTCATGGCTTCCCTGCCGCCTGAATGCGGCGACATCTCCATGAGTGTGAACCTGTCCGGGCATGCATTCCGCGACTCTTCTCTTCTGCCCCTGATCAAGAAAAAGCTGGACATGACGTGGATCAGCGCCTCTCGTCTCGTGTTCGAGATTACCGAGACCGCGGCCATCACGAATTTCGCGGAAACGCGGCGCATGGTGGCCCGATTGCGCGCCCTGGGTTGCCGCTTCGCGCTGGACGATTTCGGCGCCGGCTTTGCGTCATTCAGCTACATCAAGAATTTCCCCGTCGACATGTTGAAGATCGACGGTTCTTTCGTCGCCGACATGATCAATGACACCACTGACCAGTTGCTCGTGCGCTCCATGGTGGAGGTTGCCCACAGCCTGGGTAAGAAGGTCGTGGCCGAATATGTCGAGAACGAAGGAACCATGGACATGCTGGCAGCCTTCGGGGTCGATTACGTGCAGGGACACTACATAGGATTGCCGGCAGCGACCGCTACCGAACGCGCTTGGCTTGGCCCTGACGTGGTGTCTCCTCCCGCCACCGTCGCGCAGGATACGCCGGTCGAAGCCAGTGCACTGCTGCGCGAACTTACGGGTGATACTCTCTCGGACAACCAATGAATCCGGGGCACGCCTTGGCGGGCGTTGTTGGTGGAGGTGCGCTCTCGGCATCGCCTGATAACCGCAGGGAGAGTCTCAGTCGGCTTCCATGACTATGACGGCCTTCAGTTCCAGTCCCAGGGTGGGTCCCCAAGATCTCGTCGCCGGCGTGGTGGAGCTCGCTTCGCCGCCGGAAATCTATCAGCGCATCACCGAACTGATGGATTCGCCTTCCAGCAATGCGGCGGATCTGGGCGCCGTGATCGAGAATGACCCCAGTCTGACTGCCCGCGTGCTGAAGCTGGTCAACAGCGCTTACTTCGGCAACGGGTCCGAGATTGCCACCGTGTCGCGCGCCATCGCCGTACTGGGGATGCGGGAGCTGCACGACCTCGTGTTGGCGACATCCATGCTGCAGGTGTTCGAGGGCCTGCCCAACGATATCGTCAATATGCGCAGTTTCTGGCAGGGCAGTTTGCGCTGCGCCATTCTGAGCAAGCTCCTGGCCGCGCGCCATCCGCAGCACGAGGCGCTGGAATCCGTCTTTGTCGCGGGTCTCCTCCACGAAGTCGGGCATCTGGTGATGTACCGCAAACTTCCGGAGATATCGCGGGAAGCGATTCTGCGTCATCAATACACCGGTGTGGAGATTCAGGAGGCCGAGCGGCAGGTGTTCGGTTTTGATTTCGCGGCGGTGGGCGGTGCGCTGATGCGCGCATGGAAGCTCCCGATGGTGTTGCAGGAAGCGATTGAGTTCCAGTTTCAGCCGGAGCTCTCTGCCCATTTTCCCCTGGAGACGGCGCTGGTGCACTTGGCCGGCCGCATGGCGGTGTTGGAGGATGCTCGTGAGCTGGAGCGGAAGTTGCCGCCGGAGGCTGCCATCTGGCGTCGCGTCGGGCTGTCTCCGCGCATTGCGGCCGAGGTCCTGGCCGAGGCCGAAGAGCAGCTCAGCGCGGTGCGGCACTCACTCGGTTAGGTGACGCTCTTGTCGTCCGGGCCGAGGTTCATGCCGGCGAGGCGGCGAGACAGTTCCTCCCGGGCGGCCACGGTCTGCCCGAACCAATCCGACAGCCGCGTCAGGCCATTGCGTAGATCGGATTCCTGCTTCTGCATTCGGGCCAGCACCGCCTGAACTTCCGCCATAAGCTCTTCCCGTTCGTGGGTCGGTTCCCGTCCCAGTTGCTCGTCCCGAGCTTGTTCCAGCTGCTTGATGAAGGCGTCCACGGCTTCGGCGTCCATCTCGCCGCTGCGGGCGGCCTGCAGGAGCGCCGCTGGCGCGTCAAACAGGGGCTCCTCGAATTCCTTCTGATGCCGCTGCTGCATTTCCCTGGCCAGGGTCTGCTGTCGTTCCTTGGAGCCGTTGAGGTCCACGAGCAGAGCGAACATACGATCCTGGAAGTCGCGCATGGGCTTGTTGTGAAGCTGCTGGTAGGCGGCCTCCAGCGCCGCGACCATGTCGCGCATTCCCGCTTCGGGGAAACTTTCCATATCCAACGCGCGATAGGCGCCCTGGCGGAAATCGAACGGGAACCGGCCGAATCGATCGACGAAGTCGTCGATGAGGTTTTCGATCAGGGTCCGCGCTTCGGGTTCCGCCATGGCCTCGATCGCGGCCTGTGGACTGGCACGCTCGGCCGGTACGGGTTCGGGCGCCGGCTCTTCCGGGCTCTCGGCTGCTGCGGTTTCGGTCGCAATCGCCTGATCGCGCCAGAAACCGCTGAGGCTGTTCGGTGCACTGCTGAAGCGGAAATTCTTGTCGATGGCGTCGGCCAGGGTCTGAAAGCTGCGGCCGGCCGGCGAATGGGGTTCGGCCAGAACAACGGGTCGTTGCAGGCGCACGGAGGCGATCAGGTGTTCGTCCAGGGGGATGTAGCCAAGATAGCGCACGTTGGTGTTGAGATACTTCTGTACTGCACCCTGGAAACGCTTGAATACGTCCATGCTGCCCTGAAAGCTGGTGGCCATGTTCACCAGGGCGTAGATGGGCTGCTGATAGTCACGCTGCTTGAGGGACTTGATCAGGGCGAAGGAGTCGGTCAGAGACGTGGGGTCGGGGGAGATGACGATCACGGCATACTGGGCCGACTGTACGAAGGCCAGTACGCTGTCGCTCAAGCCGGCGGCAGTGTCGATGAGCAGGTAGTCGTAACGACGTTCCAGGTGTTGCAGGGCGGCGAGCAGTTTGCCTTTTTCCGCCGGCCCCAACTGCGCGTATTCGGCGATGCCCGATGCCCCCGGCACGATCTTGACGTTGCGCGGGCCGTGCAACAGCACGTCGTCAATGGGCGCATCGTCCTTCAGAAAGTGTTCGAGGGTCCGTTCTGGACGCAGTCCGAGCAGGATGTTGACGTTGGCCAGGCCGGTGTCCGCATCGAAGATACAGACGTCGGAACCGCGCATGGCCAGTGCAATGCCGAGATTGGTGGTGACGTTGGTCTTGCCGACGCCACCTTTGCCGCTGGTGACCGCAATGATGCGAGCGCCATGCACGGCCGGTTCCGCGGCGTCGATGGCCGTGGTCTCGTTCGATAAATTCTGGTGCGAAAGCGGCTGGTCGGCCATCTGCTCTGAATCCCCCCGTCCACCAGTATCTTATCAGACCCTGCAGTGGCTGGGGATGTTCGCGGGCGGCCTGTATCGCGCCGGAAAACCGGCGTTTTTCGGCGCTGCCGCGAGGTGTGATGAAAAAGTGCCGCCAAGGCCTTGATTGCTGAGGCGGCTCAGAGTCGGCGTCAAATGCTGATCTCGACGCGGGGCTCGCCCTGAGCGCTGGGATCCAATTCGGGTTTGCAGAGGAAGAGGCGTGTCGCCGCCACGCCATGCTTCACTAGGAAGGCCTTCATCGCCAGGGCCCGGCGCTGGGCGAGCGCCTTCAGCGCCTGGTCGGAGATCTCGGCTTTGGCCTCCGGCGTCTGCTTTGCGCCGGGCTGGGCGGCGCGGGTCTTGATCAGCGCGTCGATAAGCGCCTGCCGGTCGCGGGCAGTGGCCAGCGGACACAACTGCAGGCTGACTTGCGGGCGTTCGCGCAGCAGGGATTCGATCCGTTGCAGGTATTGCCGTGCATCCGGGGTCAATTTGTCCTGCCCCGCGGCAAACAGTACCGGTTCCAGTTTGACCGCCTGTGCAGCATGACCGGCCATCTGGACCAGGATGATGGCCGCGCCGTAGGGCTGCAGCACGTACTTGAGGTAGCTTAGCGCAGCTACACGGAGGGTCTTGCCCAGCGCCTGATTGATGGCGTCGCCGAAGTTGAAGCGCGGATCGTCCACGTCGCCGCTGATCGGTACTTTGATGCTGATGTTGTCGTGCCTGTCCCGCAGCATCGACAGTGCCGAGTCCAGCGACATCCCAAGCTGGGCGGTCAGTTGCCGCATCTTCTTCGGATTTTGCGGTTGGACCTGCAGTTTGTGCAGTGCCAGCTGCGTCTGGCCGTCCATGTGTCCGTCGCGCACGGTCAGTTCGATGTCGGCGTCGAGTTGGCCCCGGCTGAGGTTGTAGCCCAGTTGTGGTGCGGTATAGGACGACAGCGGCGGCAGGTCCAGCTGTTCCACGCGGCCCTTGAGGCTTAGGTTCAGTCGCGGGGTGAACGGGCTGATGTGGCCGCTGAGTGTGAGCCTGGCATAGGGGCCCAGATGGGTGCGCAGAATGATTGGGCTCGGCTCGGTGGGGCGGGCGCTGTCGAGCTGCCGGATCTCGGCCTGCTGGATGGCCGCGTCGAGCTTGAACGTCGGTTTGACGGTGAGATCCTCGAAGAGGATGTGGCTGTTTCCCTGGACCGAGGCGGTGCCAACGACCAGTCGGCGAGGGGTGCCTCCGGGCGGTTCGGCCGCGGGTGCAGCGGGTGAGCCCAGCGCATCGAACCCGTACCATTTTCCGTCGGCATGCCGCTTCAGCGTGGCGACCAGGTCCCGCAGCTGCATATCGGCGATGTTCAGATCGCGAAGGTCCCGCAGCGTCAGCCCGGTCAGCTTGGCCGTCTTGGCCGCGAGTACGGCGGGTTTGCCCGCGGCCGCTCCGGTGTCGGCGCCGGGGGAAGGCTGGGCGATGAGCACGTCGCTCAGATCGGCCTGGTCGGCGGCTACGTCATAGGTGCCCCGGGCATGGAGGCCGGTGAGGGCAAGGGTGCCGATACGTGCCAGATTGAGCCCTCTCTTGGGCTCCAGTAGCTGGAGATTGTCGATGTTCAGCTTGCCGGTGGCTTCGTAGCCGGTGGGGACATCGCGCGCGCCATAGGTGATGCGCCCCTTCCAGGCGAGCGCCGACTGGCTCACCTGGAGTGCGCCGGTGACGAGCTTGCCGTTGCCGGCGCGCATGCCGCCGTCGGCGTCGAGGCGCAGCCCTTCGGGCTCGGGTGCCAGGTGCAGGTCGATCGTCCCGTTCCAGTCCGCGGTCTGCTCTTCGAGGCTATTGCCGGCAATGTTCGCGCTGAAGTCACGTACTGCAACGGCACCCTGCTGATGCAGCAGCAGGCCGTCGCCCGAGCGGGCGATGCTCAGCTCGACGTCCAGGTTCAAACGGCCGCTGAGTTGCGTGACATCTGTACCGGCCAGGAACGCGAGCGGCGCGAGGGCGAAGCCGTCGAGTTTGACCCGGCCCAGGGCCTGTGGCTTGGACGTGAACGGCGACGCATCGGCCTGAATGTCCAGGGGCGCCTTGTCCAGGCGCCCCCGCAGGATGATGCGCGTGGGCTGATTCGGTTTCCAGCTGGCCAGGCCGTCGAGGGACGCCTGGGTCACCGCAAGTTCCGAATTCAGGGCCGGGCTTTGGTAGCGCAGGACCACGTCGTCGAGGTGCACGCTGGTGAGGCCGAAGCCCCAGGGCCGGCCGTCGTTCGCAGCCTTCGGGTTTGGCATGAGACGGATCCCCGCCAGGCGCCAGTGATCCCCTCCGTCGCTTTCCACCACGGCGTGTGCGCCGCTGAGCCGCAGTTCCTGGATCAGCAGCCGTTTGTGCCACAGCTCCCACCACCCGAAGCGCATAGACGCATCTGCAAGGCTGAGTTGGGGCTGGCCGCCGGCTTTGATTTCGACCCCATGCAGGGCGAGTAAGCCGGTGAACGGGTTGAAGTCCACGTCCTCGATTTGAGCGCTGTCGGCGCCATGGCTCAGCAGCCAGCGCTGCAAGGCGTAACGAATGCCGTAGGGTGTCAGCGTCAGAACCAGCGCGAGGACCACCGACAGGATGACGGCGGTCCGTAGCCATCGATTGGCGGCGAGGCTCCTCCAGCCCTGGGTTGGAGGAACTTGAGTGTCGGGGGCGAGTTCCGGCATGATCGTCAATCCAACGGTGGATTCGAAAACCACATCTTAGGGCGATCTTGGTACAGTCGCCACCGCGTCGGGCCGGTGGGTGCCCCTGACGGGAGACCGGGATGGAACGCAATGGAGAAGGGTTGGTCGTGGCCTGCCTGCTTGACGGCACGGGCGGCGGAGAGGTGCTGGATTGGGCGGGAGTGAACCGCTGGTCCACTGGCGACGGCTTGCTGTGGGTACACCTGGATTATGACCATTCGGTATCGCGCCGCTGGCTGCGGGATCAGGCCGGACTTGATCCCCTGGTGGCCGAGGCGCTCATGGCTGAGGAAACGCGGCCGCGCAGCCTGGTCATTGACGGTGGGATACTGGCGGCGTTGCGTGGGGTGAACCTCAATCCGGGAGCGGACCCGGAGGACATGGTATCGATCCGGCTCTGGAGTGACGGCCGCCGCATCGTCACCACCCGGCACCGGCAGCTTCTTTCGGTCACCGATCTGCGCGAGTCCCTGGCCCAGGGCCGCGGGCCGCGCACTGCCGCGGAGTTCCTGGTGGAATTGTCCAGTCGGCTGGTGGAGCGTATGTCGGAAGTCATTGAGCGCATCGATGAATCCGTGGACGAATTGGAGACGCAGGTGCTCACACTGCAGAGTCACCAGCTCCGCCCGCTCATTTCCGCCGTGCGCCGGGAGGCGATCGGCTTACGCCGTTATCTGGCGCCTCAACGTGAAGCCATGACGCGATTGTTCTCCGAACGGGTCGACTGGTTGAACGACGTGGACCGCCTGCGGTTGCGGGAAGTGGCCGATCGCACCACGCGCTATGTCGAGGATTTGGATATGGCCCGGGAACGGGCGGTGGTGGTGCAGGAGGAGTTGATGAGCCGGCTGTCCGAACAACTGGACCGGCGCATGTATCTTCTCTCGCTGGTCGCCGTCGTGTTTCTGCCGCTGGGCTTTCTGACCGGCCTGTTCGGTGTAAACGTGGAGGGGATTCCCGGGGCCCACTACAAATGGGCCTTTCTCGTATTTGCGGGGTTGCTGGCGCTATTGGTGATCGGGCAGGTGGTGTGGTTCCGGCGCAAGCGCTGGCTCTAGTTGCTGGCTCAGAACCAGCGCTTGCGTTTGAAGTACACCAGCATTCCCGCGCCGAGTGCGATCATGATGCCCCAGATCAACGGGTAGCCGTAGTACCAATGCAGCTCCGGCATCGCCCACGGGCTTTTTTCGTTCCCGAAGTTCATGCCGTAGACGCCGGTGATGAAGGTCAGCGGAATGAAGATGGTGGCGATGACGGTCAGCACGCGCATGATGTCGTTGAGACGATTGCTCACGCTGGACAGATAGAGATCCAGCATGCTGGTGGTCATGTCCCGGTAGGTTTCGATCAGATCCATGATCTGGATGGTGTGGTCGTAGCAGTCGCGGAAGTAGAGGATGATGTCGGGATCGATGTATGCATCTTCATCGCGGATCAGCGAATTGAGGACCTCGCGCTGTGGCCAGAGCATGCGCCGCAGAAGCACCAGTTCGCGTTTGATGGTGTGGATGTCACGCAGCGTGTCACGGTCCGGTGTGCCGAGAAGTTTCTGCTCCAGTTCTTCCACCTGATCGCCGAAATCTTCAAGTACCGGGAAGCCTTCGTCGACCACGACGTCCAGCAGCGCGTACATCAGGTAGTCGGCCTTGCGCGCACGGATCTTGCTCGCGTGGGTGCGCAGTCGCCGGCGAACGAGCTCGAAAGGATCCCGCTCTCCCGGATAGAAGCTGATGACGTAGTTCTTTCCGTAGAACAAACTCACTTGTTCGATTTCAACGTCGTCGCCGTTGATGCGGGGATGGCTCATGACCACGAACAGCTGGCCATCGTAGACGTCCACCTTGGGGCGCTGGCCGGTGTTGATGACATCTTCCAGTGCCAGGGGATGCAGGTCGAATACCTTTCCCAGTTGGCGCAGCGTTTCCGGGTTCGCGTGCCCGTGCACGTGGATCCAGGTGACCGTGTCGCGGGGCAGGAAAGGCAGGCTCTCCTCGCCCGAAGCGATGTCCTTCTCGGTGAATTCGCTGTCGGTGTAGTCGGTGAGGATGATGCGCAGCGGTACTTCGTGCTCGGGCTCCGATGCGGTCAGGGTGCCGGGCGATGTTCCGGGAGGGTGATAGCGTTTGGTGAAATATTCCATACGGGGGTCCCTTCCGGATCGCGGCGGCTTAGGCCAGCGGATACTTGCGGATCTGCGTGCCCCATTGTTCGAGCAGGGCGGGCATGTTTCGGCTGTGGGTCAGCAGGGCCACTTCGTCCTCACGTTTGAGCTTGGTCGATCCGTCGGGCACGATGAGTTTGCCCTCGCGATAGATGCAGATGATGCGAGTGTCTGCCGCCAGCTTCAGTTCGTCGACCCGTCCTTCGTCCGCTTCCTGGGCGACGAAGAAAAAGATGCGCGCCTCGTCCTTGAGGACGCCGGAGAGTTCCAGTGGATCGCTGCCCTGGAACATGTCGGCCAGGTAGCGGCCGATGGTCCGGTTGGGAATGATCGTGTCCTTGAGGCCGAGCTCCATACAGATGTGTTCGAATTCCGAGTCCTCGATCTTGGTCACCACCCGGGGGAATCCCAGCGAGCGCCCCACCAAGCCGGCGATGATGTTGGCCTGATCGTTGCCGGTCAGGCAGAACAGAAAATCGGTCTCGGTGGGATTCGTTTCGCGCAGAATGGCGGGTGTGCTGCCGTCGCCGTGGAGAAAGCCGGCGTCGAGCTGGTCTGTCAAGGCCTCGATGCGCTCCTTGTTGCGCTCGATGATGACGGCCTCGTGGCCGCGGACCAGGAGGAACCGCGCTGTGGTTACGGCAAGCGAGCTTGCGCCGACGAATACGGCTCTCATACGGTAGTAACCCTCCTGCCGAACCAGGTGCGCGGATAGAGCAGCACCAACATGGCGATGATCTCAACGCGACCGGCCAGCATGTCGAAACACAATACCCATTTCAGCAGCGGGTTCAGTGATGCACTGGTGATGCCGGTCGACAGCCCCACCGTACCGGTCGCGGAAACCACCTCGAAAAGGGAATCCAGCGGTGGCTGACCCGCAGCGAGAAAAACCAGCCACGATGCTGTGACGACCATAGCAAACAGCACCACCATCAGCAAAGCGCGCTTGAGGTCTTCGTCAGACAGTGGTCGGTCACCGAGCCGGGGCTGGACCACGGCATGGGCGGTGGCGCCGGTGGCGCGCACCGATACGCCGATGAACCGGAGCACGATCCGCAGACGCAGCAGTTTGATTCCGCCCGCGGTAGAACCCAGGCAGCCGCCGACCATCATGGACAGGATGAGCGCAAGCTTCGCCGTCGCGCCGAGCGTGCCGACATCCAGGGTCGAGAAGCCGGTGGTGGTCTGGGCGGAAATGCCCAGGAACACCGCATTGCGTGCGGCGTCGCCGGCGGGGAGGGTGGTGCTCAGAGACCAGAACAACACCCCGGTGACCGCAGCGATGCCAATGAACAGGGCGGGCAGTTCCGGGTCGCCGGCGGCATGGCGCCAGCCCCGTAGGCGGGTCCAGTAATACAGCGGCAGGGATATGGCGCCCAACAGTGACAGGGCACTGGTGATAAGGGTGACGCGCACGTCGTGGAAGCCAGCCAGACTGTCACGGTGAGTTGAGAAGCCGCCGGTGGAGACCGCCGACAGGGCGTGCGTAATGGCATCCATGGGACTCGCGGAGCTGAACAGTATCAAGGCCGCGATGCCCATAGTGGTGAGCAGCAGATACACCACCAGCACGCGGCGCGCATGGGTGCGGGTGGTGCTGACCAGACTCTCGCTGGCGGCCTCCGGATCCACCAGTCGTCGCGAGGCGATGGCGTGGCCCGACAGCAGGGCCACCGACAGCACCACGATACCGAGGCCGCCGTACCACTGCATCCAGGCACGGGCGAACAGGAAGCTCGGCGACATGGACTGGATGTCGTGAACCGTGGACAGGCCGGTGGTGGTCACCCCGGAAACCGCCTCGAACAGCGCATCCAGAAAGGTCAATCCGGAACCCATGAATGGGAAGGTCATGAGCAGGGGCGCCAGCACGAAGGCCAGGGCGGTGATCACCAGCGCCTCGTTGGTCTGGATCCGCTCGGGGCTGCGGAACCGGGCCGCAGGGATGCACACAAGAGCGAGGATGCCGATCACCACGCCATAGTGCCAGGCCAGGCCCAGGTTCCGTTGGAACAGGGTGACCAATAGTGGCGGCAGGGTGAGAGCGCCCAGGGCCAACCCCACTTGGCCGGTGTACTTGGCCACCACCCGCGGACGTACCGCGTAGGTGAGGGTGGCGAACTGTTCGTCCTGGGACAATCGGTTTCCTTTGCAGGCGGGGGTTGCGCCGGCGACGGTGTTGCTTCCAAGTGTAGCGGCGCCGGCGGAAGTTGGCGCGCGGCGAGCGAAGTAAGACCCTCGGGCGTCGTGCTGGTCTATTGTATTACCTGGGGCCGGGTTTCAAAATGGCTGCCGTCGGCGACGAGGGTCGCCCGGGCGCGCCTGGAGGCGGATGCGATTCATGAATATCGTGGTTCGATTGGTTGTGGTGGGGCTGATGCTGCCGCTCCTGGCGTGGGGTGCGCCTGCCCAGGCCAGGGACAAGGAAGTGCTGGGCTTGGTGGAGAAGGCCAGTATTCATCCGGGAGACGTCACTGTGCGCGCCAAGGTGGATACGGGTGCCAAGACCACGTCCCTGCACTGCGATTGTATCCACCCGTTCGAGCGCGACGGCGAGCAGTGGGTCAGCGTCAAGGTGGAGGACCAGTCGGGCAAGGTCGTGACCATCGAACGCAAGGTGGCGCGCACTACCAGGATTAAACGTCATTCCGGTGAGTCCCAGCAGCGCTACGTGATCAAGCTGGGTGTGTGTGTCGGCACGGTCTACAAGGAAGTGGATGTCAACATCGTCGACCGGACCGGTTTCAACTATCCCATGCTTATTGGCCGCAATTTCCTGACGGGGGATTTCGTCGTCGACCCGGAGTTGCACTACACCCATAAGCCCCGGTGCAAGAATGTCTCTGAGCGCAAGTAGTCGCCATCTGTACATCCTGGTGGGCGGGCTTGCGGCTCTTGGCCTGGGACTGTTCCTGTTCAAAGTTCTGGTGCTCGGCTTCCCCCTCAGTCCCAACAGTCAGTCCGACGTCTGGGACGTGGAGGTCCGGGTAGCCTTCACGGCTCAGGGCGGTCCGGTGAAGGCGAGCCTGCTCATTCCACGGGAAACCCGCGGCTTCACGGTGCTGGATGAGAATTTCGTCTCCCGTGGTTACGGGCTGACCACCGCCAAGGTGGACGGCAACCGGCAGGTGTCCTGGTCGATTCGCTCAGCGCGCGGTGCACAGGTGCTCTACTATCGTGCCGCCGTTCGCCCCCTCGGTAACCACGACCAGCCGGTGGTGGAAGGACGCGCGCCGGCGTTGCCCGAGATCGACTTGTCCGGATCCCAGCGGGCCGCGGCGCAGGCCCTGGCCGGCGAGATCAAGGTGAAGTCCGCGGACGTGGAGACCATGGTGGCCGAGTTGGTCAATCGCCTGAACGCGCCCACGCCGGAAGCCAATGTCCAGCTATTGCTCGGCCAGTCGCCCAACGGTCTGAAACGCATCCGGGCGGCGGTACAGGTGTTGGCCCTCGCCGGCGTCGCCGCCCGGCCGGCTCATGGTATCCAGCTCAAGGAGCTGGAGCGCAACGCGCGTTTTGCCCATTGGCTGCAGGTCTATGACAAGGGTCTTTGGCGATCGGTGGACCCCAAGACCGGGCAGATGCAGCTGCCGGACGACTACCTGATCTGGTGGAGAGGCGAGGGATCGCTGCTTCGCGTCAAGGGCGGCAGCGGCGTGGATGCCCGTGTCTCCGTAGCAATGAACAAGGAAACCGCCTTGGGTGGCGCCACCGTGCGCGGTGAGCGGCTCACGCCGGGGCTGCTGTCGTTTTCGCTGTTCAGCCTGCCTCTGGAAACCCAGGCCGTCTATCACGTGCTGTTGATGGTTCCCATCGGCGCGCTCATCCTGGTCTTGATGCGCAACGTGGTCGGGTTCAAGACCTTCGGTACGTTCATGCCGGTGCTCATCGCGATGGCGTTCCGCCAGACCCAGCTGCTCTGGGGTCTGATCCTGTTTTGCACGGTGGTCGGCCTGGGGCTGAGCGTGCGTTTCTACCTGGAGCGGCTGAAGCTGTTGCTGGTGCCGCGTCTGGCGTCGGTGCTCATCGTGGTGGTGATGCTCATGGCCGCCATCAGTATCCTCAGCCACAAGCTCGGCGTGCACCAGGGCCTGTCCGTCGCCCTGTTCCCCATGGTGATTATGACCATGACCATCGAGCGCATGTCCATCGTGTGGGAGGAGCGGGGCGCCGGGGAGGCATTCCAGGAAGGCGGGGGCAGTCTGGCGGTCGCGGCCTTGACCTATCTCGTGATGGCCATGACACCTATGCAGCATCTCCTGTTCGTGTTCCCGGAACTGCTGCTGGTGGTGCTTGCCGCCACGCTGCTGCTGGGCCGCTACACGGGCTACCGGCTGACCGAGCTGCGCCGGTTCCGGGCACTGGCGGACAAGTAGGGCGATGTTCTCCGCATGGCGACGTCTGCGCGAGGCCGGGGTGCTGGGGATGAACCAGCGCAACGCCGATTTTACGCTGGTCTACAACTCCCGCCGTCTCTACCCGCTGGTGGACGACAAGCTGCTCACCAAGCGGCTGGCCCAGGCCGCCGGCATCGCCGTGCCCGAAC
>Ga0315556_1001486_pt1 | contig 14059 bp, 14 predicted proteins | sample SalMarSW160310MG_FD_202112 | JGI IMG/M metagenome (GOLD analysis project Ga0315556, IMG submission 202112) | Salt marsh sediment microbial communities from the Plum Island Ecosystem LTER, Massachusetts, United States - Salt Marsh Sediment SW1603-10 ...
GGGCAATCAGCAGGGTGCCGATGTTTTCGCCGCTCAGCAGGCGTGACAGCACTTCGGTCTCATGACCGGAAGCGATTACGGTATGTGCGCCGCTGCGCGCCGCGCGTTTTGCCGCGAGTACCTTGGTGAGCATGCCGCCGCGTCCGAGGTGGCTACCGACGCCGCCGGCCATGGCTTCCAGTTGCAGATCGCCGGCCTGCGCCGCATCTATCAGTTTTGCTTCAGTGTTCCTGCGCGGATCGGCACTGTACAGGCCGTTCTGGTCGGTGAGGATGATCAGCGCGTCGGCCTCGATCAGGTTGGCGACCAGCGCACCCAGCGTATCGTTGTCGCCGAACCTGATTTCGTCGGTGACTACCGTATCGTTTTCGTTGATGACCGGGATCACGCCGAGATGGAGCAGGGTGCGCAGGGTGGAGCGTGCATTGAGGTAGCGTTCACGGTCAGCGAGGTCGGCATGGGTCAGCAGCACTTGTGCGGCATGCAGTTTATGCTGGCGGAAGCAGCTTTCGTACATCTGCACCAGCCCCATCTGGCCTACCGCGGCGGCGGCCTGTAATTCGTGCATCGCGCTGGGGCGTTGTTTCCAGCCCAGCCGCTGCATGCCTTCGGCAATTGCACCGGAAGAAACCAGCACCACTTCGTAGCCGTTCTCGCGCAGCGCAGCAATCTGCTGCGCCCAGCCGCCTATGGCCTGCGCATCGAGTCCGGCCCCCTGATTGGTGACCAGGCTGCTGCCGACTTTTACGACGATGCGTTTGCACTGGGTGAGTATGGATTTCATGCGTTAAAAGATGTTGCGGTAATTAATCGATCGAACCAATTTCGCTTTCCTGCGCAGCTTGGGCAATGGCTGCAGCCTCTTCGGCCGCAACCTGTTCCAGGTGTGCCATGATAGCGTAAGTCAGTTCCTTGCAGCCTTCGCCGTTGATCGCCGAAATGGTGAAGTGGCGCGTATGTTCGCCAAATTCGCGCAGGAAGGCGGCAACCTTTTCTTCGCGGTCTTCCAGCAGGTCGAGCTTGTTCAGTACCAGCCAGCGTGGCTTGTTGTACAGCACCTCATCATATTTCTTCAGTTCGTTGAGGATGGCATGCGCCTCATGTACCGGATCGACGCCCTCATGCAGCGGAGCGATGTCCACCAGATGCAGCAGCAAACGGGTGCGCGCCAGATGGCGCAGGAACTGGTGGCCGAGCCCGGCGCCTTCCGCCGCCCCTTCGATCAGCCCGGGGATGTCGGCGATGACAAAGCTCTTTTCGACGGATACGCGCACTACGCCCAGGTTGGGATGCAAGGTGGTGAACGGATAGTCGGCCACCTTGGGGCGGGCGGCGGATACCGCACGGATGAAAGTGGATTTGCCTGCGTTGGGCATGCCCAGCAGCCCGACGTCGGCCAGCACCTTCAGTTCCAGGCGCAGTTCGCGGTATTCGCCGGGCTCGCCCGGGGTGAACTGGCGCGGTGTGCGATTGGTGCTGGATTTGAAGTGCAGGTTGCCCAGGCCTCCAACACCGCCTTTGGCCAGCAGTGCTTTTTCGCCATCATGAGTCAGATCGGCGATCAGCTCGCCGCTGCTGAGGTCGGTAATCACGGTGCCGACCGGCATGCGCAGCACGATGTCGTCCGCCCCCTTGCCGTAGCAGTCCGAGCCGCGTCCGGGTTCGCCATTTTTTGCGCGATGATGGCGGGCGTAGCGGTAGTCGATCAGGGTGTTGATGTTGCGGTCGGCCAGCGCATATACGCTGCCGCCACGTCCGCCGTCGCCGCCGTCGGGGCCGCCTTTGGCGATGTTTTTTTCGCGCCGCAAGCTGGCCGAGCCGTTGCCTCCGTTGCCGGCAGTGACCTCGATCCTGGATTCGTCTATAAATTTCATAATGATTTAATTACCGTTAGGGCGTTCCAGTAAGCCAGAGTTCGTTCAAATGCAAGGCGCGAAAAAATTTTCGCAGCGCCGCATATGTGAGTATATGTAAGCAAGAAAATTTTTGAGCAACACAGCAGTTGGAATGAAATCTGGATTAATGGAATGCCCTAAACAAAAAAGCCCTATCCGGTAGATAGGGCTTATTGTACTTGGCCAGGTAAGCTTACGCTGCAACGATGCTGACTGTCTTGCGATTGCTCGGACCCTTGGTGGCGAATTCCACCTTGCCGGTGATCTTGGCAAACAAGGTGTGATCCTTGCCCATGCCGACATTGTCACCGGCGTGGATTTTGGTGCCGCGCTGGCGCACGATAATGCTGCCTGCATTGATGACCTGACCGCCGAAGCGCTTTACGCCCAGTCGTTTCGAGTGTGAGTCGCGGCCGTTACTGGTACTGCCGCCGCCTTTTTTTGATGCCATGGTTCTGCTCCTTTAGCGTTAAGCCGGTATCTCTGCTCAGGCAGAGATGCCGTCGATGCGGATTTCGGTGTAATTCTGGCGATGCCCCTGATGCTTCTGGTAGTGCTTGCGGCGGCGCATCTTGAAGATTTTCACCTTGTCTGCGCGGCCATGCGACACGATGGTCGCCTGCACGGAAGCGCCGCTCACCAGCGGCTTGCCGACATTCAGTTTTTCGCCGTCGGCAATCATCAGCACTTTGTCGAGCACGATTTCGCTGCCGACGTCACCGGCAACGGTTTCAATTTTCAGGGTTTCGCCTTGGGCTACGCGGTATTGCTTGCCCCCGGTCTTGATTACTGCGTACATAACAACCTCGCTGGAATGCGGTTTTACAGAGCCGCGAATTATACACAAATGGCCCGTGGGTTCAAAATGGTTTTTTTAGGGTAGAAACTGGAGAGTTTTAAGCCGGACCAGGTGCGTTTTGGAGAGCTGCCGCGCCGCATATGTGGATATATGCAAGCAAGGTTTTTCAAAGCGCAACAACGTATGGCGCGAAATCTCGGGTTTATCGGCGCATCGAGTCGAAGAACTCGGCGTTGTTCTTGGTCGCCTTGACCTTATCCAGCAGAAACTCCATCGCTTCCAGCTCGTCCATCGGGTAGAGCAGTTTGCGCAGGATCCAGATTTTCTGCAGCAGATCGGCCTTGATCAGCAGTTCTTCCTTGCGGGTGCCGGAGCGGTTGACGTTGATAGCCGGGTAGATGCGCTTCTCGGCCATGCGCCGGTCGAGGTGGATTTCCATGTTGCCGGTGCCCTTGAATTCCTCATAGATCACGTCATCCATGCGCGAACCGGTATCCACCAGTGCAGTGGCGATGATGGTCAGCGAGCCGCCTTCCTCGACGTTGCGCGCGGCGCCGAAGAAGCGCTTCGGACGTTGCAGCGCGTTGGCATCCACGCCACCGGTCAGCACCTTGCCGGAGGCCGGCACCACGGTGTTGTAGGCGCGAGCCAGACGGGTGATCGAATCCAGCAGGATGACCACATCCTTCTTGTGTTCGACCAGGCGCTTGGCTTTTTCCATCACCATTTCAGCAACCTGCACATGGCGGGTGGCAGGCTCGTCGAAGGTGGAGGCCACCACCTCGCCGCGCACAGAACGGCTCATTTCGGTCACTTCCTCGGGGCGTTCGTCGATCAGCAGCACGATCAGGGTGGCATCAGGGCTGTTCGAGGCGATGGAGTGGGCAATGTGCTGCAGCATCACGGTCTTGCCGGATTTCGGCGAGGCGACCAGCAGGCCGCGCTGGCCCTTGCCGATGGGGGCAATGATATCGATGATGCGGCCGGTGATATTTTCTTCCGCCTTGATGTCGCGTTCCAGCAGCAGTTGCTCGGTGGGAAATAGCGGGGTCAGGTTCTCGAACAGGATCTTGTTTTTCGCATTTTCCGGCGACTCGCCATTGACCTTGTCTACCTTGACCAGTGCAACATAGCGTTCGCCGTCCTTGGGGGTGCGAATCTCGCCCTCGATCGAATCGCCGGTGTGCAGGTTGAAGCGGCGTATCTGGCTCGGGCTGACGTAGATATCGTCAGGTCCGGCGAGGTAGGAGGTGTCGGGCGAACGCAGGAAGCCGAAGCCGTCCGGCAGCACTTCCAGCGTGCCTTCGCCGAAGATGCTTTCGCCTTTCTTGGCCTGGTTTTTCAGCAGGGCGAAAATCAGATCCTGCTTGCGCATGCGGTTGGCATTATCGATCTGATTGGATACCGCCATTTCAACGAGTTCGGTAACGTGTTTGGTTTTTATGTCTGATAAATGCATATGGGTAGGCTTACAGAGTGACTGCGGTTAATCTTTAAAGATTGGCTTGTTCAGGGAGTTGTTGTTGCGGTTATGCGCGGGAAGCGCGCCCGGCTGTCTGGAGCGTCGTTAGCAGGTTTTGCTTGTACTTTTGGGACGAAACAGGACAGCAGCAGGCGCGAGATTAAACGGTTCAGATGTGGCTGTCAATAAAAGCGGTCAATTGCGATTTGGACAGGGCACCGACCTTGGTGGCTTCGATGTTGCCATTCTTGAACAGCATCAGAGTGGGAATGCCGCGCACGCCATATTTTTGCGGCGTCTGCTGGTTTTCGTCGACATTCAGCTTGGCCACGGTCAGGCGTCCGGAGTATTCCTTGGCCACTTCATCCAGGATGGGCGCGATCATGCGGCAGGGGCCGCACCACTCGGCCCAGTAGTCCACCAATACGGGCAGAGGTGCCTGCTGCACTTCGGCGGGAAAAGTCTGGTCGGTGACATAACGGATGTGTTCGCTCATGTTGGGTCTTTCTTTAAGTCAGTTGTTGGTTTCCGGGAAGATTTTGCAGCGCGAGACTGAATGCGGTTGGCCGTCTGGATTTCCTAGGACGCATCCTAACGAAAAAAAAGCCGGCTGTGAAGCATTCGTTTATGTCCATGATTCATCGCATGAATGCGGGGCGATTGGCTCTATCAACGCTGCAACGCAACTTCCACTTCCTGGCGCCTGGGCCGGCCAGCCAGCCGTTCGACCAGCGTCAACGCGAAGTCCATGGCGGTGCCGGGCCCGCGCGAGGTGATGATCTTGCCATCTTCCACCACCGCTTCCGGCTGTTGCCGCACGTGGGGAAAGCCGTCGAGCGCACCGGGAAAGCTGGTGGCGCGCCTGCCGTCGAGTATGCCGGCCGTGGCCAGCACCGAGGGCGCGGCGCAGATGGCGGCAACGTAGCGGTCATGCTGGGACATGCTTTTTGCCAATGTCAGGATGCGCGGATCGGCTTTCAGGTTGTTGGTGCCGGGCTGGCCGCCGGGCAGCACCAGCATGTCGTAGTTGCGCTGCAACGCCACGTCGAGAATGGTGTCCGGCACCAGCACCGTGCCGCGACTGGCGCGCACCGGTTCGGTGTCCAGTCCGGCGCTGGTCACCTCGATGCCGGCGCGGCGCAGGATGTCGATCACGGTAACCGCTTCGATTTCTTCGCAGCCATTGGCCAATGGGACCAGGACAGTTTTCATGGCGATCGGGAACAGGCTAAGGGATGGGAGTATTGTACTCGCATCCGCCCGTTTAGAAATTGCCGGCGAGGCGCAACCCGATGCCGCCGGAAGAAGTATCCGGCAACAACGCTACCTTGCCGGCGCGACGCTGCTGGTTGTAATTGACCACGCTTTGTCCGACCAGGGTGCCGACCAGCGCGCCCGCCACCACATCGGAAGCAAAGTGCGCCTGGTGATAGCTGCGCGCCAGGCCGACCAGTCCGGCCACCGAATAGCTGGTGCACTTGATCCATGTCTGGTCGTAATGTGCGGAAATTACCGAGGCTAAGGCGAACGCCTGTGTGGTATGGCCCGAAGGAAAAGAAGCGTTGCCGCTAAACGGGCGGAAATGATAGACGCCGGCGTTCTGGATCGGGCGGCTGCGTCCGGCGACGAACTTGATTGCCGGGGTGACGATGCCGCTGGCGATGATGCTGGCGGTCAGCCCGTCCTGCGCTACGGCGAGTGCCTTATCGTTATCGCCGAGTGTGCCGGCAACAAAGAAACCGCCGAGCACACCCAGCGAGTACTGTGCGCCGAAGCGCTCGATGTCGCGCATGAAACGACTGTTGCCGCTGTGACGGCGCATCTCGTCACGCAGCGGACGATCGACGATCACGGCGGTGCCGACCACGGCCAGTGTTGCCCAGCCGAACTGCTGCCATTGCTGCTGTTGCCAGCGTGCCGGGGCGGTCAGCTCATGCTTGACGTCATCGACAAACAGGGTGGTATAGGCGGGAGTCGGGTCGGCAGCAAATGAGTTGCTGGCCAATGCCAGCAAAATGAAGGAGGTAAGTATTTTCCGGATGTTAATCATGGTGACAGAAATCGTAGCGAGCGGACCGGCATTGGGGGCGCCCGAAGCGCAGCCACCGGAGTGTACACATAAGTACATGAGGATGGCGAGTATTCGCGCAACCCCGATGCAGGTTCGCGCAGTAGATTTATGTTGCCATGATCAGTCGCGGAAGTTCTGATATTGCAGCGGGAAGTCGGTGATCGACTTCTTGATGAAGGCGATGGCCTCCTGCAGGTCGTCGCGCTTTTTGCCGTTGACGCGCACGCTGTCGCCCTGGATGCTGGCCTGCACCTTGAGCTTGCTTTCCTTGATCAGCTTGACGATCTTCTTTGCGAGCTCGGTCTCGATGCCGACCTTGACCGTGCACGCGCGCTTGACCTTGTTGCCGCTGATCTTCTCGATCTTGTCGCTGACGTCGAGGCTGCGGATGTCCACGCCGCGCTTGGCCAGCTTGCCGTTCAGGATGTCCTGCACCTGGCCGAGCTGGAAATCGTTGTCGGCGAACACGGTCAGCACCAGCTCCGCCTGCTCGACGCGAGCGTCCGAGCCCTTGAAGTCGAAGCGCGTACCGACTTCCTTGTTGGTCTGTTCGACCGCGTTTTTGACTTCGGTCTTTTCCACTTCGGAAACGATGTCGAAAGAGGGCATGGTTTTCTCCCCGTATTATTTGCGTTTGTGCAGATTCGCCGCAATGCGCATGCGCAGCGCATTCAGCTTGATAAAGCCGCCCGCATCCTTCTGGTCGTAGGCGCCCTGGTCATCCTCGAAGGTGGCGATGGTTGGGTCGAACAGCGAATCGGTTTTCGAATCGCGGCCGACTACGATCACGTTGCCTTTGTACAGCTTGACGCGAACCCAGCCGTTCACGGTCTGCTGGGTCTGGTCGATCAGTGTCTGCAGCGCAAGGCGTTCTGGCGCCCACCAGTAGCCGTTGTAGATCATCGAGGCGTAGCGCGGCATCAGGTCGTCCTTCAGGTGCGCGACCTCGCGGTCCAGCGTAATCGACTCGATGGCGCGGTGCGCCTTAAGCAGGATGGTACCGCCCGGGGTTTCATAGCAGCCGCGCGACTTCATGCCGACGTAGCGGTTCTCCACCAGGTCGAGGCGGCCGATGCCATGCTTGCCGCCGAGTTCATTCAGTGTGGTTAGTACCTGGGCTGGACTCATGGCGGTGCCGTTCAGCGCGATCACATCGCCGTGGCTGAATTCGAGGTCGAGGTATTCCGCTTCGTCCGGCGCATTTTCCGGCGACACGGTCCAGCGCCACATCGATTCCTCGGCCTCAGCGGCCGGGTCTTCCAGGTGGCGGCCCTCGTAGGAAATGTGCAAAAGGTTCGCGTCCATCGAATAGGGCGAGCCACCCTGCTTGTGCTTCATGTCCACCGGGATGCCGTGCTTTTCGGCATAGGTCATCAGCTTCTCGCGGCTCAATAAGTCCCATTCGCGCCACGGCGCGATGATTCTGATATTCGGGTTCAGCGCATAGGCGCCCAGTTCGAAGCGTACCTGGTCGTTACCTTTGCCGGTTGCGCCGTGCACAATTGCGTCGGCACCGGTAATGCCGGCGATTTCGATCAGGCGCTTGGAAATCAGCGGCCGCGCGATGGACGTGCCGAGCAGGTATTCGCCTTCGTACACGGTGTTGGCGCGGAACATCGGGAACACGAAATCGCGCACGAACTCTTCGCGCAGGTCTTCGATGAAAATCTGCTCCGGCTGGATGCCGAGTTGCAGCGCCTTCTGGCGTGCCGGTTCCAGCTCTTCGCCCTGGCCGAGGTCGGCGGTAAAGGTCACCACTTCGCACTGGTAGGTGTCCTGCAGCCATTTCAGGATGACCGAGGTGTCGAGTCCGCCGGAGTAGGCGAGGACAGCTTTTTTGATTTCGCTCATTTGTTGTTGCTCGCTTGGTAAATTGTTATTTGTTGTTTATTGGTTCAGCCTGTTTTGGTTCCGGCCACCGCTTCGCGGCTTAACCTGCTGTGCAGGTTAGCCTACACCGCAACTTCGTTGTGGCTCCAGCCGCGCTACGCGCTTAACATTCGCTACGCTCATGTTAGCTTCCGCCGGAATAGACTGCTCTTTCTTCGACTAACTATCTACTTTCCCCAGTAGCAGGTATTCCATAAGAGCCTTCTGCACATGCAAACGATTTTGCCTTCGGCCGCCGCTATGCGGCTTAACATTCACTTCGTTCATGTTAGCCTGCGCCGAAACAGGCTGCATATTCTTTCTGTCTTCGACTAGCTATTAACTTTTCCCAAAAGTAAATATTCCATTAATGCCTTCTGCACGTGCAGCCTGTTTTCAGCCTCATCCCAGACTACACTTTGCGGGCCGTCGATCACAGCGGCATCGACTTCCTCACCGCGGTGTGCGGGCAGACAGTGCATGAATAGCGCATCCGGTTTGGCGACGGCCATCATTTCCGCATCCACGATCCAGTCGGCGAAGGCCTTGCGGCGTTCATCGTTCTCGCGCTCGAAGCCCATGCTGGTCCAGACGTCGGTGGTCACCAGGTCGGCATTGTGCGCGGCATCCATCGGGTCGGCGAATTCTTCATAATTATCTGCGCCGAACAGGCCCGCGCGTTCCGCTTCCACTTCATAGCCGGGCGGAGTGGAAACATGCACGTTGAAGCCGAACACTTCCGCCGCCTGCAGCCAGGTGTTGCAGACGTTGTTGGAATCGCCGATCCAGGCCACGGTCTTGCCCTTGATCGAGCCGCGATGCTCGATGTAGGTGTAGATGTCGGCCAGGATCTGGCATGGATGGTATTCGTTGGTCAGGCCGTTGATGATGGGTACGCGCGAGTTCCTGGCAAAGCGCTCGATGATCTCCTGCTCGAAAGTACGGATCATCACGATGTCGCTCATGCGCGAGATCACCTGCGCTGCATCTTCCACCGGTTCGCCGCGTCCCAGTTGCGAATCGCGCGTGTTCAGGTAGATGGCGGAGCCGCCGAGCTGTTGCATGCCGGCCTCGAACGACAGCCGGGTGCGGGTCGAGCTTTTCTCGAAAATCATTACCAGTGTGCGGTCGACCAGCGGGTGGTAGGTCTGGTAGGCCTTGAAGCGCTGCTTGATGATGCGCGTGCGTTCGAACACGTGCTCGAGTTCGGCGAGTGTCAGGTCCTTGAATTGCAGAAAATGCCGGAGGCCTTTCTGTGGAGACTCATGCCCGCTTGCGGGCGTGATGTCGGAACTAAAATGTTTGATTGACATATTCATTCCTGCGCCAGAAATTCCGTGATCAGCGGGCACAACATATCCAGCAGTTGCTGCGCTTCCTCTTGCGAGAATACCAGCGATGGCAGCAAACGGACGACATTGTCGGCAGTGACGTTGATAAGCAGTCCCTGGGCCAGCGCCTTGCCAACCAGATCGCCACAGGGTTTATCCAGCTCTATGCCTATCATCAGGCCCTGTCCGCGTATGGAGGACACACCTGCGGCATTGCCCAGGCATTCACGAAAACCGTTCAGCAGGAATTCGCCGATGGCGGTGGCATTGGCTAGCAATTTGTCCTGTTCCATGATTTCCAGCGTGGCAAGCGCAGCAGTGCTGGCCAGCGGATTGCCACCGAAGGTAGAGCCGTGGTTGCCGGGGCCGAATGTTCCCGTCGCCTTGCCTGCGGCGAGACAGGCGCCGACCGGCACACCCGAGCCAAGTCCCTTGGCCAGGGTCATCACATCCGGCAGTATGGCAGTGTGCTGGTAGGCGAACCACCGACCGGTGCGGCCGATGCCGCATTGCACTTCATCCAGCATCAGCAGCCAGTCCTGCTGGTCGCAAAGCTGGCGCAACTGCTCCAGATAATCAATGTCCAGCGTGCGGATGCCACCTTCGCCCTGGATCGGCTCGACCAGTATGGCGACTACATCCTTGTTATGTTCGGCAACCTGGCGCACGGCAGCGAGGTCGTTGTAGGGCACTCGCACGAAGCCCTTGACCAGCGGTTCGAAGCCGGCCTGTACCTTGCGGTTGCCGGTAGCCGACAGGGTTGCCAGGGTGCGGCCGTGAAAGGCCTTTTCCATCACGATGATGCTGGGGTTGTCCACGCCCTTGCGATGGCCGTACATGCGCGCCAGCTTGATCGCGGCCTCGTTGGCTTCGCAGCCGGAGTTGCAGACGAACACTTCATCCATGCGCGAGAGCTCGCACAGCCTGTCCGCAAGCCGTTCCTGCTCGGGTATCCGGTAGATGTTGGAAACGTGCATCAGCTTGCCGATTTGTTCATTGAGCGCGGCAGTGAAGCGCGGATGGGCGTGGCCCAAGGTGTTGACGGCGATGCCGGACAGCGCGTCAAGATAGCGTTTGCCGGCGCTATCCCACAGCCATACGCCTTCGCCATGGGTGAAGGAGATCGGCAATCTGGCATAAGTGTTCATCAGATGCGACATTCAGGGTGCCCCTATAAATCCGGATTTGCGGGCATCCGCTACGCGGATTGCCTGCTTAAACCACTTCATCCCAACTACAATCTTTACTGTGCCTTGCGTTTGGGCGAACTCTGAACCGCCAGAGGCACCCAATGGAATTCCCAAAATTTCCCCCCGCTATTTCAAAACGAAAAAGGCCGACACTCGGTCGGCCTTCCCGTCATTGCCGCGCAGGCTCAGGCCATTGCTTTGATAGCAGCGGACAGGCGGCTCTTGTGGCGTGCAGCCTTGTTCTTGTGAATGATCTTCTTGTCGGCGATGGAATCGACGATGCTGGTGGATTCCTGGAATACCGCCTGTGCAGCAGGCTTGTCGCCGGCCGCGATGGCTTTCGCCACTTTCTTGATTGCGGTGCGCAGCTCCGAACGCTGGCTTGCGTTGTGCTCACGCTGCTTGTCCGCCTGTCTTGCGCGCTTTCTTGCCTGTGCGCTGTTTGCCATGACAACTCCTTGATATTTCGCTTGCTGAAAAGGCGCGCATTATAGGAAAGGCCGCCGACTTTGGCAACCTTTATTTGTGTCGCAGTCAGGAGGGGGCGGGTGCGCGGTTTTCTCCAGTTTCTTAATGATATTATGAAAATAATTACAACAGGGGAAACGCAGGGGGCGTACTTTGACAATGCTGTCCGGACTTGCTGAGTTTGTGGTACAGGGAATAACCACGGAAGGGGCAGCTCCCCAGCCGCCGGGCTGGATACCGCAATTGCTCGATAAACTTGCCGGCAACGGGCCGCAACGGGTCATCGGTCAGGAGCGTCGCGATCCGCAACGCAGCCTCTGGTAGCCTTATGCGCGTCTTGCGGACAAGGGACTCAATCCGATGAATTTGCTGCGGGCGCTCGCCACCATCAGCAGCCTGACGCTGGTATCGCGCATTCTGGCATTTGTGCGCGACGTGCTGATTGCGCGCATTTTCGGCGCGGGCATGGCTACCGATGCCTTCTTCGTTGCCTTCAGGTTGCCCAACCTGCTGCGTCGCCTGTTTGCGGAAGGCGCTTTCTCGCAGGCCTTCGTGCCGATCTTCGGCGAATACCGGAACCGCAAAGGGCATGATGAGGCCAAGTTGCTGGTCGATCATGTCACCACGCTGCTGGCCATCATCCTGTTTGTGGTAACGCTCATTGGCGTTGTCGCCGCACCTGTCCTGGTTTATATCACTGCGCCGGGATTTGCCCGGGAGCCGGACAAGTTCGCGCTTACCGTGCAGTTGCTGCGCATTACCTCGCCCTACATTTTCTTCATTTCGCTGGTGGCGGTGGCGGCGGGGATACTGAACACCTACAACAAGTTCTGGCCACCCGCGTTCGCGCCGGTGCTGCTCAACGTCTGCTTCATCGCGGCGGCGCTGTGGCTCGCACCCTATTGCGATCCGCCGATCATGGCGCTGGCCTGGGCAGTGTTTGCCGCGGGTTTTGTGCAGCTCCTGTTCCAGGTGCCGTTCCTGAAAAAAATCGGCATGCTGCCGAAGTGGAGCTTCAACCTGAAAGATGCAGGGGTGTGGCGCGTCATCAGGCAGATGGGGCCGGCGGTATTCGGCGTTTCCATCGCCCAGATCAGCCTGATCATCAATACCATCTTTGCGTCCTTTCTTGCGGCGGGCAGCGTGTCCTGGCTGTATTACGCCGATCGTCTGATGGAGTTTCCCTCGGGCATGCTGGGCGTGGCGCTCGGTACCATCCTGCTGCCCTCGCTTTCCAAGCACTATGCCGACGACAGTCCGGAAGAATACTCGAAACTGCTGGACTGGGGATTACGCCTGACCTTCCTGCTCGCGCTGCCGGCTGCGCTGGCGCTGGGCATGATTGCGGTGCCGTTACTGGCCACTTTCTTTCAGCATGGCGCATTCGATACAAAAGATGTGCTGATGACGCGCCAGGCGCTGGTCGGTTACAGCATCGGCCTGATCGGCATTATCCTGGTGAAAATCCTCGCGCCCGGTTTCTATGCACGGCAGGACATCAGGACGCCGGTCAAGATCGCCATCGTCACATTGATCGCTACGCAGACGATGAATGTGCTGTTCGTTTTCGGGCTGCACATGCACCACGCCGGGCTGGCGCTTTCCATTGGTCTGGCCGCCTGCCTGAATTCTGCCGTCCTGTTTTATCATCTCAGGAAGCGCGGCATCTACCGGCCGGAAGCGGGGTGGGCGGGTTTTTTCGCCAGACTGTGCGTTGCCCTGCTGGCGCTGGGTATCATGCTCTGGTTCGGCATGGGCAGCGAGCAGCACTGGCTGGTCACGCATGGCTGGGGGCGCATCCTGCGCCTGACGGCGCTGGTGGTGGGCGGCGTGGTAGTGTACTTCGCTGTATTGTTTGCGCTCGGCTTCCGGCTCCGGGATTTTGCCAAACGCGGAGCGAACTGAAGAAACTCAGAGATGCCGGATTCCCGGCACTTCGGTCTCGGCAATTGCCTGCGCCAGCACTCCGATGGCTTGCTCCCGTGCGAAACTCTTGCGCCAGGCCAGTGCGATACGCCGTGCCGGGGCCGGTTTGACAAAAGGTATTGCCCGGGTCAGTTTGCTGCGGTATTTGTCGCTGTCGGCAGAAGCAGGCAGCACGGAGATACCCAGGCCGGATGCAACCATGTTGCGTATGGTTTCCAGCGAATTACCCTGCTGCGTTTCGCCGCCCTTCTGATTGAGTTCTGGGCAGGCCTCGACCACCTGGTTGCTGAAGCAGTGTCCGCTGTTCAGCAGTAGTACCTTCTCAGACGTTAGTTCGCCGGCACGGACGGAACGTTTTTTTGCCCAGGGATGGTCGCTCGGTACCAGCACGTTAAAGTCTTCGTCGTAGAGCGGGCGGGTGGCAATGCCCGGGCCACCAAACGGCAGGGCGATGATGATGACGTCGAGCCGGCCGTTGCCGAGCAGGACTTCCAGGTTGGCGGTCAGGTTTTCCTCCACTTCCAGCGGCATTCCCGGAGCCTTGTTTTTCAGGATGGGAATCAGGTCCGGCAGCAGGTAGGGGCCCACAGTGTAGATGGTGCCCAGCCTTAGCGGCCCCGCCAGTTGATTCTTGCCATGGCCGGCGATTTCCCTGATCCGCTCGGTTTCTTCCAGAACACGCTGGGCCTGCGCCACCACCAGTTTGCCCACCGGCGTGACGGTTACTTCGATTTTGTTGCGTTCGAAAATTCGTATGCCCAGGTCGTCTTCCAGCTTCTGTATGGCCAGCGACAGGGCCGGCTGGCTGACGAAAGTACGTTCCGCTGCGCGGCGAAAATTGCGCTCCTGCGCAACGGCAACGATGTAACGCAATTCGTTCAGGGTCATGGCTGCGGCTTGGAGTCATTGGATATAGACATGATTGATGATACCTGCATAAATAATTAGTTCAATTTATCGCGATATTCGGTGCCGGAAGCAGATAAAATGGCCGTTCGCTTCAATCAGGACTTTCCCCCCGGGCAACTTCATGACAACAACGGCCAAT
>Ga0315556_1001488_pt1 | contig 14054 bp, 14 predicted proteins | sample SalMarSW160310MG_FD_202112 | JGI IMG/M metagenome (GOLD analysis project Ga0315556, IMG submission 202112) | Salt marsh sediment microbial communities from the Plum Island Ecosystem LTER, Massachusetts, United States - Salt Marsh Sediment SW1603-10 ...
GACGGTCGAGAGGTCGACCGGGAGCTGGTACGCCAACTTCGGCACGCACCCCTGGCTCTGGCTCGCGCCGCTGGCGGGCATCGCCGGCGCGGCGCTGGCGATGCTGGCGAGCGCCGCCCGCCGCCCGGGAGCGGGGATCGTCGCGAGCGGGATCGCCATCGCCGGCACCATCCTCGCCGCGGGCCTCGCGTTGTTCCCGTTCGTGATGCCCTCGTCGGCGCAGCCGAACGCCAGCCTCACGCTCTGGAACGCCACCTCCAGCCACTTCACGCTGCAGGTCATGTTCTGGGCGGTGGTGCTGTTCCTTCCCATCGTGCTCGCCTACACCACCTGGGCCTACCGCAAGCTGCGCGGCAAGGTCACGCTCGACGCCGTGCGCGAGCAGGGCCCCGCAGCCTACTGAGCGAGGAGACGAAGCCTATGTGGTACTTCACCTGGATCCTCGGCGTGCTGCTCGCCTGCGCCTTCGGCATCGTCAACGTCATGTGGCTCGAGTCCGAGCGCTGCCTCGGCGAGGACGAAGAGCGCGACAAACAGTGATCCCGCGGCGCGAGCCGTGAGCGCGCTCGACAAGCTCGAGGCCGGCGTGCTCGAGGAGGCCCTCGACGACGAATACCGCGCCTGGGCGACCTACGACCAGGTGGTGCACGACTTCGGCGCGATACGGCCCTTCGTCAACATCCGCGAGGCCGAAGCGCGCCATATCAGTGCGTTGCTCGCGCTCTTCGCACGCTACGGGCTGCAGGCGCCGGCCAATCCCTGGCCGGGCCGGGTCGCGCGCTACGCGAGCGTACGTGAAGCCTGCGAGGCCGGTGTCGCCGCCGAGATCGCCAACGGCGCGATGTACGACCGCCTCCTCGCCACGGCACGGCAACCGGACATCGCCGCGGTGCTGCGCAATCTCCGGCGCGCGTCGCAGGAGAGCCACCTGCCGGCGTTCCGGCGCTGCGCCGGGGGCGGCGCGGCAACCGGCACGGGCGGCGGTCGGCGCCGACGCGGGCGGCGGCCGTGAGCGCGCTGGCCGAAAAAGGCGGCGGGACGTTTCACGGTATCAAGCTGCTTCTGTGCGAGAACCCGCTGCCGCCGCTCGACGAGGCCGTCGCCGCGGCGCAGGCCGAAGCACCGCGCGGGAACTACTACACCGAGGCCTACTCGGCGCCACTGCGCCGGCTGATTGCCGCGCAGCTCGAGGTGCCGGAACGGCTGGTGCACGTCAACGCCGGCTCGGAGTTGATCCTGCGCCAGTTGTTCGACCGCTTCGGCGCACGCGTGCATCTGCTGACGCCGACCTACGCCCTGTTTCCGGAGATCGCGCGCGCGTACACGGAGACCCGGCTCGCCCCCGCGGACGAGTTCCGCTTTGACCTCGCCAGCCTGGTGGTCCCGCCCGGCACGACGCTCGTCGCGCTCGTCAACCCGAACAACCCCAATGGCGGAACGTTCGGCATGGCGCCGTTGCCCTGGCTCCTGCAGCGGCACCCCGAGACCCTGTTCCTGGTCGACGAGGCGTTCATCGGGCTCGCGGGCCAGTCGGTGGTGAAGTGGGTGCCGCGCTATCGCAACCTGCTGGTCACGCGCACGCTGTCCAAGGCGCATAGCCTGGCGGGCTTTCGCGTCGGCTACGCGGTGCTGCCCGAGCCGATCTCCGACGACCTGAACCGGCACAACGACGCCTATCCGCTCGCCCGCCCGAGCCAGGCGGCGGCGATCGCGACGCTGCAAAACGAGGACAAGATCCGCGCGCGAGGGACACAACTGCGCGCCTGGACCGACGCGCTTGCGGCCGAGCTGAGCGCGCTCGGCGTGCGCTGCTATCCGAGCGAGACCTATTTCTTCCTCGCCGACTTCGCGCCCCACGACGCGAGCACGCTCGCCGCGCGCCTGCTCGAGCGCGACATTCTCGTCAAGCCGCTCGGCGACGCGCGCCTCGGCGCGGGCACCATGCGCGTGACGACCGCGCTGCCCGTGGACAACGCGCGCTTCGTCGCCGCGCTGCGGGAGCTGCTGTGAGCGCGCGTCCCGGCGTCGAGCCCTTCGTCCGCCACCACCGGCGCTACGACGAGTGGTTCGCGCGCCACGAGGCGGCGTACCTCTCGGAGCTGCTCGCGGTGCGCGCGCTGCTGCCCTGGCGCGGCCGCGGCCTCGAGATCGGTGTGGGCACGGCGCGCTTCGCCGCCCCGCTGGGCGTGGAATTCGGCATCGACCCCGCGCCCGATATGCTGGGCTACGCCCGCTCGCGCGGAGTGCGCGTCGCCGCCGCGACGGCCGAAGCGCTGCCGTTCGCGGCCGCGGCGTTCGACTACGCGCTCGTCGTCACCACGATCTGCTTCGTCGAGGACGCCACCGCCATGCTGCGCGAAGCGGCGCGCGTGCTGCGGCCGGACGGATCGCTCGTCATCGGCCTGATCGACCGCGAGAGCCCGCTCGGGCAGGACTACGTCGCGCACCAGGCGGAAAACGTGTTCTACCGCGCGGCCCGGTTCTTCTCCGCCGCCGAGGTCGCGCGGCTCCTCGCCGAGGCCGGCTTTCGCGACGCGACCTGGCTGCAGACCCTGTCCTCGCCGATCGCCGACATGCGCGAGCTCGAGCCGGCCGCGGAAGGCACCGGCCGCGGCGCGTTCCTCGCCGTGCGCGCCTGGCGCCCTGCGGCCTGACTCAGGCGAGATCGCCGGCGAGCGAGCGGCGCACGTTCTCCGGCACGGCCGCGACCTTGTGCGTATACGCCTCGTGGTCGATGCCCATGCCGATCGGCGCGCCCTGCTTCACCGCTGCCACCATCGCCGGGGTCAGCTCGAAGCGCAGGAAATGCACCGAAGAGGTCTTGTCCTCGGTCGCGCGCTCCAGGTCCTCGTCGGCGACGGCGTAGACGCGCTCGCAGCCCGCGACCTGCACCCAGACCCGCGACTCGATCCCGACCATGCGCGCCAGCGCGGCGCGCCGCTCGTCGGCATCGTCGTACTCGACCATGAAGGTCGCCTTCCAGTCGCTGCCGCCCGGAATCAGCGGGTTGTAAACCGACAGCTCTTCCTCGATGCCCGCGGGATCGGAGATGTGCTCGATGCGAAGCATCTCCTGCACCTGATACTGCATGGTCAGGCGATCCTCGAAGTAGAGCGTCGCGTGCGGGCCGATCGCCACCGTGCGGTCGCGCTTGTGCGCCATCACCTCGGCGCGAAACGCGGACCGCTTGGCGGCGTACTGCTCGAGACTCATCAGGTTGCCGGGGGTCAAAGCAGTTGTCATGTCCGTTCCTCTCGTTATCGGGCCAGGTCGAAGCGATCGGCGTTCATCACCTTGTCCCACCCCGCCACGAAGTCCCGCACGAACTTCTCCTTCGTGTCGGCGCCGGCGTAGACCTCGGCGATCGCCCGCAGCTGAGAGTTCGAGCCGAACACCAGGTCGACCCGGGTGCCGGTCCACCTGACCTTGCCGGTCTTGCGGTCGCGCCCCTCGAACACGTCCTGCGCGTCCGAGACCGGTTTCCACTCCGTCCGCATATCGAGCAGGTTCACGAAGAAGTCGTTTGAGAGCGTCTCCGGCTTCGAGGTGAAGACCCCGTGCTTCGCGCCGCCGACGTTGGTCCCCAGCATGCGCAGGCCGCCGACGAGCACCGTCATCTCGGGCGCCGTGAGCGTCAGCAGCTGCGCGCGGTCGATGAGCAGCTGCTCCGCCGCGACCGGGAACTTGCCGCCCAGGTAGTTGCGGAAGCCATCCGCCATCGGCTCGAGCACCTCGAACGACTCGACGTCCGTCTGGTCCTGCCGCGCGTCCATGCGTCCGGGCTTGAACGGCACCTTGACGGCGACGCCGGCCTTCTTCGCCGCCTGCTCGACGCCCGCGCAGCCCGCGAGCACGATCAGGTCGGCGAGCGACACCTTCTTGCCGCCCTTCGCTTTCTTGTTGAAGTCGGCCTGGATGCCCTCGAGGACTTTCAGCACCTTGGCGAGCTTCGCCGGCTGGTTCACCGCCCAGTCCTTCTGCGGGGCGAGCCGGATGCGCGCCCCGTTGGCGCCGCCGCGCTTGTCGGAGCCGCGGAAGGTGGAGGCCGACGCCCAGGCTGTCGATACGAGCTGCGACACCGAGAGCTTCGAAGCGAGGATCTTCTTCTTCAGCTCGGCAATCTCTTTCTCGCCGATCAGCTTGTGATCGACCTTGGGGATCGGGTCCTGCCAGATCAGCTCTTCCTTCGGCACCTCCGGCCCGAGGTAGCGGGCGCGCGGGCCCATGTCGCGGTGCGTCAGCTTGAACCACGCGCGCGCGAAGGCGTCGGCGAAGGCTTGCGGGTCCTCGTAGAACCGGCGCGAAATCTTGCCGAACTCCGGATCGAAGCGCAGCGTCAGGTCGGTGGTCAGCATGGTGGGCTTGTTGAACTTGCCCGGAATGTGCGCGTCGGGAATGATCGCCGGCGCGTTCTTGGCCACCCACTGCTTGGCGCCGGCCGGCGACTTCGTCAGCTCCCATTCGTACTTGAACAGGATCTCGAAGAAGCTGTTGCTCCACAGCGCCGGGGACTTGGTCCAGGTCACCTCGAGGCCGCTCGAGATCGTATCGGCACCGTGCCCGCTGCCGTAGTCGCTCATCCAGCCCAGGCCCTGCGCCTGCAGCGGCGCGCCTTCCGGGTCGGGCCCCTTGTGCGATTCGGGGGCCGCGCCGTGGCACTTGCCGAAGGTGTGGCCGCCGGCGATCAGCGCGACGGTCTCCTCGTCGTTCATCGCCATGCGGCCGAAGGTGGCGCGGATATCCTTGGCGGCGGCCATGTAGTCGCCGCTCGCGTTCGGGCCTTCCGGGTTGACGTAGATGAGGCCCATGTGGGTGGCGCCGAACGGCCCCAGGTCGCGATCGCCGCTGAAGCGCTTGTCGGCGCCCAGCCACGCGATCTCCTCGCCCCAGTTCACGTCCTCGTCCGGTTCCCAGACGTCCGCACGGCCGGCGCCGAAGCCGAAGGTCCTGAAGCCCATCGACTCCAGCGCCACGTTGCCGGCGAGCATGATCAGGTCGGCCCAGGAAATCTTCCTGCCGTACTTCTGCTTGATCGGCCACAGCAGGCGCCGCGCCTTGTCGAGGTTGACGTTGTCGGGCCAGCTGTCCAGGGGCGCGAAGCGCTGCTGGCCGCGGCCGCCGCCGCCGCGGCCGTCGGTGACGCGGTAGGTTCCGGCACTGTGCCAGGCCATGCGGATGAAGAACGGCCCGTAGTGGCCGAAGTCCGCGGGCCACCACTCCTGCGAGTCGGTCATCAGCTTGACCAAGTCCCTCTTCAGCGCCTTGAAGTCGAGGCTCTTGAATTCCTTGGCGTAATCGAAGCCCTTGCCCATCGGGTCGGACTTTGCCGAATGCTGGTGCAGCAGCTCCAGGCGCAGCTGGTTCGGCCACCAGTCGCGGTTGGTCCGGCCGACGCCGGCGACGTGGGTGAAGGGGCACTTGCCGGCGCTCTTGTCAGCCTTGGCGTCCATGGTCATCTCCAATCAGGGTCGCGGATTGATTCCACGGCCTCCATTGGAGCGCGCCAGGTCCGATGTGTGAAATCGTTTAATTCACTCGGACCGATTGGGAGGCGCTATCGCCCGCCGCCCGCTAGCCCATCAGCGCCTTGTAGCGGATGCGGTGCGGCTTGTCGGCGTCGTCGCCGACGCGCTTGCGCCAGTCGGCGACGTAGTCCGTGAAGCTGCCCTCGAACCACACCGCGCGGCTGTCGCCCTCGAAGGCGAGGATGTGGGTTGCGACGCGGTCGAGAAACCAGCGGTCATGCGAGATCACCACCGCGCAGCCCGGAAAGTCGAGCAGCGCGAGCTCGAGCGCGCGCAGCGTCTCGACGTCGAGGTCATTGGTCGGCTCGTCGAGCAAGAGAAGATTACCGCCGCTCCTCAGCACCTTCGCCAGGTGCACGCGGTTGCGCTCGCCGCCCGAGAGGTCACCGACGCGCTTTTGCTGGTCGGCGCCGCGGAAGTTGAAGCGCGCCACGTAGCCGCGGCTCGGAGTCGAATAGCTGCCGACCTGGATCACGTCCGAGCCGTCGGAGATCTCCTCCCACACCGTCTTGTCCGGATCGAGGCTGTCGCGGCTCTGGTCGACGTAGGCGAGCTTGACCGTTTCGCCCACGCGCAGCGTGCCGGCGTCGGGCTTCTCCGTCCCCACCAGCATGCGGAAGAGCGTCGTCTTGCCCGCGCCGTTGGGGCCGATCACGCCGACGATGCCGCCGCGCGGCAGGTGGAACGACATGTCCTCGAACAGGAGCTTGTCGCCGAAGGACTTCTTCAGCCCCTCGGCCTCGATCACCAGGTCGCCCAAGTGCGGCCCCGGCGGGATGTAGATCTCGTTGGTCTCGTTGCGCTTCTGGAACTCCTGCGACGCGAGCTCATCGAAGCGCGCCAGGCGCGCCTTCGACTTCGCCTGGCGCGCCTTCGGGTTGGAGCGCACCCATTCGAGCTCTTCCTTCATCGTCTTGATGCGTGCCGCCTCCTGTTTGGCCTCGATCTCGAGGCGCTGCTCCTTCTGCTCCAGCCACGACGAGTAGTTGCCCTCCCAGGGAATGCCGAAGCCGCGGTCGAGCTCGAGGATCCAGCCGGCGACGTTGTCGAGGAAGTAGCGATCGTGGGTCACCGCCACCACCGTCCCCGGGAAGCGCTCGAGGTACTGCTCGAGCCACTGCACCGACAGCGCGTCGAGGTGGTTGGTCGGCTCGTCGAGCAGCAGCATATCGGGCTCCGACAGCAGCAGCCGGCACAGCGCGACGCGCCTGCGCTCGCCGCCCGAGAGCTTGCTCACGTCCGCGTCCCACGGCGGCAGGCGCAGCGCGTCCGCCGCCACCTCGAGCGTACGCCCAATCTCCCAGCCGTTCGCGGCGTCGATCTTCGTCTGCAGCTCGCCCTGCTCCGCGAGCAGCCGGTTCATCTCATCGTCTTCCATCGGCTCGGCGAAGCGGTCGCTGATCGCGTTGAAGCGATCGACCAGCGCGATCGTCTCGCCTAGCCCTTCCTCGACGTTGCCGCGCACGTCCTTGTCCGGGTCGAGATGCGGCTCCTGCGGCAGGAAGCCCACGCGCAGGTTCGGCATCGGGATCGCCTCGCCCTCGATGTCCTTGTCCTCGCCCGCCATGATGCGCAGCAGGCTCGATTTCCCCGCGCCGTTCAGTCCCAGCACGCCGATCTTCGCGCCGGGAAAAAAATTGAGCGAGATGTTCTTCAGGATGACGCGCTTGGGCGGCACGACCTTGCCGACCCTGCGCATGGTGTAGACGTATTGGGCCATGGGCACATTTTACGGGATCGGCGGAGCGTGTATCCTTTAGCGGTAATGGCATTCGTCCAGGCTCCGCCGACCCTCGGCAACCAATATTCCGACGACCGAGTCCTGCGCGCCTATCTCGAGCGCACGCTCGGCATGGAAGCGCTCCATTCGGTGCGCCCCCAGCTCGATCGCATGGGAGCGCTCGCCGGCGGCGAGCTGTACGCGCAGCAGCTCGCCGAGCGCGAGCTCGAGCCGCAGCTGGTGCAATGGGACGCCTGGAGCAACCGCGTCGACCGCATCGAGCTGACGCCGCTCTGGCGCCGCGCGGAGGAGATCGCGGCTCGCGAAGGCCTGATCGCGCTGCCGCACGAGGCGCCGCTCGGCGCCCTCTCGCGCGTGCTCCAGTTCGCTCTGGTCTATCTCTTCACACCCTCGACCGACGTCTACGCCTGCCCGCTCGCGATGAGCGACGGCGCGGCGCGCACCCTCGCGGCTTCCGCCAACCGCGCGCTGATCGAGCGCGCGCTGCCGCACCTGGTCAGCCGCGACCCGGCGCAGTTCTGGACCAGCGGGCAGTGGATGACCGAGCCGGTCGGCGGCTCGGACGTGGGCCTGGCCGAGACCGAGGCGCGCTTCGCCCCCGGCGAAGGCTGGCGCCTGTACGGGCGCAAGTACTTCACCTCGGCGATCGCCTCGCAGATGGCCCTGACGCTCGCGCGCCCGACGGACAATGCGCCCGGCGGCAAGGGCCTCGCGCTCTTTTACCTCGAGACGCGCGACGCCGCGGGCCGGCCCAACGGCCTGAGCGTCGACCGGTTGAAGGACAAGCTCGGCACCCGCAAGGTGCCCACCGCGGAGTTGACCCTCGACGGCGTGCCGGCGATCCCGGTGGGCGAGCTCGGCAACGGCGTGCGCGCGATCAGCACCGTGCTCAACATCACCCGGGTGTGGAACGCCGTCTCCGCGGTCTCCTACATGCGGCGCGGCCTGGCGCTCGCGCGCGACTACGCCGCGCGGCGGGTCGCCTTCGGCGCGCCGCTCGAACGCAAGGCGTTGCACGTCGATACGCTCGCCGGCCTGCAGGCCGAGTTCGAGGCCGCGTTCCAGCTCACCTTCTTCGTGGTCGAGCTGCTCGGGCGCGCCGAGGGCGGCGCGGCGGGCGAGGCGCAGCAGGCGCTATTGCGGATCCTCACGCCGGTGGCGAAGCTCACCACCGGGCGCCAGGCGGTCGCGGTGCTCCCGGAAGTGCTCGAGGCGTTCGGCGGCGCGGGCTACGTCGAGGACACCGGGCTGCCGATGCTGCTGCGCGACGCCCAGGTGTTCCCGATCTGGGAAGGCACCACCAACGTGCTCGCGCTCGATACCTTGCGCGCGATCGCGCCGAGCAGCCTCGCGCCGTGGCGGCGCGAGATCCACGCGATCGTCGCCGAAGCGCGCGAGCCGCAGCTGCTCGCGCTGTCGGCGCGCCTGGAAGCCGCGGCCGAAGCGGCCGAGGCCTGGCTGGCGGCGAACGCCGGGCGCGACGAGGCCGCGCTCGAGGCCGGCGCGCGCCGCTTCGCGCTCACTCTCGGGCGCGTCACCGCCGCGGCGCTGCTCGCGCGCCAGGCGCAGTGGTCGCTCGACCACCGCCAGGATCCCGCGCCGCGCGCCGCCGCGCTGCGCTTCGGCGCCGCCGGCGTGAACCTGCTGCAGGACTTCGACCCCGAGCTCGCGCGTCTGCTCGCCGCGCGATGACTAGCCGACGCGGCGCGCGAACCTCGCTGTCGGCCGTGCTCCTGCTCGCGGCCCTGCACCCCGCCTGCGGGACCACGGCGGAGACCGGGCCCGTCGTTGTCGAGCGCCGCGGCGCGGCCTACACGGCCTCGTTCGACGCGCTGATCGATGCTCCGCCGCGCAGGGTATACGAGGTGCTTACGGACTTCTCCGGCCTGCGCGCGCTAAACCCCGACATCGTCGCGGTAAGCGCAAAGGTGGCCGCCGATGGCCGCGGCGAGCGCGTGCGCACCGTGCTGCAGTCGTGTATATGGCTGTTCTGCAGGAAGGTCGTCCAGGTCGAGGACATCGTCGAACCCGACCCGCAGACGATCCTCGCTCGCATCGTCCCGGGACGCGGCGATTTCAAGCGGGGCTGGAGCGTCTGGCGCCTGACCGCGCAGGGCGGGCGCACCCGCCTGCACTACGAAGCGAGCCGCGTGCCGGACTTCTGGATTCCGCCGCTGATCGGGCCGTGGGCCGTCGCGCACAGCCTGCGCACGCAACTCGAGGCCAGTATCCCCGTCCTCGAGCGTCTCGCGGCTACTGTCCGCCCGGGCGCGAAGACAGCAGGATCCCGATCCCGATCGCTAGCGGGATCAGCGGCCAGAGCTTCCACAGCTGGCGCAGGGTCTCCTTCTCGACCAGCCCGAAATTCGCGAGCAGTCCCACCACCCCCACCAGGATAAGCACCAACGCGCCGAAGCGCCCACCCCGTCCGTGCCTGCTCATGATGACTTTCCTTTCGACTCGACTAGTCTAACAAGCGCCCAGAGTGCGCGGTTGGCCGGCACCGGAATCCCGAGCGCGTCGCCGCGCCGCACCACGTAGCCGTTGAGGTGGTCGATCTCGGTCGGGCGGCCGCGCTGCAGGTCCTGCGCGGTGGACGAATACTGGGTCGGCATCCATTCGGCGATGCGGTACACGCTGTCTACCAGCTCGGGCGCGGTGCGCACGCCGCTCGCCTGCGCGACCGCGAGCGTCTCGGCGACCACGTCGCGCATCACCTCCTTCACGCCGGCGCCCTTGATCATCTCGCCGTACGGAAGCTGCGAGATCGCCGAGATCGCGTTGTAGGCGCAGTTCACCACCAGCTTGGCCCACAGCTCGCCCGCGACGTTGTCCGACAGCGTGACCTTGACGCCCGCCTCGGCGAACCAGTGCTGCACCTGCTCGAGCGGCTCTTGCAGCGCGGACTCGGCGCTTGCCTCCAGCGCCCCGATCACCAGCTCCCCGCGGCCGTGGTGCTTCAGGTGCCCCGGTCCCGCCATCTCGGTCGCGACGTACACGACCGCCGGAATCACCGGCTGCGAGACGGCGGCCTGGATGCGCTCGGTGTTGTCGACCCCGTTCTGCAGGTTGAGCACGATGCTGCCCGGGTCCAGGAAGGGCGCCATCTGCGCCGCAGCCCGCTCGGTGTCGGTCGACTTGACGCAGAACAGTACCAGCCGTGCGCCGCGCACCGCTTCGGGCCCGGTACTCGCGGCGACCGGGATGTGCTCGTCGAACTGCAGGCCCTCGAAATGCAGCCCCGCCCGCTGGATCGCCTCGACGTGCAGCGGCCTGCCGATCAGCACCACGTCGTGCCCGGCGCGCGCCAGCATGCCACCGTAGAAGCAGCCCACCGCGCCGGCGCCGAACACCGCCACCCGCACCGGGTCACGCGTCATGCGCTGGCGCGCCGGCTATCCGCCGCGGCGGCGGCGCGACTTCTTGAACGCTCCCCTGCCCGGCCTGCCGCCGCCCGAGGGCTGCGGTCCGCGGCCGGGATCGTGACGGCGTCCGCCGTCGCCCTGCGGCCCCACCGCCCGGTTGCCTGGCGCCAGCGAGATTTCGAGCTCGATGATCTCGTCCCAGACCGCATCGCTGCGGTCGCGTTCGGGGATCGCAAGCAGCTCGCGCAGGCGCGGCTGCCCGCGCCGCTGCTCGGCCTTTTGCGCCTCGTCCGCGTTCTCCGCTCCTGGTTGCTCGGGCTTCGCTTGCTCGGGCTTCGCTTGCTCGGGCTTGGGCTGTTCGTTATCCGGTTGCTCTGTGCTCATGGCCCTATTATCGCCCGATTCACGCCGTGCGCGGGGCGCGGGTCGCCACCACCACGCCGAGCAGGATGGTGGCGATTCCCGCCGCGTGGAAGGCGTGGAACGACTCTCCGAGGAGAATTATCGCCAGCAGGGTGCCGAACGCCGGCAACAGGTGGAGGGTGAAGCCGGCGCTGTTCGCACCGACCACGGCGACCCCGCGGTTCCAGCAGATGAACGCGCCCACCGAGGCGGCGAGCGACGTGTACAGGACCGCGGCGGCCGCGGCCCCTCCGGGCCAGCGCGGCGGCGCGCGCAGCGCCTCGAGCGCGACGAAGGGCGCAAGCAGCAGCACCCCGATCAGCGAGATCACGAACAGGAATACCACCCCGCCGACCTCCGGCGGCCGCCGCTTGAGCAGCACCGAGTAGACCCCCCAGACCGGCATCGCCAGCAGGATCCAGGCGTCTCCCGCGTGCAGGTCGAGCCGCAGCAGGCTGGCGGCCTCACCGCGCGACAGGATGACGAGGATCCCGGCGAGCGAGATCAGCATCCCGGCGACCTGCCGGCGGCTGCCGCGTTCGCGCTCGATCGCCCATGAGCACAGCAGCATGAACAGCGGCGCCGACGAGTTGAGCAGGACGGCGTTGACCGCCGTCGTCGTCCTCAGGCCGAGATAGACCAGGCTCTGGAACAGCGCCACGCCGGTGAGGGCGAGCAGCACGAGCACGCCGGCGCTGCGCCGGATCGCGGCCCGCGCCTCGAGGGTGCCGCGCCAGGCGAACGGCGCCAGGACGATCACGGCGCCGCTCCAGCGCAGAAAATTCAGGGTGACCGGATCGAACGCGTCGCGCAGCACCCGCCCGACAATCCAGTTGCCGGCCCAGAACAGGCTCGCCAGCGCAAGCAGCAAGAGCGCGAAGGCGCGTGTCCGGGCGGAAGGCATGGCGGCGGAGTCTAGAGGCTTTTGCGCGGGCTGGCGTAGACTCGCGCCTGAATTTGCCCCTCATTTGCGAAACGATGAAGATCTCGATCCTCGACGATTACCACGACACGGTCCGCACGCTGGCGTGCTTTCGCAAGCTCGACGGCCACCAGGTCGAGATCTGGAACGACCACCTGCAGGACCTCGACGCGCTCGCCGCGCGGCTGCACGACACCGAGGCGCTGGTGCTGATCCGCGAGCGCACCGAGATCCGCGCGCCGCTGATCGAGCGGCTCGGCAAGCTGCGGCTGATCAGCCAGCGCAGCGTCTACCCGCACATCGACGTCGATGCCTGTACCCGGCGCGGCATCGTGGTCTCGTCCAGCCAGCATCCGGGAACGCCCTCCTACGCCGCGGCCGAGCTGACCTGGGCGCTGGTGCTGGCGGCGCTGCGCCAGATCCCGCAGCAGATGGCCGCGCTCAAGGCCGGCAAATGGCAGATCGGCGTCGGCTTGGGCCTGCGCGGCAAGACGCTCGGAATCTACGGCTACGGCAGGATCGGCAGCACGGTCGCGAGCTACGGCAAGGTGTTCGGCATGAAGGTGCTGGTGTGGGCGCGCGAGCACTCTCTCGAGCGCGCGCGCGCCGACGGCTGGGCGGCGGCGCCGAGCAAGGAAGCGTTCTTTGCGGCATGCGACGTGCTCTCGCTGCACATGCGGCTGGTCGACGCGACGCGCGGCATCGTCACCGCCGCCGACCTGGCCCGCATGAAGCCGACCGCCCTGCTGGTCAACACCAGCCGCGCGCCGCTGATCGAGCCCGGCGCGCTGCTCGCCGCGCTGAAGGCCGGCCGCCCCGGCATGGCGGCGCTCGACGTCTACGAGAAAGAGCCGGTGCTCGACCCGGATTACCCCCTGTTCGCGCTCGACAACGTCGTCTGCACGCCGCACATCGGCTACGTCACGCGCGACGAGTACCAGATCCAGTTCAGCGACATTTTCGACCAGATTCTCGCCTACGCCGCCGGCGCACCGGTCAACGTGGTCAATCCCGGCGCGCTCAAGTCCTAGAGAAGAATCGTTTCCCCAATCGCGGGAACGGCGAGGCGCTGCCGCGGCAGATTCTCGCCGCGCCAGGCCTGCGCCAGCAGCTGCGGCGGCTCGCGCAGGTCTTCGTCGGTCAGCTTGAAGGTGCCCCAGTGCATGGCGACGAAGCGCTTGGCGCCGAGCGCCGAGAAGGCTCGCACTGCGTCGGCCGGGTCCATGTGCTGGGAGCGCATGAACCAGCGCGGCGCGTAGGCGCCGATCGGCAGCATGGCGGCGTCGATCGCACCGCAGCTCTCGCCGATGAGCGCGAAGCCGTCGAACCACGCGCTGTCGCCCGAGTGGTAGACGCGCAGCCCGCCGCGCTCGATCACGTAGCCGCCCCACCAGCTCGCGTTCTTGTCGAGCAGCCCGCGCCGGCTCCAGTGCTCCGACGGGACGAAGGTGACGTCGAGCCCCTCGATGCGCTCGCGCTGCCACCACGCCATTTCGACCACTCGCCGCAGCCCGGCGCGCGCGAACCAGCGCCCCAGTCCCTGCGGCACGACGTAAACCGGGCCCGGGCCGAGCCGCCTCAGGGTCGGCGCGTCCATGTGGTCGCGGTGATCGTGGCTGACCAGCACCAGGTCGATCTTCGGCAGCGCCTGCCAGGCGAGCCCCGGCGCCACGTTGCGCCTGAACAGGCCGCCGGCGATCGAGGGCGACATCACGGGGTCGATCAGCGCGCTCCTGCCGCCGAGCTGGACCAGGAAGGTCGCGTGCCCGATCCAGGTCAGTGCGTCGGCGAGCCCCTTGCGCAGCGCCCGGCCGTCGTTCGCCAGCGCCGGTACCGGCACCCCGGTCATCGGCGCCGGCGGGCGCTTCTCGTCGTGCCAGCCGGCCTTCCATTTCAGGATCCGGAACAAGCTCGCGCCGAGCGAGTGGCCGCCAAGATTGGAATATCGCATCAGGTCTCGCTAACCGTATTTTGTTTGGTACAGTGAGTCGAAACTGGGCCGGTGGCCCCGTAGCCAATGAGAAAATTCAGGGTCATCCAGTTCAACATGCAGTTCGGGCGTATCTGGCGCGACAGCGATCCGGACCACGCGCCGATCG
>Ga0315556_1001490_pt1 | contig 14049 bp, 19 predicted proteins | sample SalMarSW160310MG_FD_202112 | JGI IMG/M metagenome (GOLD analysis project Ga0315556, IMG submission 202112) | Salt marsh sediment microbial communities from the Plum Island Ecosystem LTER, Massachusetts, United States - Salt Marsh Sediment SW1603-10 ...
ACCTTTGCCGGACTCAAACATCGTCGAGGTCGAGAACGTCTGGTTCGGCTACGATCCGAAGCGTCCCGTGCTGCGCGACGTGAGCGTCGTCATTCCGCGCGGCAAGGTGGTGGCGATCATGGGCCAGTCGGGCTGCGGCAAGACCACGCTGCTGCGCATCATCGGAGGCGTGCACATGCCGACGCGCGGCCGGGCCGAGGTGCTCGGCAGGCCCACGAGCGAGCTCGACCAGGACGGCCTCTACGCCATGCGCCGCCGGATGGGGATGCTGTTCCAGTTCGGCGCGCTGTTCACCGACATGTCGGTCTACGACAACGTGGCGTTCCAGATGCGCGAGCACACCGACCTGCCGGACGACATGATCCACGACCTGGTGATGCTCAAGCTGCAGGCGGTCGGGCTGCGCGGCGCCGCGCGGTTGATGCCCTCGGAGCTTTCCGGCGGCATGGCGCGCCGGGTGGCGCTCGCGCGCGCGATTGCGCTCGACCCGGAGCTGATGCTCTACGACGAGCCGTTCACGGGCCTCGACCCGATCTCCTTCGGCGTGATCGCGCGCCTGGTCAGGACACTCAACGACGCGCTCGGCACGACCTCGATCGTCGTCAGCCACGACGTGCAGGAGTGTCTCGATATCGTCGATTACCTCTACTTCGTCGCCGACGGACAGGTCGTCGCCAGGGGCACGCCGGAGGAAATCCGCGCCTCGAGGGAGCCGTTCGTCGACCAGTTCGTGCACGGCAAGGTCGACGGGCCGGTGCCGTTCAACTACCCGGCGCCGGCCTACGGCGCCGACCTCGAGCTGAGCGAGGCCTGAGATGGCGGGCAAGGCCTTGCGCGGGTTCTTCGAGCGCCTGGGAAACCAGGTGACCTCCGGTGTGTGGCAGCTCGGCTTCGCCGCCCGCTTCTTCGGCTACATGCTGCTGCACTCGGGGACCGCCCTGCGGCGTTTCAGCCTGACCATTCGCGAGATCTATTTCTCGGGGGTCCTGTCGCTCATCATCATCCTGGTTTCCGGGCTGTTCGTCGGCATGGTGCTGGGGCTGCAGGGCTATCACACGCTCGAGCGCTACGGATCGTCCGAGGCGCTAGGGGTGCTGGTGGCGCTGTCGCTGGTGCGCGAGCTCGGCCCGGTGGTCGCGGGGCTGCTGTTCGCGAGCCGCGCGGGGTCGGCGATCACCGCCGAGATCGGCCTGATGAAGGCGACCGAGCAGATCTCGGCGATGGAGATGATGGCGGTCGACCCGATCGCGCGCGTGGTCGCGCCGCGTTTCTGGGGCGGCGTGATCTCGATGCCGCTGCTCGCGGCGCTGTTCTCGGCGATGGGGATCTTCGGCGGCTACCTCGTGGGCGTGAAGCTGATCGGCGTCGACGAAGGGGCGTTCTGGTCGCAGATGCAGGCCGCGGTCGACGTGCGCGAGGACATCCTGAACGGCGTTCTGAAGAGCTTCGTGTTCGGCGTCGCCGTGTCCTTGATCGCGGTGTTCGAGGGCTACGACGCCGCGCCCACCGCGGAAGGCGTTTCGCGGGCGACCACCCGCACCGTCGTGACCTCGTCGCTCGCCATCCTGGCGCTCGACTTCGTGCTGACCGCGCTGATGTTCACCGGAGGTACCGCAACATGAACCGCTCCACTATCGACCTTTGGGTCGGAATCTTCGTCGCGGCGGGCCTGGTCGCGCTGGTTTTCCTCGCCCTCAAGGTGGGGAACCTGGCCTCGTTCTCGGCCGCCCAGACATACGACGTGACGGGCGACTTCACCAACATCGGCGGCCTCAAGGTGCGTGCCCCGGTCAAGAGTGCGGGGGTGGTCGTCGGTCGCGTGACCAAGATCTCGTTCGACACCCAGACCTACGAGGCGGTGGTGACGATGAGCCTCGACGCGAAGTACCGTTTCCCGCGCGACACCGTGGCCAAGATCCTGACTTCCGGGCTGCTGGGCGAGCAGTACATCGGGCTCGAGGCGGGAGGCGACACCAGGATGCTCGCGAACGGCGGCAAGCTCAAGCTCACGCAGTCTGCGGTGGTGCTCGAGAACCTGATCAGCCAGTTCCTCTTCAGCAAGGCGGCCGAAGGCAAGGACGGAGCGAAGTGATCTCGCGCTCGAAGCTCATCCTGCCGGCGCTGGCGATTCTCGTCGCCGGCTGCGCCAGCGTTCAGAATCCCGATCCGCGCGACCCGTTCGAGGGGTTCAACCGCGCCGTGTACAAGTTCAACGACGGCTTCGACCGGGCGATCGCCAAGCCGGTTGCGACCGCGTACGTGAAGGTCACGCCCGGCCCGGTGCGTACCGGCGTTCGCAACTTCTTCTCCAACATCGCCGACGTGTTCATCGGCGTCAACAACCTGCTGCAGGGCAAGCCCGAGGAGGCCCTGACCGACTGGGGGCGCTTCGCCTTCAATACCACCTTCGGCTTTCTCGGGATCGCGGACTGGGCGACCGACATGGGCCTGGAAAAGCACGACGAGGACTTCGGCCAGACCTTCGGCCGCTGGGGCGCGGGCACCGGTCCCTACCTGGTGCTGCCGTTCCTCGGCCCGAGCGATGTGCGCGACGGCGTGGGGACCGCGTTCGACATGTACACCGACCCCGTCTCGAACCGTACCCCGGTGGACGAGCGCAATTCCGCCATCGCGTTGCGCCTGGTCAGCAGGCGCGCCGACCTGCTCGGCGCCAGCCGGCTGCTCGAGCAGGCCGCGCTCGATCCGTACGCGTTCCTGCGCGACGCCTATCTGCAGCGGCGCAGGAGCCTGGTCTACGACGGCAGGCCGCCGCGCGAGCGGATGCCGGACGAGGACGCCGGCCCGAGGGGGAATTGATCCATGCCGCGTCGCATTGAGCGTGTTCTTGCGTATATGGCGCTCGTCGCTGTGACCGTCCTCTGCGCTCCGGCGAGGGCGGACATGATGGCGCCGGACGCCCTGGTGAAGAAGGTCACGCTCGAGGTTGTCGGCATCATCAAGAACGACAAGGACATCCGCAGCGGCGACCGCGAGAAGCTCATCGACCTGATCGGGGCGAAGGTGCTGCCGCACTTCGACTTCCAGACCATGACCGCCACCGCGGTCGGGCTGGGCTGGAGGAAAGCCACGCCCGAGCAGCGGGCGCGCCTGACCGAGGAGTTCAAGACCCTGCTCGTGCGCACCTACGCGAGCGCGCTCGCGGCGTACAGCGACCAGAGGTTCGACTTCCGGCCGCTGCACGCGAGGCCGAGCGACACGGACGTGACGGTGCAGGTGCGCGTGATCCAGTCCGGAGCGCAGCCGATCTCGATCGACTACGGCATGGAGAAGACCTCCGCGGGCTGGAAGGTCTACGACGTTTCCGTGGGCGGCGTCAGCCTGGTGGCGAACTACCGCACCGAGTTCGGGAACCTCGTCCGCGCCGAGGGCATCGACGGCCTGATCCGGAACCTGCACGCCAAGAACGAATCGCTCGAGCGGTCCGGGGAGCAGGGCAAGAAATGATCGCGCGCGACGGAAACACGCTGGCGCTGAGCGGCCCGGTGACGCTCGAGAACGTCGCCCGGGTGCTGGACGAGGGCCTGCAGCAGATCCGCGACGGCGCGCGCACCGTCGATCTCGCCGGGGTGACCGAGCTCGATTCGTCGCTCCTGGCGATGCTGCTCGCCTGGCTGCGGGAGGCCAAACAGCGCGATTCCGAGATCGCTTTCGCCAACCTCCCCCGGGGCCTCGAGACAATCGCCCGGCTCTACGGCGTCGAAGGGCTCCTGCCTTCGGCCGGCGCGCACCACTGACCTCCGCCATCGAGATCCGCAGCGTCGAGAAGCGCTACGGAACATTGCGCGCGCTCGACGGGGTGAGCCTCGCGATTCCGCAGGGCGAGTTCTTCGGCCTGCTGGGCCCGAACGGGGCCGGCAAGACCACCCTGATCAGCATCGTCGCCGGCCTCGCGCGGGCCGACGCCGGCTCGGTCTCGATTCTGGGCGCCGACGTCGCCGCCGACTATCGCCGCGCGCGGCGCCTGCTCGGCATCGTGCCCCAGGAGCTGGTGTTCGATCCCTTCTTCACGGTGCGCGAGACGCTGCGCTTGCAGTCGGGATACTTCGGCATCCGCCGCAACGACGCCTGGATCGACGAGGTGATGCACCATCTCGACCTGACCTCGAAGTCGGACGTCAACATGCGCTCGCTCTCGGGCGGGATGAAGCGCCGCGTGCTGGTGGCGCAGGCGCTGGTGCACAAGCCTCCTGTCATCGTGCTCGACGAGCCCACCGCGGGCGTCGACGTCGAGCTGCGCCAGGGCCTGTGGCATTTCGTGCGGCGGCTGAACCGCGACGGCCACACGGTGGTGCTCACCACGCACTACCTCGAGGAGGCGCAGTCGCTGTGCACGCGCATCGGCATGCTCAAAGCCGGACGGCTGGTGGCGCTCGACTCGACCCGCAACCTGCTCGCCAGCCTCTCCGGCCTCTACCTCAAGCTCGCGCTCGAGGCCGAGGCGCTGCCCGAGGCGCTGGCGGCGCGGCTGGTCGGGCGAGACGGGGCGAACGTGACCCTGAGGCTGGAGAGCTACGCCGAGATCGAGCCGGTGCTCGCCGGGCTGCGCGAGGCGCGCGTCGGCGTCAAGGAATTCGAGCTCGAGCAGCCCGACCTGGAGGAGGTGTTCATGAGCGTGATGAGGCGATCGTGATGACCGGCTTCGCGACGCTCGTCTACAAGGAGCTGCTGCGCTTCTGGAAGGTGAGCTTCCAGACCATGGCGGCGCCGGTGCTCACCGCGCTGCTCTACCTGCTCATCTTCGCCCACGCGCTCGAGGGCAGGGTGAACGTCTACCGGGAGGTGAGCTACACCGCGTTCCTGGTCCCGGGGCTGGTCATGATGAGCGTGCTGCAGAACGCGTTCGCCAACAGCTCTTCCAGCCTGATCCAGTCCAAGATCGGCGGCGCCCTGGTCTTCGTCCTGCTCGCGCCGGTGTCCTACCTCGAGTTCTACTGCGCCTACGTGCTCGCGTCGATGGTGCGCGCCATGGCGGTGGGCCTGGGCGTGCTGGCGATCGCCGTCTTCTTCGTTCCCCTGCGGCTCGAGGCGCCCATGTGGATGCTCGCCTTCGCGCTTCTGGGCAGCGCGCTGCTCGGCACGCTCGGCCTGGTGGCCGGAATCCGCGCCGAGCGCTTCGATCAGCTGGCCGGATTCCAGAACTTCGTCATCCTGCCGCTGACCTTCCTTTCGGGGGTGTTCTATTCGATCCACTCGCTGCCGGAATTCTGGCGTGAGCTGTCCCACGCCAACCCCTTCTTCTACATGATCGACGGCTTTCGCTACGGCTTCTTCGGCGTCTCCGACGTCTCGCCCGTGGTGAGCCTCGCGGTCGTCGGGTTAAGCTTCGTGCTGCTCGCGGCGTTTACGCTGTGGCTGCTCAAGCGCGGATACAAATTGCGGGGATAGAAAGATGGCGACGGTCGAAAGCGTCAGACAGGGCATCGCGGCGGGTCTGGAGTGCGAGCACCTCGAGGTCGCGGGTGACGGCGAGCACTTCCAGGCGCTGATCGTCTCGCGCCGGTTCGAGGGCCGCAACCGGGTGCAGCGCCACCAGCTCGTGTACCAGGCGCTCGGCGACCGCATGCGCGAGGAAATCCACGCCCTGTCGATGCGCACCCTGACCCCGGAGGAGTGGAAGGCCGGTGGATAAGCTGCGCATCACGGGCGGCCGCAGGCTCGAGGGCGAGGTCGCGATCTCGGGCGCCAAGAACGCGGCGCTGCCGATCATGGCGGCGACGCTTCTCGCGCCGGGCGTGCACCGGCTGCGCAACGTGCCGCGCCTGCGCGACACCCAGACCTTCGCCCGGGTGCTCGAGCTGCTCGGCGCCAGGCTCACGTTCGAGGGCAACCTGATGACGATCGACACCAGCGCGGTGGCGTCGGTCGAGGCGCCGTACGAGCTGGTCAAGACCATGCGCGCCAGCATCTACGTGCTCGCGCCGCTGCTGGCGCGCTTCGGCGAGGCGCGCGTGTCGCTGCCCGGCGGCTGCGCCTGGGGGCCGCGGCCGGTCAATCTGCACCTGGCGGGCCTGCAGGCGATGGGCGCGATGCTCGAGATCGAGCACGGCTATATCGTGGGTCACGGGGTGAAGCTGCGCGGGGCGAACTTCAGCTTCGACGTGGTCTCGGTCGGCGCCACCGCGCAGCTGATGCTGGCGGCGGTCCTCGCCGAGGGCACGACGGTGCTCGAGAACGTCGCGCTCGAGCCCGACGTGACCGCGCTGGGCGAGGCGCTGGCCGGCAGCGGCGCCCGCATCGAGGGACTGGGAACGCGGCGCCTGACGATCCATGGCGTGCGCGCGCTGCGCCCGATCGATGCGACGATCATTCCGGACCGCATCGAGGCGGCGACCTTCGCCGCCGCGGCGGCGATGACCGGCGGCCGTATTCGCCTCTGCGGCGTGGTGCCGGAGCATTTCGAGGCGTCGCTGCACAAGCTCGAGGAGGCCGGCTGCGCCGTCGAGCGGGGCGCCGAGTCCGTGGCGGTGGCCGGCCCGCCGCGCCCGGCGGCCGTCAACGTGGCGACGCAGCCCTACCCCGGATTCCCGACCGACATGCAGGCCCAGATGATGGCGGTGTGCGCGGTGGCGGCGGGCACGAGCGTGATCGAGGATACGATCTACGTCGACCGCTTCACCCACGTGCCGGAGCTCGCGCGCATGGGCGCGCGCATCGAGCTGAGGGGCAACGTGGCGGTCGTTGCCGGGGTCGAGCGCCTGTCGGGCGCCCAGGTGATGGCGACCGACCTGCGCGCCTCGGCGAGCCTGGTGATCGCGGCGCTCGCCGCCGAGGGCGAGACGGTCATCGACCGCATCTACCACCTCGACCGCGGCTACGAGGCGCTCGAGAAGAAGCTCGCGGCGCTCGGCGCCCGGGTCGAGCGGATCCGCTGACGCGGTGCGGTAAAATCCCGCGCTTGCTCACGCGGGTTGCCCTGCCATGACCATCAGCATCGCCCTGTCGAAGGGGCGCATTTTCGACGAGACTGCGCCGTTGCTCGCGCGCGTGGGCATCCGGCCGGACGAGGATCCGGGGGCCTCGAGGAAGCTCGTGATCGGCACCAACCGCCGCGGCGTCCGGCTGATCGTGGTGCGCGCCTCGGACACCCCGACCTACGTGCAGTTCGGCGGCGCCGACCTCGGCATCGCCGGCCGCGACGTGCTGGTCGAGCACGGCGGCGAGGGCCTGTACCAGCCGGTCGACCTGGGCATCGCGCGCTGCCGCATGATGGTCGCGGTGCGCAAGGGCTTCGACTACGAAACCGCGGTGCGCCAGGGCGCGCGCCTGCGCGTGGCCACCAAGTACCTGCACATCACGCGCGAGCACTTCGCCGCCAAGGGCGTGCACGTCGACCTGATCAAGCTCTACGGCTCGATGGAGCTGGCGCCGATCGTCGGCCTGGCCGACGCGATCGTCGACCTGGTCTCGAGCGGCAACACCCTGCGCGCGAACAACCTGGTCGCGGTCGAGGAGATCATGCCGGTCTCGGCGCGGCTGGTGGTGAACCAGGCGGCGCTGAAGACGAAGCGCGCGCAGCTGCAGCCGCTGGTGGACGCCTTCGCGCGCGCCGCCGGGGAGCGGCCGTGAAGCTGCGCCGGCTCTCGAGCGCCGAGGCGGGGTTCGACGCCGCGCTCGCCGCGCTCACGCGCTACGAGGCGGCGCAGGACGACGCGGTCGAAGCGACCGTGCGCGCGATCATCGCCGACGTGCGCGCGCGGGGCGACGCGGCGCTCGTCGAGCTCACGCGCCGCTTCGACCGGGTGGAGGTAGATTCCGCGGCGGCGCTCGAGATACCGCGGGCGGAGCTCGAGGCCGCGCTCGCCGGCCTGCCGGCCGCGCGCGGCGAGGCCCTGCGCGAGGCCGCGGCGAGGCTACGCAGCTACCACGAGCGCCAGCTCGCGAAGTCCTGGCAGTACGAGGAGGCCGACGGCACGGTGCTCGGGCAGCGCGTGACGCCGCTCGAGCGCGTCGGCCTGTACGTGCCGGGCGGCAAGGCGGCCTACCCCTCGTCGGTGCTGATGAACGCGATTCCCGCCAAGGTGGCGGGAGTCGGCGAGCTGGTGATGGCGAGCCCGACGCCGGGCGGGGAGAAGAACGCGCTGGTGCTCGCGGCCGCCGCGCTCGCCGGCGTCGACCGGGTGTTCGCGATCGGCGGCGCGCAGGCGGTGGCCGCGCTCGCCTACGGCACGCAGAGCGTGCCGCGGGTGGACAAGATCGTCGGCCCCGGCAACGCCTACGTCGCCGCGGCCAAGCGCCAGGTCTTCGGCCAGGTCGGCATCGACATGATCGCCGGGCCGTCGGAGATCCTCGTCATCGGCGACGGCTCGACGCCGCCCGACTGGATCGCGCTCGACCTCTTCTCGCAGGCCGAGCACGACGAGGTGGCGCAGGCGCTGCTCGTCTCGCCCAGCCTCGAGTACCTCGACGCGGTCGAGGCCGCGATCGGGACGCTACTGCCGCAGATGCCCAGGCGCGCGGTGATCGAGGCCTCGCTCTCCGCGCGCGGCGCGCTCGTCCACAGCCGCGACCTCGAGGAGGCCTGCGCGATCGCGAACCGGATCGCGCCCGAGCACCTCGAGCTCTCGGTCGCCGACCCCGAGGCCTGGCTGCCCAGGCTGAGGAACGCCGGCGCGATCTTCCTCGGACGCTGGAGCTCGGAGGCGATCGGCGACTACTGCGCCGGGCCGAACCACGTGCTGCCCACGGCGGGGACGGCGCGCTTTTCCTCGCCGCTCGGCGTGTACGACTTCCAGAAGCGCACCAGCCTCATCTCGGTCTCGCGCGCGGGGGCCATTACGCTCGGGCGCGTCGCCGCCACGCTCGCCGAGGGCGAGGGCCTCATCGCGCACGCGCGCTCGGCCCGGGCGAGGCTCGAATGACCCCCGAAGACCTGGTGCGCCCGGAGATCCTCGCGCTGAAGGCCTACCACGTGCCCGAGGCCGAGGGCATGGTCAAGCTCGACGCGATGGAGAATCCCTACCCGCTGCCGGCGGAGATGCGCCGCGAGCTGGCGCAGGTGCTCGCCGGCGTCGAGCTCAACCGCTACCCGGAGCCGTCCGGGCGCAGGCTGCGCGAGCTGCTGGCGCGCAAGATGGGGGTGCCCGAAGGCGCGGCGCTGCTGCTCGGCAACGGCTCGGACGACCTGATCCAGATGGTGACCTTCGCGCTGGCGCGCCCCGGCGCGGTGATGATGTATCCGTCGCCGACCTTCGTCATGTACGGCATGGACGCGGTGCTGGCGGGGATGAAAGCGGTCGCCGTGCCGCTGCGCGAGGACTACGCGCTCGACCGCGACGCCTTTCTCGCGCAGCTGAAACGACACGATCCGGCGCTGGTGTTCATCGCCTACCCCAACAATCCGACCGGCGCGCTCTACCGCGAGGACGACGTGCTCGCGATCCTGCGCGCGGCCAACGGTCTGGTGGTGATCGACGAGGCCTACCATGTGTTCGCGCAGAAGAGCTTCATGCCGCGGCTGGCGGAATTCTCCAACCTGGTGGTGATGCGCACCGTCTCCAAGCTCGGGCTGGCCGGCATACGGCTGGGCTACCTGGCGGCGAGCCCGAAGTGGGTCGAGCAGTTCAACAAGGTGCGCCAGGCCTACAACGTCAACGTCCTGACGCAGGCCGCGGCGCTGTACGTGCTCGAGCGCCTCGAGGTGCTGGAAGAGCAGGCTGCGCGCATTCGCGCCGACCGCGCCCGGCTGGGCGAGGCGCTCGCCGCGCTCGAGGGCGTCACGGTCTACCCTTCGGAGGCGAACTTCTTCATGATCCGGGTGCCCGACGCCGGCCGCACCTGGGAGGCGCTGCGCCGCCAGGGGGTGCTGGTGAAGAACCTCGACGGCCCGGCGCTGCCCAACTGCCTGCGCGTGACCGTCGGCACGCCCGACGAAAACCGTATACTGTTGACCGCGCTGCGCGAAGCGCTCTGAGAATCCCTGCTTCGAAAACCCCATGCGTACCGCCGAAGTCGTCCGCAACACCAAGGAAACGCAGATCCGCGTCAAGCTGAACCTCGACGGCAGCGGCGCGGCGAAACTCGTCACGGGCGTCCCCTTCCTCGAGCACATGCTCGACCAGGTGGCCCGCCACGGCATGCTCGACCTCGAGATCGAGGCGAAGGGCGACCTGCACATCGACGCGCACCACACCGTCGAGGACATCGGCATCACGCTGGGGCAGGCGTTCGCCAAGGCGATCGGCGACAAGGCGGGGATCCGGCGCTACGGCCACGCCTACGTGCCGCTCGACGAGGCGCTGTCGCGGGTGGTGATCGACCTTTCCGGGCGCCCGGGGCTCGAGTTCCACGTCGCCTGGACGCGGGCGCTGATCGGCGAATTCGACGTCGACCTCGCGCACGAGTTCTTCCAGGGCTTCGTCAACCACGCCCAGGTGACGCTGCACGTCGACAACCTGCGCGGCGACAACGCGCACCATCAGTGCGAGACGGTGTTCAAGGCTTTCGCCCGCGCGCTGCGGATGGCGGCGGAAGCCGACCCGCGCGCGGGCGCCGCCATTCCTTCGACCAAGGGCTCTTTGTAACTTGACAATCGCGGTCGTCGATTACGGCATGGGCAACCTGCGCTCCGTGTCGAAGGCGCTCGAGCACGTCGCGCCGGACACGGAGGTGCGGGTGACCGCGGACGCGGCGGCCATCCGCGCCGCCGGGCGCGTGGTCGTTCCCGGGCAGGGCGCGATGCCGGACTGCATGCGCGAGCTCGCCGCGCGCGGCCTGGTCGAGCCGGTGCTGGAGGCCTCGCGGGCGAAGCCTTTTCTCGGCATCTGCATCGGCCTGCAGATGCTGTTCGACGAAAGCGAGGAAGGCGGCGTCAAGGGCCTGGGCGTGCTCGCGGGCACGGTGCGGCGCTTCGCGCCCGACATGCGCGAGGCGCGCACCGGCGCGCGATTGAAGGTGCCGCACATGGGCTGGAACGAGGTGGCGCAAGCCGGGCGTCATGCGCTGTGGCAAGGCATCGCCGACGGCAGCCGCTTCTATTTCGTGCACAGCTACTACGCCGACGAGGCCGACCCGGCCGCGCGCGCGGGGCGCACGACCTACGGCGTGGACTTTACCTGCGCGGTTGCGCGCGATAACATCTTTGCCGTACAGTTCCACCCGGAAAAAAGCCAAGCGGCTGGATTGCAGCTCCTGCGCAACTTCGTTTACTGGCAACCCTGATTTTTCCAGCGCACCTCCCCGCGCCCAGGCGTCACGGCGACGTGCCGCGCTCCCCGAACCGCACATGCTGATCATCCCCGCGATCGACCTCAAGGACGGGCGCTGCGTGCGCCTCAAACAAGGCGACATGAGCTCCGCCACGGTGTTCTCGGAAGACCCGGTCGCCATGGCGCGGCACTGGGCCGAGCAGGGCGCCCGGCGCCTGCACATCGTCGACCTGAACGGCGCCGTGGCCGGCAGGCCGAAGAACGAGAAGGTGATCCGCGCCATCATCGGCGCGGTCGGAGAGCAGGTGCCGATCGAGCTCGGCGGCGGCATTCGCGACCTCGACACGATCGAGAGCTACATCGATGCCGGCGTGCGCTACGTCGTCATCGGCACCGCCGCGGTGAAGAACCCCGGCTTCCTGTCGGACGCCTGCTACGCCTTCCCGGGGCGCATCATCGCCGGGCTCGACGCCAGGGAAGGCAAGGTCGCGGTGGAAGGCTGGTCGAAGATGACCGGCCACGACGTCGTCGACCTGGCCAAGAAGTACGAGGAGTACGGCGTCGAGGCGCTGATCTACACCGACATCGGCCGCGACGGCATGATGGGCGGGGTCAACATCGAGGCCACGCTCAAGCTCGCCGAGGCGATCAAGACGCCGGTCATCGCCTCGGGCGGGCTGAACAGCGTGAAGGACGTGGAAACCGTGTGCGCCAAGCTCGCCCCCGAGGGCATCATCGGCGCGATCGCCGGGCGCGCGCTGTACGAGGGCAAGCTCGACTTCAAGAAGGCGCAGGCCGCCGCGGACAAGGCGCTGGGCAAGGAGTAGCGCGGTGTCGCTCGCCAAGCGCGTCATTCCCTGCCTCGACGTGACCGCGGGCAGGGTCGTCAAGGGCGTCAATTTCGTCGGCCTGCGCGACGCCGGCGACCCGGTCGAGATCGCGGCGCGCTACGACGAGCAGGGCGCCGACGAGCTCTGTTTTCTGGACATCACGGCGAGCTCGGACGAGCGCGACATCATCGTCCAGGTGATCGAGGCCGTCGCCGAGCGGGTGTTCATCCCGCTCACGGTGGGCGGCGGCGTGCGCAAGGTCGAGGACGTGCGGCGGCTGCTCAACGCGGGCGCGGACAAGGTCTCGATCAACACCGCGGCGGTGCAGAATCCCGGGCTCGTGCGCGACGCCTCGGACAGGGTCGGCAACCAGTGCATCGTGGTGGCGATCGACGCCAAGCGGCGAAGCGGCGGCGGCTGGGAGGTGTACACCCACGGCGGGCGCCGCCCGACGGGGATCGACGCGCTGGAGTGGGCACGGCAGATGGAACGCGCCGGCGCGGGCGAGATCCTGCTCACCAGCATGGACCGCGACGGCACGCGCGAGGGCTTCGACCTCGCCCTGACGCGCGCGGTGAGCGACGCAGTGGGCGTGCCGGTGATCGCCTCGGGCGGGGTGGGAACGCTCGAGCACATGGCCGAGGGCGTGCTCGAGGGCGGCGCCGACGCGGTGCTGGCGGCGAGCATTTTCCATTTCGGCGAGCACACCGTGGCCGAATGCAAGGCGTTGATGAGGGCCCGCGGGATCGAGGTCAGGCTATGAGCGAGGCGTGGCTCGACGAGATCGAATGGAACGAACAGGGGTTGGTGCCCGCGATCGCGCAGGATGCCGCCAGCGGCCGCGTGCTGACGCTGGCGTGGATGAACCGCGAGGCGCTGGCCGAGACGGCGAAGACCGGCCGCGCGGTGTACTGGTCGCGCTCGCGCGCGAAGCTGTGGCGCAAGGGCGAGGAGTCCGGCCACGTGCAGAAGGTGCTCGAGCTGCGGGTGGACTGCGACGCCGATGCGGTCCTGCTCAAGGTCGAGCAGGTCGGCGGCATCGCCTGCCACACCGGGCGCGAGAGCTGCTATTTTCGAAAGCTCGATAACGGGAGGTGGGTGACGACGGACCCGGTAAAGAAGGATCCGTCTCTCATCTACGGCAAGAAATGATGAAACCTGGAATGTACCAAGCGCTCGAGCGCATCGCGGCCGTCATCGAGGAGCACAAGGACGGCGACCCGGAGAAGTCCTACGTCGCGCGGCTGACCGCGAAGGGCGGCGACGCCGTGCTGAAGAAGATCGGCGAGGAGGCCACCGAGACGGTGCTCGCCGCCAAGGGCGGCGACCGGCTGCAGCTGGTGCGGGAGACCGCCGACCTGTGGTTTCACTGCATGATCGTGCTGGCGCAGCACGGGCTGGGGCCCGGCGACGTGCTCGCCGAGCTGCACCGGCGCGAGGGGATCTCGGGAATCGACGAGAAGGCCTCGCGCGGAAAATAGGAGACGGCATGGGCGATCCGAACTGCCTGTTCTGCAAGATCGTCGCCGGCGAGATCCCGGCGAAGAAGGTGTACGAGGACGACGACGTGCTGGCCTTCCACGACATCCGGCCGCTCGCCCCGGTGCACTTCATGATCATTCCCAAGGCGCACGTGGCCTCGCTGTACGAGGCCGGAATGGCGCATCACCAGGCGCTCGGCAAGATGCTGGCGCTCGCCGGCGAGCTCGCCCGCAAGGAGGGCGCAAGCGACGGCTTCCGCGCCATCATCAACACCGGCCGGGTAGGCAACCAAGAGGTGTATCATTTGCACATGCACGTCATCGGAGGCCAGGACCCGCTCGGCCCGATGATCCAGCGGAGAAGATAGGAGGTATTTATGGGTTCATTCAGCATCTGGCACTGGCTGATCGTGCTCGTGATCGTGATGATGATCTTCGGCACGAAGAAGCTGCGCAACATGGGCGCTGACCTGGGCGGCGCGGTGCGCGGCTTCAAGGAAGGCATGCGCGAAGGCAGCGCCGAGGCCAAGTCCGGCGAGGGCACTTCGGCGCCGCAGGTCACGGGCAAGACGG
>Ga0315556_1001491_pt1 | contig 14047 bp, 18 predicted proteins | sample SalMarSW160310MG_FD_202112 | JGI IMG/M metagenome (GOLD analysis project Ga0315556, IMG submission 202112) | Salt marsh sediment microbial communities from the Plum Island Ecosystem LTER, Massachusetts, United States - Salt Marsh Sediment SW1603-10 ...
TTCATGGCGATGGGCTTGAGGGGTGGGAGCAAAGCGGTTCCTTCGGTTCCGAGCCTGATACTCAGGTCCAGGGGTTGATGATCTTGACACCTGTGTGTGCGAAATCCCGCTCGTTACGCGTGACCAACACCAGATCGTTAACCAAGGCCGTGCTCGCCAACAAGGCATCGAGCGCGGGGCGTGGACAACCCCTTCGAGAGAGATCGGCACTCAACTGTCCCCAACGCAGGCAGATACCGAGGTCTGCCGACAAGATTCGATCTTGGAACCTGGTGACGACATCTTGCTCGAACCAGTCTCGGATCACCTTCTTGCGCTGCCCGTCTGCGAGCTTTTCGATGCCCTTGAGTAACTCGCCCAGTGTAAGGACACTGACGTAGCAGAGGGACTCATCCGTTGTCTCTATCCACGCGACTACACCGGCGTTGGGGTGAGCCTTGGGCAATTCCGACAGCAAACAGGTATCCAGCAAGTAGCTCACAGATCCACATCCCGTCCAAAATCCTGATCTCGAGTGATATCCAAATCGATGCCGCACAACGGCGATCTCTGGAAGAATTCGAGTAGGGATTCCTTTCGGCGCGTGAGCTTGCCGTAATCTTCGATCGACAGCACAACTGCCGCTTCCTTTCCGCGTACGGTAATCACCTGCGGCCCGGATTTTCGGGCCTCCTCGACGACTCTGCTGAGCCTATTTTTCGCCTCTTGAAGCTGCCAGCTCATGGTGACCTCCACTTTCTGGCTAGACTGTCTAGATTGATTCTAGCCTAGACGATGGTATCCAGGAGAAGCACGAGCATCAATCCGCTGCCTCCCGGGCGAGCCGAAAGGCATCTTCTATAACTGCATCTGCCAAGTAGTAACCGGATGCGATCAGTCGATCCACCAAGGGCCGAACGGCGGGCAGCTCACCTCGACGTTTGGCAAGAATCAGCACACTCAACACACCGATTACTGGTACGCCGAGCTCGTTGGCGACACGACGCCCTGCACGGTCATCCATCAGTATGCTGGCACCTCGTGCAAGCGCGGCGGCGATTGCGCTCGCCTCGCCCGGGTCCAGACCCCAAGCGCTCCCGGCTGCGCTGTCGGGTATCACGACGAGCGAGCCCCCTGCCACCGCCGCCGAGATCTCTGCTCCATCGGGCCGATCCGGCAGGGACAAGCATTCGCCTAAAACGGTCTCCGTCACCATCGTCTGGGCGAATACCGCATGCAGAAGGGGCAGGGCTTGCACTTTCGCCAGAGCGATCAGCGGACCTGCATTCGCGACAATGTTTTCAGCCGAAGGCCTCAAGCTCCTGCTCCAGCTCACCGGGCCTCGGCCGGGCCACAGGGATATGCAGCTCGGTAAGGTGATCCATGAAGTCTGAAAGGCTCATTCCCGCCAACCTCGCCGCCTTGCCCAGGGAGATCGTTTCCTCGTCGAAAAGCCTAACGGCCAAGGCGACACTCACGCCTTCCTTGAGGAGCTCCTCATCGAACGGCACCGCTACGAATACCGGTTGGCCGTGCTTGGTAACGACGGACAGCTTGCCCGCCTCGGCTTCGCGCACCAGCTCACCGGTGCGGTCCCGAAGATCTCGGATGGTAAAGGTTTGCATGATCGGCTCCGAGTTATGCCCACAAGTATGGGCACAATCTAGCTCAATCGCCGGACCAGCAACAAGCCGCAACCGAAGACTTGGCAAAACCTGTACGCCCTGCGGAGCAAGCTTGCGTCACGTCATCCTCGCCAGAGAAAGTAATCCAAGCCCCAATGCCTTGCCATGTCCCAGGCCCTTGCAAACCACTGACCGAAGAAGCTCGGCATCGGTAATCTCGAGCGCACCATCGAACAGGGCCGTTTGCAAGGTGATTCGTCGCCCACTGCCGCTCTGCCGGGTCTGGATGCGCGCGCTGCCGCCTCGTACGCACCCGAGCAGCTCGAACCCTCCCTTCTTGCCCTGACGCTCGAGCCATGCGCGCTGCTCTTCCTCCTTGACCAAGCCGTGTCGTTTCCCGTCACGGGTAACCGTGGGATTGGCGAGCAACCGGAAACGGCAACGGCAGCCCTCTTGGATCAGCTTTTCCAGGCTCACCAGCTTGTTGCCGAAAATCTCGAGCGCATATCCCGGCAGGGCGTCCAACACCGACCAATCGGCTCGCTGATCCGACTGCACAAGCAAGACGGCGGATGGAGAAAAGGTATGGCTCGGCTCCAGCCGCCAGAGAAACCGGTACGGTTGTATCTCCGAATTAGGTGCATAAGCGCGGGCCAGGGTGCGATGCATCTCATAGGGATTGCTCAGGTCTCGCCGAGCCTGGGGGTGTCCGGGATCAAGGGTCAGCCTACTGAGGAACATGGACCACCTCCGAAGCGATGTAGCGAGGACCGAAGCGCCGCTCCGAGAAAGGCGCCAAGGGCTGATCCAGCCGTACCGCACCGGCGCTGTCATGCTCCAGGATGAGCCGCAGGGGCTCTCCTTCGTGCTCCCGGCGTTGCGAGGCCACGCGTGGGGCCTGGAGCAAGGCGTCGCGCAGGCCGGCAGCGACAACGTCATCATCCAGCCAAACCGGAAGACCCGGTGGGAATGCCTTGCGTCCGAGAGCGAGCGGCCACACCGGGTTGCGGAGCGCAGCGCGGACGGCGTTCAGAGATTCCTCGTCGCTGCCTTCCAGGCCGACCAGAAAGGCGGCATCGGCCAAGTAATAGCGTGGGCTGACGACCGTGCGATGCAGATCGACCTTGCCGGCCGCCGTCATCACGCCGGTTGCGGTCTGGTAGTCGCGCATCAGCAGCCCCTCACGGTCCACCCGCACGCCCATCCGCAGGGCAGCCAGGTCTTCGACCGGCTCTGATCGGTCGCGCCCCATGGCCGCGCAGATCAGGCCCAAGACACCGGACTTGGAGGGCTCGAGCTGAGTATCGCGCTCGTCGAAGCGGCTCGTCGTCCCCCAGGATTGCATAGGGCCGACCAACCGCAGCAGCAGCGTCGGCATGATCAGTCCCCCAACTCGGCACGGGTTCGGTCGATGACCCAATCGGTCAAGGCGTCGAGGGTCCCCTGCGCTTGGCCCTTATCCGCCGGCCAAGCGGCGGTCAGATCCAGATAGCCCCACTCGTCGCGGCCATCGCCGAACGCGCCGGCTACCTTGGCGTCTTGCGCTGCCAGCCTGTCGACGGACAAGGCTGTCAACTCCTGATCCTGGCGCGGCCAGACGGTTTTTTCAAAAGCATTCGCCAGGTTGAAGGGGCTTGCGTGGCGCAGCACGACGCCGACGAAGCTCGGGGGGTTGTGCGCGGCGAATGTATTTTGCTTACCGCTGGGAATGGCACGGGCCATGGCTTGGGTAAAGGCACGGATACCGGTCAGCGCGAGCTCCCGGTCGTCGCGCAGATTGCTCACCAACTTGTGGGCGTCGATCACCGCGTAGCGGTAGAAGGTCGCGGAGTTGAACTCGATCTGGCCGATCATGCCGGCACCCGTCTCGTCGATGTCTCCCATGTCGTCGACGGCGGTGAAGTAGTCGAACTCGCGCTCGACCCGATGGGTGCTGATGGCATGGGCGACTTGGCAGGCGGCATACTGATTCACTCCGGGCATATCGGCCAGCATGCGTCCGAACATCGCAACGTCGATCGCCTTCTTGCCGTCGAGCAGCGCTTTCGCTTCCTTGACGACCTCGGGTGGGGCGCCGGCCTTTGCTTCTTTCTTTGTCTTCTTTTCGGTGCCAGCCGGTGGGCCTGCGAGGGCGTCCCAGTGCCGGTGGATGAGGTCCGCGAATCCGTCGATCTCCCCTTGCCCGAGGAACAACAGGTACTCGGTCTTACCGTCATCCTTGACCTTCAAGCCTGCTGCGGCGAGGGCCGCCTCGATCCGAGCATCCGTCTCCTGGTGACCGAGCTCGTTCAGCTTTGCCGCCAGCAAGTCCTTGAGCTTCTTTGTTCGCACGGACTGGTTCTCTTCGGGGATTGCCGCTATCTCGGCGGACTTCAGCCGGATCGCGCGTTTGAAGCATTGGCTGCTGACCCTGGCCCGACGCTGTCCTCCGAAGATCGCGTCTTTCGGGGCGCCCGTGTCGTCACGGTTGAGATTGGACGGAGCAAAGTTCTGGATCAGGTGATATTCGATGAACAGGCTCATGGTGCGCTCCCTGTCAGGTGGCAGATTGGTTATCGATGGAGACTTGATTGGCTCTTGGGGCAGGACCCGAAGATGAGTCGTAGGCGCGGTAGAAGTCCCGCGCCCAACGTTGGCGAAGCCGGTCGCGCCCGTCCGGGTCTACCGCTCGGAGCCAGACGCCGAGATCGTCCAACAGGCGAGCGAAATCACACGGCAGCCCATCCGCGGCCAGTAGCGAGACCGCTTGCCGCAACATGTGCGGCAGGATTTCCGGCTCGGCGCTCAGCAGGGCGATGAACCTCTGCTCGATGCTCGTGCTCTCCCGCGCCCGGGCGAGGCGTCCCAGTGCGGTGGCCAGGGACTCCCCTGCCCGATGCTCCGGGTGAAACGCAAACAGGCCGGCGGTGAGATAGAGGGCCATTCGCCAGGGATCTCGGGCGTGCCTGTCCGCGGGGACGAAACGCTCCACGTAGGGATAGGCTTGGGGATAAGCGCCCGGTGAGAAGCCGAGGCTTCGGCGCAGGTGGGCGAGCGCCCCCCGATCTCGCTCGGCGAGGGCGTGCAAGTGATCGATGAAGGATTCGGCGTGCTCGCTCATGGGGTTGCCTCCGTTGCTGTTTGTTCGTCTTCAGGCAGCTCGAGGCTCCGCAACAAGCCCCGAAACCTGGGATAGGCACGCGCCTCGGCGCGCAATGCGCGGGGCGAGCTGCCGAGGACCCGTCCGGTCGCTTCCCAGGCATGGAGGGCGGACGTCTTCAAGACCTGCATCCAGAACGCGTAGGTCGTATCGCCGTCACCGGCCGCGATCCGCTGCATCAGCCCGGGTAGGGCGCGCTCGGTGGTGGAGAAGAACACCGCGGCGGTTGGACCCTTGTCCAGAATCTCTCTGGATTTCTTCTTGGTGTCCTTGTGCTCCGGGTCGGGCATCGCAGCGGCGATCATCCCCGCGCACAGACCCCGCAGCCGGAAATAGAAGTCGTCGGCAAAGACCATCCAACGGCGGAGCTCGGAAGCGGCATCCGGATCGGCCAGCAACGTCAAGGGAAGCTCGATTCGCTCGGAGCGCCAGCGCAGGAGCTTGGCTTGATCGCTTGAAATCCCTGCAACAAGCACTTGCACGGACGCATCGAACATTGCAAGTCGTTCGTAAAGGGTCGTCGCGCTCTCCAAAATCGCAGGTGGTTGACCGAGCTTGCCGCTCGGGTCCGGAACCAATGCCGGCAGGTCTCGCCAGATGGAACGCCCTTCCGTGAAGGTTACCCGGATGGGCTTCCCATCCTTGTTCATTCGGTAACAGGCCATGGGATCCGGGGCGTTTATGTCTTCTTCCAGAGCTAGGCCGGCTGCAAATCGGATGTACCGTATGGCTCCGGATTCAGACTCGCGCAGCAGGAGCGCTGCCCTGCTCATCCTGGTGTAACGATCATTGGGACCGGTTGCCAAGGTCGGTGGTGCTTTCAACGCGGTTGTCGTAGCGGCCGGCTGCTCCCAGGCTGGGCGATCGTCAACGCCGGCAACAGTCGGCCGGTGGAGCCCGAGAATGAGGGTTTCGCGGAGGTTGCTACCCGTGGGCAACACTGCGGCTGTATTTGCCAACGCCCCCGCCTTGTCCGAGCTACGCAGCACTTTAATCAATCCTCCCGGCGTGAACTGGAGGACACCCAAGAGGTGACGGCTGGCGATAGTGGATGAAATCTCGGTGGGGAGGTCGTCCATTGCATGATCGAATACGAGCGGTGAATTGCCATTGGCGCCCTCCAGCGCGATTTGCGTCCACGGCTTCTTCTTGTCCCTCGTTTCCTGGGCATCGGCCAAGGCTGCAACCTGCATGAATGGATACTCCGGGTGAAACAGCCAAAACCGGTCCCGCCACTGTTCCAGGTAGGCGCGGATGGGATCAGTGGGCAGTCCTTTGCGGTACCAGCGCACCCGGTCTGCATCCTTCCAGGAACCATAATGCAGGGTCAGTGCGCGATGCAGGACGGCCAGCAGCAGGCGATAAAGAGCCACCAGATTCGGCGGCGAGGTCTCGGCCAAGGCGCTGTAGTCCGCGGCTTGGAGCAGGGCGGCGGCAAGGCCGACCTCGCGCACCTCGCCGGTGTGGGTGCGGACGGGTAGCCAGGGCTCGTCCAGAAGATTGAAGGCGGGGGTCGATTGCTGTGTCATGCGCCCTCCGTGGGTTGGGGCAAGGTTTCATAAACAAGGCCGAGCTCTGGATCGAGCCGGAGGTGCAGGTTTCCGAAATCCGTCTCGCCGGCCTGCAGCACCAGCGGCTTCAGATTGCGGAGCAATGGATGCTCGTCGAAGACCTTCGGCGCGGGCTCGGCCCGTAGAGATTTGACGATGTCTTTGCGCGACACCCGCAGCTGGCGGGCGAAGATGCGCCGGGCGAGGGTGTCGTCTGGGGCTCGGTCTGAGTCGTATGGCGTGTCGGACGGTAATAGGCGCCAGCCGTCCTCGGATGCGAGCACTGGAACCACAGTGATGCTGTCCTGCCCGAGGCGGGTCACGATGGCGATGCCGTCGCCCGCGTCTTCTTCATCGCCTCGCCGGTGTTGCTGGTAAGCACTCTGTGGCTCCTCGTCGGCATCGATCGCCACATTCATTGCGCGTTGCCGCTCATCTTGGATTCTCGCGTAGTGCTCCCCGAGCGCCTTGTCCAGCCCGGTCACCAGCTCCGGCCTGCCCTCTTCCTCGAATGGGTCCTCGGAGTAAACGGCTTGAACCAAACGATCGATATCCCCCGGGAGCTTCCAAACCGGCTCCCGGCTTAAGACCTGCCAGGTGCAGTAAAGGATGTAGGGATCGTAGACATAGCCCCAGGCGGTATCCTGCAGCTCTGGTGGCCGCTCGCCGACCAATCCGGCCACGATGCGCCTTGCCGGCTCGTGAGCCGGCGGACGCTCCCGCCGGTGACGGTGAAGGCGCCCTGCCCTCTGCAACAGTAGATCGATTGGGGCTAGATCGGTGAGCATGAAGTCGAAGTCCAGATCCAAGCTTTGCTCGACTACCTGGGTGGCGATCAAGAGGGCGCGCCTGGGGCGCTGTTCGTCGCCCCCGCGCCCGAAGCATTCCAAAACCGCCCGCTCCTGCTGACCGCGCTCGTCGGCGGGAAAGCGTGCATGGAACAACAGGAGCTCCGCATCCTCGACTACCTTTTCGCGCAGAATCCGGTAGAGGTCCTGGGCGCGTTGCACGGTATTCAGGACGACGACGCCGCAACCCCCTTGTACGAGGCACCCGAGCGCCGCTTGCGCCAAGGTCTCCAGAGACTCGTCGATGCCGGAGACCTGGATGGGATCGAGGGGCCGGCTCGGGACGTGTTGGCCGAGGGTCTCTTCACCACGGGTCATGAGCACGCGGGGATAGGGGATATACGGTCCGTCCTTGGCTTCCCAAGCCCCGAGCAGGGCGGCCCGACGGCTCGTCGGAAGGGTCGCACTCATGAGCACGACGGAGCATCCCATCGCCTTGAGCCAGCGCAGCAAGGCCTCGATCAGTCCCGTTGTATAGGTGTCGTAGGCATGGATCTCGTCGAGAACGACGATGCGGTTGGCCAGCCCCCAAAGACGTACGAAGTGGTGCTTGACGTTGAGGGTGGCGAACAGGGCTTGGTCCACCGTCCCCACGCCATAAGGGGAGAGGAGCGGGCGCTTGCGCTGGGAGAACCACGCGGACGAGGCGATGGACTCGGCGTCCGAGGCGTCCACTTCCCGTAGTCGATGAATCCGCTCGTCGAGCACGGCACCGCCCTGTACCAACTGGATGTCCAGGCGGATATCCGGTGCGAATTGGCGCAGGAAGCCCAAGGCGCGATCGAACATGGCATTACCCGTCGCCTGGGTCGGCAGGGCGAAATAGAGCCCGCGATGTCCGTTGGTGGCCTGGAGCCGCAGGTGGGCGAGCAGCGCAAGCTCGGTCTTGCCCTCGCCCATGGGGGCCTCGACGATCAGCAAGGTCGGCCCCTTTGCCTCGGCCAGCAGTCGATCCGCCAGAGCCTGGAGCGGGCGCGAGGCGACCGGTTTGGACTCGGAGGATCGCCCGAGCATGCGCGAAACGAGCGAGTCCGTATCGGCCTCGCAGGTCAAGAGCGTGCGGAATCCGGGCCAGCCGATCTCGTCCAGCGCCGCTTCGGCGAGCCTGCCGGCCGCGGCGAAATGCCCCGCAAGCGTATCGGCCCGTTCGCCGAGCGGAAACCACTCCTGGCTCGAGCCGATCCAGTCGGCAATGCTGGTCAGGCCGGCCAGCCAGGCGACGGCGGGGAGCGCAATATCGCCGTCGGCGGGCTCGTCGAACGGCGATAGGACTTGCAGATAGGCATCGAGGATCTCGTTTCTGGCCTCTTTCCAACCGGGCCCCTCATGCAACGGCAGGGCGTCCCTCAGCTCGGTGGAACGGGGCATATAGCCATGGTGCGCGCCCAGGGCCAGGGTTACCGAGAGCACCCAGTCAGCACCTCGAAGCCGCGCTGGAAGCAGTCTGCGCAGAAGAGCAGCACCGGCGTAGTCGTGACGATGAACCGACAGTGCCGCCTGCTTGAACGCGAGTCCCGACTCCGCGACAAGACGTTGCCCATCGGTCCACTTGCGCTGAAATCCGGGTATTGCCTTGCCGAAATCATGCAATCCGACGGCGGTTGCGAGCCACCTCGCTACGCTCGTTCCGCGCAGATGGAAGGAAGACGCCGCCCACTCCAGCGTCTGGACCGATTCTCGCCCCAGAATGGCTTCTGCGACGGCGGCCACGTCCAACATGTGAGCAAGCAAGCCATGCCCTCGGGGCTCACCGCTTTTTGCCCAGAGAGATCGGGCAGCGGGAGAAAGATCGGAAAAGCGGAATGAACGAGCTCCCGAAGTCACGGCCAAACCACTCCAGACTTCGGCTCCCCCGGATAACCCGGATCGGCCTTTCCCCAGTAGCGGAAGCAAGCGGACGAGAGATCCATGGATGGGCCATCCCTTTTGATTTGGTCCCGGCCCTTGTAGCACAGGCATGGGCTCAAATGGTGAGCCCGTGCCCTTCGACATAGAGCAGCGTCTATCCCGCCGGCGACGAATAACGATTTCCATCGCACAAAGTCCCTGACTAAGCTATCCGGATCTGATTGCGAGCCACGATGATCAAGCTCAGAACCTACGTCTATATCGATTCGCTGCAGCCGCAGCTCGCCGCCTACATCGCGTCGGTATCCCAGGGCTTTCTGCCGATACCCAGCGACGCCTGCCTGTGGGTCGAGGTCTCGCCCGGCATGGCGGTCCACCGGCTCACCGACATCGCGCTCAAGGCGACCCGCGTGCACCTGGCACAGCAGGTCGTCGAGCGCGCCTATGGCTCGATGGTGATCCACCAGCGTGACCAGAGCGACGTGCTCGAGGCCGGGCGCGTCGTGCTCGCCAACATGAACGCCTCCCTGCACGACCGCCAGGCCTGCCGCATCGCCTGGCACGAGGTGATCCGCGGCATGACCCCGGACCACTGCGTGCTGATCAATCGGCAGGACCGGCGCGGCTCCATGATCCTGCCCGGCCAGAGCATGTTCATCCTCGAGACCGAGCCGGCCGGGTACATCGTGTATGCCGCGAACCAGGCGGAGAAGGCCGCGCACATCACCCTGATCGACGTTCGGGCGGTCGGTGCCTTCGGGCGCCTGGTCCTGTCCGGGCGCGAGGGGGATGTGGACGAGGCGGCAGCGGCCGCCATCGAGGCGGCCCGGAATCCCTCGGGATTCTGACGCTGAACGGACCCATGCACCGCAGAGAGCTCATTGCCCTGCTCGATGCGCACGAGACCCGTTTCATGGAAGAGGCCGCCTACGTGGCGCGGGCGCGGGAATTCGTCATGGCCCACGAGGATTGCTTTCGCCGCGACCTGTGGCCGGGGCACGTCACCGGCTCGGCCTGGGTGGTGAATCCGCTCCGCCACCGGGTGCTGCTGGTGCACCATCGCAAGCACGACCAGTGGTTCCAGCCGGGCGGACACGCCGACGGCGATGCCGATATCCTGCGCGTCGCCTTGCGGGAGACCGCCGAGGAGACGGGACTCGATCCGTCGCATATCCGCTTGGTCGAGGCCGACGTCTTCGACGTCGACATCCATACCATAGACGCCAGTGAGCGCGGCCCGCGGCATGAGCACATCGACATCCGCTTTCTGGTGGAGATGGACGACGACCTGCCCGTCCCGGGCAGCGACGAGTCACACGACGTGCTTTGGGCGCCGCTCCACGAGGTGGCGCGGTTCAACAACAATCGCTCGACCCACCGCATGGTCGAGAAGACCCGACGTCTGCGGCAGTAGGGTCGCTGTCCTGAAAATGCCCACGGACCTGGGCTTTCGTCGGCGTTGGCGCGAATGGCTATAATGTCAAATAGCGCAATCAGCCTTTAGCGCTTAGCAATTAGCTCTTGATTTTCAATGGAAAATCCCTCTGTTTTCTTCACCATTCCTGTGATTCGATCAATTTCGATTGACCAAGCGCCAACAGCCAAAAGCTGACAGCTTTCTCGCGCAAGGGAGCACCCCATGACCGACCAATCCGACAGCCTCGTTCTGGAGCACCTGCGGGCCATCCGATCCACGCAGGCGGAGCACGGCGAGCGTCTGGCGCAGATCGAATTACACCTGTCCACCATGGGACAGCAGCTCGGTGCTCCCACCACGGCGGTCTATGCCGAAAAAGGCGATCAGGAGATCTGATCCGTCCGCGCGGCGGGAGTGGGCTTTTCGTCCATTGCGAAATAGGACGCGAGGTCGGGCCACAAACGCGCCATGCGCTCGTACATGCTCGGGCTGGTCTGCAGTGCGAACTGGAGAAAGGCTTGGGCTACCGGCGACAGCTCTTTGCCCTTCGGGTACACCAGATACCATTGACGCATGATCGGAAAGCCCTCGACATCGAGGAGCGCGACCGGTCCGTCCGGCCCTTCCAGGGTCAGGGTATGCAGGGACAGCACGGAAAGCCCCAGGCCGCCCACGATCGCGTGCTTGATCGCCTCGTTGCTGCCGAGCTCCATGCAGACACGGGGGCGAATCCCGTGCTCCTCGAACAGCTTCAGGGTGGCGTCGCGAATCCCCGAGCCCGGCTCGCGCAGGATGAAGGGCTCCCCGGCGATACGGGCGAGCGGGATGTTCCTTTCTCCCACCAGGGGATGATCGCGCGGGGCCATCACCACCAGCGGATTCGGCGCAAAGGCCAGGGACTCGACATCGGGCTGGCCTTCGGGCGCCTGGCCCATGATGTAGAGGTCGTCCTCATTGGCGCAGATGCGCTCCAGGATGCGATCCCGGTTCGAGACCTTGAGAGCCGAGCCAACGCCCGGAAACTGCTTGCAGAACTCGCCCAGCAGCTCCGGGGCGAAATACTTGGCCGTGGTGATGACGCCGAGGCGCAGGCGCCCGCGCTTGATCCCCTTCAGGTCGTCGATCTTCATCTCCAGGTTGGCCAGGGTCTCGAAGATCGCACGGCAGGAATTGTAGAGCTCGGCCCCGGCCTCGGTAGGCCGGACCTGACGACCATTCTGCTCGAGCAAGGGCAGGCCCAGAACGTCGGCCAGCTTCTTGGTCTGCATCGACACCGTTGGCTGGGTGACGAACAGCTCGTCAGCGGCGCGGGTGAAGCTGCCGAGCCGCACGATGGCTTCGAAGACCTGCAGCTGACGCAGGCTGGCATGCCGGATCAGGTAATGAGGCATCGCCGCCGGCGGCGTATAGGTCTGGTCACTGTACGGAGGCACGGGTCACCCCTGCATGGGCTGGTGGCGAAGATCGACTGGCAGGCGACCGCGGCAACGGTCAGTCCGGCCAGACGCGCCCCGTCGAACGAAAGGCAGCGCCCGGCCCGGCCTTGTCGGGCGCTGTGTGCGCCCGCTCAGAAGCCGCTTCGTCCTCATCCGCCGCCGGAGCCGCTTCGGCTCTGACCCCAGCCGCCACCTCCTGGCCGGGCTCGGGCATTGCGGCGGATGTCGGATTGCTCGCAGCGGACGAACCCGTCTTGGCACGGCGTGTCGATGCGACGGGCTTCTCGCCGGTCTTGTCGGTGGTGGTCATGCCTAGAAACCTCCTCTGATGTGTATCTCTTCGATAATTTGATGGATCTTCAGCCGCGACGGCACTTCCCAGGATACGCTGATCCGTCACCCTGGTACGGCTGCGCACGAGTGACGGAAACATGATGTAACTGCACCGCAATGAACGGCTCAGCCCCGAAGGGGCATGACATATCAGCCCAGGGCGAAGCCCTGGGTTGGTTGCCGTGTCGAGTCAGCCCTGAAAGGGCGTGACAAACTGATTCCTCTCTGCGCCCTCAGCGTCTCTGCGGTTCAACCGGTCTTTTTGAATCACCGAGAGCAGCCAGCAAGGTGCCCGAGGCGCAATCCCAAGAACTTGACCACCGCCACCGCCGGTCACTCAGGCCGAGGTGCCCGGTGGGCACAGCTCATCGAGGAGCCGTGCGTAGCGGCGCTGTTTGTCGTCCAGCGACTGACCGCCCTCGTCGGCGTGGATCGTGATATTCACGTAATCACGCCCGAAGCCCATGTCCGGGTAGAATCCTTCGCGCTCGGAGATCTCCGCCGCGCAATCGAGAAAGTCGCGCAGCAAATGATAGCTCTCGAATTCGTAGCGCCGCTCCAGACGCGCCGGGCGCGACCTTTCCAGCCAATTCTGACTCATTCCTCTTCTCCGGCCTTGATCATAGCTCCGGCCATACTCGACCAACCCGCTGCTGCAAACCCTCGCCGATCGGCCGCTCGAGTGCCTGCATCCAAGCGATCAGCTCCCGCGCGTGGGCCTGCTCCTCTTCGAGCAGCGCCTGGAAGAAGATGCGGTCGTCATGGCTGCCGATCCGCGCGCCGTGGGTCGCCGCATCCAGATACAGCTGCACCAGCTCCATTTCGAAGGCATAGTCGGCCTGCAGCAGAGCAGGCAGGTCAGCCCCGAACAGCGCTGGCCGCAGCTGTGAGGCATTGGGTGCCACGCCGAGGGCGAGCATGCGGGCGATGATCCGCTCCACATGCCCCATCTCCTCATGGGACTCGTCGCGCAGCCTCCGGGCCGGCTCGTCCAGCCCCCAGGTCGCGACCAGCCGCGCCTGGGTGCTGTAGAGCTGAACCGCCGACAGCTCCAGGCTGAGGGCGCGGCCCAGGTAGCCCAGAATGCTTGGGTCGCTGCGTTGCTCCGGCATCGGAGGATACCGCTACGGGCCGTCGTCTCAGGCGGCACGAGCGGCGGTATCGGCGCTGCCGGTCGGCAGCACCGGCTCCACCTCGCGGTGGGGACGCGCGATGATATGTGCTGCCACGAGCCCGTCGCCGACCCGCTCGCAGGCGTCGGCACCGGCACGCACGGCGGCGTTCACCGCCCCGGTCTCACCGCGCACCAACACGGTGACGTAGCCGCCGCCGACGAACTCGCGCCCGATCAGACGCACCTCCGCTGCCTTGGTCATGGCATCGGCAGCCTCGATGGCGGGCACCAGCCCGCGCGTCTCGATCATACCCAATGCGATACCGTAGTTTTCGCTTGCCATTGTCTGTTCTCCGTTCTCGAGTAAAGGATCAGGGATTCAGGTTCCGGCCGCCGCGATCACCCGCGGCGCCCGATCTCACTTGTTGCCGAGGACCGGCTCCACCTCACGGTGGGGACGGGCGATGATGTGCGCCGCCACCAAGCCGTCGCCGACCCGCTCACAGGCATCGGCACCGGCACGCACGGCGGCGTTCACCGCCCCGGTCTCACCGCGCACCAGCACGGTGACGTAGCCGCCGCCGACGAACTCGCGCCCGATCAGGCGCACCTCTGCCGCCTTGGTCATGGCATCCGCGGCCTCGATGGCGGGTACCAGCCCGCGCGTCTCGATCATGCCCAGTGCGATACCGTAGTTTTCACTTGCCATCGTTTGGTCTCCTGCTGACTCGTTCGATCGTTCTCACAATTTCAGACTC
>Ga0315556_1001493_pt1 | contig 14040 bp, 10 predicted proteins | sample SalMarSW160310MG_FD_202112 | JGI IMG/M metagenome (GOLD analysis project Ga0315556, IMG submission 202112) | Salt marsh sediment microbial communities from the Plum Island Ecosystem LTER, Massachusetts, United States - Salt Marsh Sediment SW1603-10 ...
GCTGGCCGACGGCCGCGGCGAGCCGTTCCGCGGCTTCAGCGTCGCCCGCCTCGGCTCGATGGACGCCCTCGCTCGGGGGCTGGACGGCATGCCCCGCCTGCCCCTCGACGCCGACGCCATGGTCCGCGGCGGCGCGCGGCTCCACCACGCCTGGCTGCCGCCGGCCACCCATGGCCTGCTGGAGGGCCTCTCCGGCGAACCCGGCTACGCACGCCTGGGGGACTGGGCGAGCGTGAGCATCGGCTACGTCACCGGACACAACGACTACTTCCACCTGTCGCCGGCGCGGGCCGAGTCGCTCGGGCTGCCCCCCGAGCAGCTGCGCCGTTCGCTCTTCCGCGGCCGGGCGTTGCGGGGCCTTCGGGTCACCGACGACGACTGGCGTTACGGCGGCGAGCACGGCGCGAGCGGCTACCTGCTCGCGCCCTCCCGTCCGGACGACGACGCCGTGGCCCGTTATCTCGCAGCCGGCGTCGAGCGCGGCGTGCCGGCGCGCGCCAAAGTACGCCGGCGCCGACCGTGGTTCCGGGTGACCCGGACCGAGCCGCCCGACCTCGCCCTCACGGCCATGAGCGGCGGAGCGCCGCGGCTGGCGGTCAACGACGCCGGCGCCGCGGTGTGCAATACCCTGCACGCCGTCCGACTCCGCCCGGGCGTGCCGGCCGGCACGTCCGTGTTGCTGGCGCTGGCGGCGCTCACGTCGCTGACCGAGCTCAGCGCCGAGCTCGAGGGACACGCGTTGGGCGGAGGCTTGCTCAAGCTCGAGCCCTCCGAAGCGCTGCGGCTGGCGCTCCCACTGCCCGGCGCCGGTGACGAAGGCGCGCCACCTGCGCCCGACCGGCGTCTGACGGACGCGGCCGCCGCCGCGGACCGGGCGCTTCGCGCCGGCGACGGCGCCGCAGCGCGGTGCATCGCCGACGGCGCGCTCCTGCTCGGACGCTGGGGGCTCACCGAAGGTGATCGGGCGGCGCTGGCGGGGGCCGCCGAGCGGCTGCGCTCGTTGCGGCGGGGGTCCCGAGGGCGGTCTTCGGCCGCTCGGACGGACCCCACGTCGGCCGGGTCCGCGGACCGCTAGGGTCCGCTAGTGGCGGCGCTTGCCGCGCGTGCGGCGCGCGGGAACGCGCGTGCGGCGCTCCGCCTCGCGCGCCGACAGCATGGCCTGGATCTGCTGCAGCTCCGCGTAGAGATCGGGGAGACGCTCGCTGCTGGTGCCGGGGGCCTCCAACAGTCGGCCGAGTTCCTCACGACGCTCCAGCAGGCGTGTCCGCGAGGTCTCCTTCTGACTCTCCAGATGGAGCTCGCGTAGCCGCGACAGGGCCTGTCGTAGCGCCGCGTCGAGATCGAGGCGCGCCTCGGCATCGCGGGACAGCGCCAGCACCCGCTCGAACACCAACGCGCCCTCCTCGCGCTCGCGGTAGGCCAACAGCACGCGCTCGGCATCGCCCCGGTACTCGACCGCCAGCGCCTCCAGTTGGCGAAGCGCGGAGTCCTCGAGCTCGCTCGGCAGGGCGGCCAGGGCCGCCTCGAGACGCTCGCGTAGGGCCCCTCCTCGGCTCAGGAGCAGCGCCACGACCTCGAGCTCGAGGGCGCGCACCTGCGACACCTCGACGTGCCTGCGCCGCATCCCCCGGACCTGGGTCGCCGACAGCGGACGCTGATGCCGCTGGTTCGCCTGGATCCAGGCATCCAACCGGCCCTCGTCCATGCCCAGGTGGTCGATCACCAGGCGCCGCATCTCGGTGGCCACCGGGTCGAACACGTCGCGCGGCACCAGCACCGGAGCGAGCTCCTCGAGGATGGAGCGCTGCCCCTCGAGGGCGTTCGCATCGAAACGCTCCAGCACTCTGCGGAAGCGGAACTCCACCTCCGAGAGACCGGTCCCGAGCGCTGCACGGAAGGCGTCCGCGTGCCCCCCGAGCACCGCATCCGCCGGGTCCTTCCCGTGCGGCACCTGAACCGCCCTCACCAGCAAGCGGCGCCCGACGGCCTGATCGAGCCCGGACAGCACGGCGCGCTGCCCCGCCTCGTCGGCGTCGAAGGCCAGGTACACGCGCTTGGCGTCGAGACGCGCCAGCTGCTCGGCCTGTCGCTCCGTGAGCGCCGCTCCCAACGCGGCGACGGCGTTCTCGAAGCCGGTCTGGTGCAGCGCGATGACGTCCATGTAGCCTTCGACCACGATGGTCTCGCCGCTCTTGCGGATGGCGGGGCGCGCGCGGTCGAGCCCGTAGAGAAGCTCCGCCTTCCGGAACAGCTCGGTCTCCGGGGTGTTCAGGTACTTCGGGAGAGCGTCGTCGAGCACCCGCCCGGCGAAGCCGACCACGCGCCCCATGCCGTCCTTGATGGGGAACATGACGCGGTTGCGGAAGCGGTCGTAGCGCCGGCCGCGCTCGTTCTCACTCAGCAGGCCCACCGCCATCAGGTCCTCGTCGCGAACCCCCTTGGTCAGGGCATGGCGCAGCAACCCGTCCCAGCCGTCCGGCGCGAACCCCAGCTCGAACGTCTCGATGCTGCCGTCACTCAGGCCTCGACCCCGCAGGTAGGACAGGGCGTCCCCCTCCAGTTGCGCCCTGAAGTAGGCCAGCGCCAGCGCGTTGACGTCGAACAGGTCGCGTCGGCGGCCGTCCTTCGGCGTCGGACGGCCCACCTCGACGCCGGCGCGTTCGCCCAGCATCCGCAGGGCCTCGCCGAACTCGACGCCCTGGGTCTGCATCACGAAGTCGAAGACGTCCCCCTTGGCGTGGCAGCCGAAGCAGTAGTAGAAGCCTCGATCCACGTGGACGTGGAAGGACGGCGTCTTCTCGCTGTGGAACGGGCACAGTCCCTTCATCTGACCCCGGCCGGCCGGCTTCAGCGCCACCAGCTCGCCGATCACGTCCGCGATGTCGAGCCGCTCGCGGATCAGCTCCTTGGGTTCAGGGGGCATGGCGTCCGACCTTCCGGGGATGCGTTGCGCTCACCGTTCCAGGCCACCATATCACGTCGCACCGGACGGTCGATCTGCCGTCTGGGTCGGGCCTCCGCTAGCGGTACCGGCACCGCTCCCGCTAGGCGTCCGGCTGGGACGGGTACAGCGGCAGATGGCCCAGCGCCACCACGTCTGCCCGTTCGCTCCCCTCCGTGAACACCGCCAGGGTCGCCACCACCTCGGCTCCCACCTCGGTCAGGAGGTCACGCAGCCCCTGCAAGGTACCGCCGGTGCTGACCACGTCGTCGACGATGGCCACGCGCCTGGAGCGCAGGCGCTCGATGTCGGCACCATCGATCACCAGCTCCTGTGGCTTGCCGGTGGTGATGCTGGTGACCGTCCGCTTGACCGCGCCGACCATGTAGGGCTTCTCCGTCTTCCGGGCGACCACGTAGGGGATGCCCGTCCGCACGCTGATGGCGTGGGCGAGCGGAACGGCCTTGACCTCGGGCGTCACCAGCGTCTCCACCTCGGGCGGGATGCGCTTGGCCAGCTCCGCGGCCGCTGCCTCCGTCAGCGTCGTGTCGCCCAGCAGGTTCAGCAGGGCCACGGACACCGCTCCGACGTTGACCACCTGGAGATCGCGTTGCTGATCTCCGATGCGAATCCGATACGTCTGCATGCGCTAACCTCCGGCGCCTGCGCCGCCCTGGACGGCACCCTGCCGCGCGAGAGCGGCACGCTGCCGTGGCCGGGACTCCGTCGCGACGCCACCCGCAAGCGTACCGCAGCTCCGCCGCCTCAGTCGAACACGATGGTCTTGTTCCCCTGGACCGGGATCCGCTCCTCGAGGTGGAGCGTCACCGCGCGCGCGCCAGCACCGTCCGCTCGATCTCACGGCCGAGCCGCTGCAGATCGGGCACCGACTGCCGGTGGGTCACGCGCACGACGTCCTGCTCGATGATCGGTCCTTCGTCGAGCTCGTCGGTGACGTCGTGGGCGGTGGCTCCGATGAGCTTCACGCCGCGCTCGTAGGCCCGATGGTAGGGCCGGCGCGCGTCCGTCAGGCACCAGCGCATGTCGAAGGGTTCGGCCACCGTGCGTGCGAACGCTCCGCGCAGCGCCTCCAGCGCACCCACGCCCCGCGGCAACTCGAACGCCATGCGCATGGAGAAGGTTCCACCGCTACGAGGATCGCTGCTGTGCTGATCGGCGTCCAGGATGTTGGCGCCGTGCCCGGCGAGGAAGCTCGAGACGGCGGCGACGATACCCGGCCTGTCGGGGCAGGAGACGAGCAGGCGGGCCCGTGTGGCGGGCCCGGTCGGGCCGGCCGGAGCGGCGGTTCGGACGTCCATGGCGCCCACGCTAGCACCGCCGCGCCGGGCCGCTTGCGCCGTAGCATGGCGCACATGACGGCCCCCGCGTCGCTACGCTCGCTGCTCCGCCCGGTCGCCCGTCTGGCCCTGCCCGTCATCGCCACGAATCTGTTGCAGACGCTCGTCAACGTCGTCGACGTGTTCATGGCGGGCCGTCTGGGCGCTATCCCGGTCGCCGCCGTAGGCTTCGCCAGCAGCGTCGCCCTGCTCGTCACCCTCGTCGCGCAGATGGTGACCGCAGGCGGGATGGCGCTGGCCGCTCAGGCCCGGGGCGCGAACGACGACGACGAGCTGGCGGAGATCGCCCGCCAGACGCTCGTGCTGGGGGTGCTCGCGGCCCTGGCGATCGGTGCGCTGGGCTGGTTCGCGGCCCACCCCCTGCTGGCCTTCATGAACTCGTCGGGCGACCCCCAGGCCGTGTCGCTCGGCGTCGGCTACCTGCGGATCCTGTTCCTCGGCACCGCCGCGCTGTTCGTGAACCTCGGCCTGGCCAGCCTGTGGCAGGGAGCCGGGGACACCCTGACGCCGCTGCTGCTCGGCGGCGGCATCAACCTCCTCAACGTGGTCTTCGATTACCTGTTCATGTTCGGGCCGGGACCGCTACCGGCCCTCGGCGTGCCCGGCGCGGGCCTGGGAACGGTGGCGGCCTGGTCGGTCGGCGCCGCGATCGGCCTCATCCTGTTCCTCCGGGGCCGCACCGTGCTGCGGCGCGGGCGCGGCCCGTTGCGCCCCGACGTGCAGCGTTTCCGCACCATCCTCGCCATCGGCATGCCGGCCGGCCTGCAGGGCCTCGCGTACGCCCTGTCCCGGCTCGTGCTGTTGCGGGTGGTGACCTCCACGCCGGCCGGCACGCTGGGGGCGGCAGCCCTGGCGATCGGCATCCAGATCGAATCGCTGGCGTACATGCCGGGCGTCGCCCTGAGCGTGGCGGCCACCAGCCTGGTGGGCCGCGCTCTCGGTGCCTGGCAGGTCGCCCAGGCGTGGCGGCGCGCCCACGCCGCGCTGTTCGTGGGGCTGGCCGTGATGTCGTCGGTGGGCCTGGTGCTGCTGCTCGGGGCGCCACTGTGGATCGAGCTGTTCGAGCCCAGCGGCAACGCCGTCGTGGTGCGCGCCGGCATCAGCTACCTACGCATCAACGCGTTGGCCCAGCCGGTGCTGGCGGTGTTCATGGTCCTCTCGGGGGCGTTGAGGGGCGCCGGCGACACCAGGCCCGCGCTGTGGGGCACCTTCGTGGGGCGCTGGCTGGTCACGCTGCCGGTGGCATGGCTGCTGGCGCTGCGCACGCCCCTCGGCGTCGACGGCGCGTGGTGGGCGATGGCCGCCGGGACACTGGTGCAGGCGGCGTGGGTCGCGCAGCGCTGGTTCGCCGGCGCCTGGCCGGAGGTCGCGCTGTCACGTCAGCCCCTGTTCCGTCGCCACCTCGTCGGTCTGGCTCGCGAGCAACGCGAGCGCTTCCTGGAGGGGGTGCGGCAGCCTCTGCTGGCGGTGCCCGGCAGCCGCGAGGTCGTCGATCCCGACGGCGCGATCTACCTGCTCCCCGGCCGCCCCCGGGTCCATGTCTCCTTCCCGGACGGACCCCACATCCTCGAGGGCCTCGATACCCTTGAGCGCATCACCGCGCACGACGCCGCGGGGGGTTAGGGCCCCGGCTCCGCGGGCGACTCGCAACCGTGCTCCGCCGCGCCCGGGCGCGGCGCGCCGGAGCGCCCGCCACCGTATGGTTACGCATGTTGGGCCTACGGGAGCGCATGCTAGTGTGTTTGCGTGGACGACGCGCGTTTGCGGCCGGCTTCGCTGGCGGAGTACGTCGGGCAGGGACGGCTCAAGAAGAAGCTCGAGGTCTACCTGGAAGCGGCCCGCAATCGTGAGGAGCCGCTCGACCACGTGCTGCTCTATGGCCCTCCGGGGCTCGGCAAGACCACGCTCGCCCACATCATCGCCACCGAGCTCGGCGTCGGCATCCGCGTGACCAGCGGTCCGGCCATCGAGAAGCCGGGCGACCTCGCCGCCATCCTCACCAATGCCCTCGAGGACGGAGACGTGCTGTTCATCGATGAGATCCACCGGCTGGGCCGCGTGGCCGAGGAGCACCTGTATCCCGCCATGGAGGACTTCAAGATCGACATCGTGCTGGGGCAGGGCCCCGCCGCACGTTCGATCCGGCTCGATCTGCCGCGTTTCACGCTGGTCGGAGCCACCACGCGGCCGGGCCTGATCACAGGCCCCCTGCGCAGTCGCTTCGGAATCATCGAGCACCTGGACTACTACGCCGACCGCGAGCTGGCCGAGGCGGTCGCCCGCGACGCCGAGCGGCTGGGGTTCGTGCTCGAGCCGGGGGCGGCGCTGGAGATCGGACGCCGCGCGCGCGGCACCATGCGTATCGCCAAGCGCCTGCTCAGGCGCGTGCGGGATTTCGCCGACGTCGCCGGCGAACCGCGCATCACGCTCGATCGCACCGGCGCGGCGCTCGGTGCGCTGGGCATCGACGACGCCGGGCTCGACCGGCGCGACCGCACCATCCTGCGCGCCCTGGTCGAGAAGTTCGCCGGCGGTCCGGTGGGGCTGGACACGCTGGCGACGGCGGTCGGGGAGGACCGGGCCACCATCGAGGAGGTCTACGAGCCCTTCTTGATCCAACGCGGTCTGCTCCAGCGCACCTCGCGTGGGCGTGTCGCCACCGAGGCGGCGTACCTCCACCTGGGTCTCCCCGCCGCAGCCACACGGGGCGCGCTCTTCACCGAGGGCGGTTGACCGCAGGATGATCGAAGGCAGCCTGCGCAACGTCCCGCTCTCGGACGTGTTCCAGATCATCGCCACCGGCCAGAAGGCGGGCATCCTCACCGTCATGCGGGGCCAGGCGCGCACACGCATCTACTTCGAGCAGGGCGGCATCCAGTACGCCCACATCTCGCCGGGCGTTCACCTTGGCGAGATCCTGGTGCGCATGGACCTGCTCACCACCCATGAGGTCCAGGAGATCCTCCGGCGCCAGCACGTCGAGAACGCCGGCACGCCGCTCGGACTCATGGCCGTGGAGATGGGGCTGATCGACGAGGACGACCTTCGGCGCGCGCTCGAGCGCCAGGTGCTGGAGGTGGTTTCGGAGCTGCTGAGCTGGTCCGACGGCCAGTTCAACTTCGCCGAGCGGTCCGGCTGGGCCTCGCAGGCCCCAACCCACCACTCCGTGGACGCCATGAGCCTGCTCATGGCGGTGGCGCAGCGTCTGCACGAGTTCGAAGGCGGCGTGGTCGAAGGCGACGCCGTCTTCCTGCGCAAGGGCGACCCCACCAAGGTCGAGATGCCCGCCGGCGCCTGGGAGGTCCTGGGCTACGTCGACGGCAAACGCACCGCGCGCTCCATCGCCTCCGAACTCGATCTCACCGAGCGCCATGTGCTCCACATCCTGTTCGAGCTGGAGGCGCTCGCCGTCATCGAGGCGCAGCCCTTCCGTGTCGAGGACCCGATGGTGCTGGCCGTATCGCCGAGCAGTGCGCTGCAGAGACTGCTGCGGCTGTCGTTGCAGCGGGCACAGCTGCGGGTCGAGGTCGCTCTCGATTACGAGGGGGCCCTCGAGATGCTGCCGGACGTCCACCCTTCGGCGCTGGTCGTCGACGATCAGGACGGAGCCGGCTGGGATCTCGTCAAGGAGCTGAGGCGGCAGACGGGTCACAGCCACCTGCCGGTGCTGGTGCTGGTGGACGAGATGCCGAAGACCGGCCTGTTCGGGCGCGCCCGGCGGCCGCGCGCAGAAGTGCTGCTGAAGCCCTTCCACGAGATCGAGTTCCAGCAGATGATCACGCGGATGGTCGGCCGTCCGCTGGCCTGACCGCCGGCGCCGGGGTCTCATACCATCGGAGAACGCCGCATACCAAAGCGTATTCCGGTTGCGACGCCCACGGGCACGTGGTATCGTTCATCCCAAGCAGACGACCATCCGGGGGGAACGGAGGCACGCCGGACATGGCCGCAACAACGCGGGTGTGGTTAGTGCTCCGTCGGTCGTTCTGGGGTCCATCCCCGTGCCGCGAGGTTCACGGCACCGGGCAATAACGGAAACGAGGTGTCCCATGAAACGCATCTGGCTGACTCTTCTAGTCCTGGTCGGCGGACTGTTCGGAGGTGCCGCGCTCGCGCAAGGCGTGACGCTGCACATCTCCTGCGGAGCCGTCGGCAACGAGCTCACCCTGTGCACGAACGAAGCGCAGGCGTGGGCGAAGAAGACGGGCAACACCGTGGTGGTGGTGTCGACCCCCAACTCCTCGACGGACCGCCTGGCGCTCTATCAGCAGCAGCTTGCCGCGCAGTCGGACAGCATCGACGTCTACCAGATCGACGTCATCTGGCCCGGCATTCTCGGCGACTACTTCGTCGACCTTTCGAAGTACTTCACCCAGAGTGACCTGAGCGGCTTCATCCCCGCGCTGGCGCAGAACGACAACGTGAGTGGCAAGCAGGTGGCCGTGCCCTGGTTCAACGACGCCGGCCTGCTCTACTACCGTACCGACCTGCTCAAGAAGTACGGCTTCAACGCGCCACCCACCACCTGGGCCGAGCTCACCAGCATGGCCCAGAAGATCCAGGCAGGCGAGCGCGCCGCCGGCAACTCGAAGTTCTGGGGCTACGTCTGGCAGGGCAACGCCTACGAGGGCCTGACCTGTGACGCCCTCGAATGGGTCTACTCCTACGGCGGCGGCACCATCGTCGACGCACAGGGCAACATCACCATCGACAACGAAAAGGCTGCCGAAGCCATCAACATGGCCAAGAGCTGGGTGGGCACGATCTCGCCTCCTGGAGTCCTCAGCTACCAGGAAGAAGAGGCCCGGGGCGTGTGGCAGGCCGGCAACGCCGCCTTCATGCGGAACTGGCCCTATGCCTACGGTCCCGGTCAGAGCGCCGATAGCCCCATCAAGGACAAGTTCGGTGTGACCGCGTTGCCGTCGGCCACGGCTGACGGGCAGCACGCCGCGACCCTGGGTGGCTGGCAGCTCGCCGTGTCGCGCTTCTCGAAGAACCCGGCGGCCGCCGCCGATCTCGTCAAGTACCTGACGAGCACAGAGGTCGAGCGGGAACGCGCCATCCAGGGTAGCTTCCTGCCGTCGCGTCTGGCTCTGTACGACGACCCGCAGATCGAGCAGCAGAACCCCTTCATCCACCAGCTGAAGCCGGTCTTCGCGAGTGCCGTGGCGCGCCCCGCCACCGCTACGAAGCAGAAGTACAACCAGGTCTCCAGCGCATTCTGGACGGCCGTGCACAACGTCCTCGCCGGCCAGCAGCAGGCGAACCAGGCGTTGAGCGGCCTGAAGGCCCAACTCACGCGCATCAAGGGCACGGGCTGGTAATCCCGGTCCCCCGTTGCGGCCCCTCCCGACACGGGAGGGGCCGCCCTTCTATAGGTCGGGCGTGTGCGCTCGGTGCGCTCGGTGCGCTCGGCTCGAGGTGATCGATGCAAGAGACCGCCGTCAAGAAGCGCCGCGTCAAGGCCGGGATATCGCTGGAGGGCCGACGGGCCAGGACAGCCTGGCTCTTCCTCGCGCCCTCGTTGATCGTCATCCTCCTGGTGGCGGGCTACCCGCTCTTCCGCACGTTCCAACTCAGCCTGACGCAGACCAGCATGCTTCAGTTCCCGCTGAAGGCTCAGTTCGTCGGCCTCTTGAACTTCAAGTTCCTCCTGCAGGACGCGCAATGGTGGCGGTCGGTGCAGAACACCGTGGTCTTCACGGTGTCCTCGGTTGCCGTCGAGACCGTTCTGGGGCTCGGCATCGCGATGCTCGTGAATGCTCGCTTCCCCGGCCGCGGCGCCATGCGCACGGCCATGCTGATCCCCTGGGCGATCCCCACGGTGGTGTCGGCCCAGATGTGGCGCTGGATGTACAACGACGTCTACGGCGTCATCAACGACATCATGATGAAGCTGCATCTGATCGACAAGCCCTACGCCTGGCTGGCGAACCCAAAGCTCATGCTCCCCGCCGTGATCTCGGTGGACGTCTGGAAGACGACGCCGTTCATGGCGCTGCTCCTGCTCGCCGGACTGCAGACGATCCCCAACGAGCTCTATGAGGCCGCTCGTGTCGACGGCGCCACGGCATGGCAGAACTTCGTGCGCGTCACGCTGCCGTTGCTGAGGCCGGCTCTCCTGGTAGCTCTCATCTTCCGAACGCTCGACGCGCTCCGCGTGTTCGACGCTATCTATGTCATGACAGGTACCACCCCGAACACCATGTCGATGTCGGTCTATGCCAGGCAGCAGTTGGTCGATTTCGGCCTGCTGGGCTACGGATCGGCCATCTCCGTCGGCATCTTCTTCATCATCGGGCTCTTCGTGGTCGGCTATGTCGTCAGCCTGCGCGTGGAGGTCGACTGATGCGCAAGCGCGGCGTCGGATACTACCTGGGCCAGCTTGCCTTCGCCATCCTCGTCATCCTGGTGTTCATCTACCTGGTATTCCCGTTCTTCTGGGCGATCTCGTCGTCGCTCAAGACCCAGAACGAGCTGTTCGCCACCCCGCTGGTGTACTGGCCTCCGCACCCGCAGTGGCACAACTATGTCGAAGTCTTCACCGGGCAGCCGTTCGCCCGCAACCTCGCGAACTCGTTGGTGGTTGCGGGGCTCACCACGATCCTGTCGCTCCTCATCGGCGGCACCGCCGCCTACGCGCTCGGGCGCATCCGCTTCCGCGGCAAGCGCACCATCTTCTACGGCATCCTGGGTGTCTCGATGTTCCCCCAGATCGCCATCCTGGGCGGCATGTTCGTGCTCATCCGGACGCTGAACATCTACAACACCTGGTGGGGGCTGATTCTGTCCTACATGGTGTTCACGCTGCCGTTCACGGTGTGGGTGCTGACGAGCTTCGTGCGGGAGATCCCGCGTGAGTTGGAGGAGGCGGCGTTCGTCGATGGCGCCACCCCGGTGCAGTCGCTCATCCGCGTTCTGCTGCCGGTGATGGCTCCCGGGCTCGTCACCGCCGGGCTGCTGGCGTTCATCCAGGCCTGGAACGAGTTCCTGTTCGCCCTTACCTTCACCGTCGACAACCACGCCCGTACGGTGCCGGTCGCCATCGCGCTGTTCAGCGGCGCCAGCCAGTACGAGTTGCCGTGGGCACAGATCATGGCGGCGTCGGTCGTGGTGACGGTGCCGCTGATCATCCTCGTGCTCGTCTTCCAGCAGCGCATCGTGGCCGGGCTCACGGCCGGGGCCGTGAAGGGCTGAGCTGCGAAGGGGTCTCCCGACCTTCGAACGAGCATGCTCCGTGGGGCGCGCCGCGATCGGCGCGCCCCACGTTCATGACGGCGCCGACGCGACGGCGTTGTGCGCGGCTATTCCGCCGCGGGGTCTCGCTCTTGTCCCGGCTCCGCGTCGAGCGCCTGCCGGATCCCTTCGAGCGCTTCCGGGTTGGCCACGACCGCCGCGTTGGGCACCTCCAGCCCGTTGACCAGTCGAGCCACCGCCATCTCCATCGATTTGCCGCTTCGCGTGCGCGGGAGCTGCGGCACCTGCACGATGCGACGCGGCACGTGGCGCGGCGAGGCGCCCTCCCGGATGGCGCTCCGGATGGCGACCTCCAGAGCGCCGTCGAGCTGCGCGCCGGGCCGAAGCACCACCAGCAGCCAGATCTCCTCGTCGCCCGCCGCCGAGCGGCGGCCCGCCGCCGCCGCCTCGATCACCTCCGGGACATGTTCCAGTGGTCGGTACAGCTCGGCGGTGCCGATCCGGACACCTCCCGGGTTGAGGGTGGCATCGCTGCGACCGTGGGCGACGATCCCGCCCTCCGGGGTGCGCTCCACCCGGTCGCCGTGGCGCCATACCCCGGGGAAGCGCGCGAAGTAGGCGTCGCGGTAGCGCTCGAAGTCCGGATCGTTCAGGAACCGGAGCGGCATCGAGGGAAGCGGCTGGCGACACACCAGCTCCCCGGGCACGTCCCGCACCTCGCGTCCCCCCTCGTCGAAGACCGCCAGGTCGACCCCGAGGCCGGGCCGCTGGATCTGCCCGGCATAGACCGGGAGCGTCGGGACGCCCAGCATGAAGCAGCTCACGATGTCGGTCCCGCCCGAGATGCTGGCGAGGTGCACGTCCCGCTTGACGTGTTGGTAGACGTACTCGAAACCCGAAGGCGACAGCGGCGAGCCGGTCGAAGCCACCGTGCGCAGCGCACGCAAGTCGACGCTCCTGCCCGGCCGCACGCCCTGGCCCTGCAAGGTGTGGATGAAGCGGGCGCTGGTGCCGAACAGCGTGATGCCGAGGCGCTCGGCCAGCCGCCACAACGCCCCGAGATCGGGGTGGGCAGGGGAACCGTCGTACAAGACGACCGTTGCGGCCTGCGCCAGCGCCGAGGCGAGCCAGTTCCACATCATCCAGCCGCAAGTAGTGTAGTAGAAGACCACGTCCCCGGGTCGGACGTCGCTGTGGAGGCGGTGCTCCTTGTGGTGGGTGAGCAGCGCCCCGCCGCCGCGGTGCACCATCGCTTTGGGCATGCCGGTGGTGCCCGAGGAGTACAGCACGTACAGCGGTTCGTCGAAGGGAAGCGGCTCGCATCGCGGCTCGCCTCCCGCGCCTTCGGTCCCGAGCCACGCCGACCAGGGTGTGCCGGGGGAGTCGTTCGGCACGCCCTCGCCCGGGTAGGGGAGCGCCACCACGGCCTGCAGTCCGGGCAAGGCCGCCGCCAGCTTCCTCACCGCGTCGCTGGTGTCGAATCTGCGCCCGCCGTAGCGGTACGACGGCGAGACGAACAGCACCTTGGGAGCGAGCTGCGCGAAGCGCGCCGCGGCCGCCTCGGACCCGAAGTCGGGGGAGGCCGAGGAGAACACGATCCCCTCCCCCGCGCAGGCCAGCAGCACGACGAGCGTCTCGGGCACGTTGGCGGCGTAGGCGGCGACGGCGTCGCCGCGCCCCACACCTGCGAGCCGCAGCGCGTCCTGGGCGCGCCGGACCAGGACCCTGAGCTCGGCGAAGTCGAACCTGACCTCGTCACCCGCCTCGGTCACGCCGATGACGGCGGTCTGGGACGCGTCCTGCAGGGCGCGCGGGTAGAGCAGCTCACGGGCGTAGCTCAGACGCGCGCCTTCGAACCAGCGCGCGTGCGGCATGGGGTCGTCCGACAGGATGCGACCCGGCGGCACCGCGAAGCGGATGCCGGCGTCCTCGGCGTAGAAATGCCAGAAGCTCGCCACGTCCTCGACGCTCCAGGCATGGAGCGCGTCGTAGTCAGGCAACGTGCGACCGGCCGCACGCTCGGCCCGCCCACGGAACGCGGTCATCGCTGCGTCCCGCACGCGCGCTTCCGACGGCGTCCACAAGGGTTCGCTGGGCATCGCTTGGCTCATCGTCGTCACCTCGGCGGTCGGTCGTTCCGGTGGCCCGTGCCGCCACTGTACCGTCCGGAGCGCTCGACGGAACGGCGTGCGGGCCGAGTACACTGCGACTGTGCGAAGCGTCATCGGTTCGGGTCGTCGCGCGGGGCGCGGCCGGGGTGTAGCGGGACTCGAGCTGTCCCAGCTCCGGCGGTTGCTGGGGTTCACTCGCCCCTACCGCGTTCGCCTCATCGTCGGCATCGTCGCGGTCAGCATCTCCAGCGCGTTCGGTCTCGCCTTCCCGCTGCTGATCCGCGACCTGTTCAACACCGCCTTCGGCGGTGGGAGCAGTGGAGCCGGCCTGAACGGCATCGTCGCCCTACTGTTCGGGTTGTTCGCACTGCAGGCGGTGTTCAACTACGTCCGCACCTACAACCTGGGACTGGTGGGCGAGGCGCTGGTCGCG
>Ga0315556_1001496_pt1 | contig 14024 bp, 11 predicted proteins | sample SalMarSW160310MG_FD_202112 | JGI IMG/M metagenome (GOLD analysis project Ga0315556, IMG submission 202112) | Salt marsh sediment microbial communities from the Plum Island Ecosystem LTER, Massachusetts, United States - Salt Marsh Sediment SW1603-10 ...
AAATTGGTCATCGCCGAAACTTTGGCATGCCAATTGGCAATGAATCTCGTATCTTTCTCTGTTGGTTCTTGTCCCCCCTGGGAAGCATTCAAAATACCGATATCCACCCCGGAGACATTTTTGAAATTCACAATTACCGATGCAAGAGTAGTTCCCAATACGATGACGCCCGATTTTTGCCCATCGGCAAGCATAGGGGCAACCGCAAACTGTATGCATTGATGGGTGCAGTCGAGAAACGTCAATGGCTGTTCCATCTGATTGACTTCCTGAACATGGCTGCGGATCAGGTCGGGAGCAGGGATACCGATATTTTCAGAGTTCCATCCCCGGATTAAACTGTTGCGAGTGTCATAGATTTGGGCTATATCGATCGTTGCCCCAAGTTGCAGGGCTGGCCAATGGTCTTCAAATGTCTTGGCCGCTTCGTCGGTGTTACCGGTCAGCATCAGCGCTCCCATCCCGCTTAGGGAAGGGACGATATCGGACAGGGCAAGAAGAACGGTGGTAGACTGGTGCACCATTCCTTCGAGTTGCTTAACCTGTTTGGCATAATCAGACTTTTGCTTCAGCTCAAACTGGGCTAAAAGATCCCGTGAAAAATAGATGGTGGTAAATGTATTGATTCCCAGCAGCAGCAGGCTGAATAGTATCAGTATGCGCCACTTCAGGCTGAATAGAGGCCGTGCCAGACTCTGATGCATCGTCATTCACACCCCCTCATGCATCAACGCTAAAAACTATACGAAACCTGGAGAGCAAACATGTCCCAGTTTTCCTTCGTAGCCGACGGATCCGGATTCTCTTTGGCTGATAGCCAACTGGTACCATCCAGATGATGCCATTCGGCCCGAATTTTGGTGTCCGCCCTCACGCTCCAGCCGATGCCGACAGTCTTATCCTTGGTAAAGAAACTGTGTGCGGGCAAACCGGTAGCCGCCGCATTCGCCTCGCCCGACTTGTCGTTCTTGTCTCTGTACTGGACGTCATAGCGCAACAGCGCTTCCCAATCCTCGGCAATACGGTAAGTACCTTGGAAATAATAGGCCTCGCCGGTCTGTTTGATATCCGGCAACGAGGTGTCAGGATAGACCCCTGGAACCCCCGGAACAACCACCCCTGACAAGGTCGTTTGAAGTCTTGGTATATACTCCCCGGTCAGGCTCCAGTTTTCCGCGTTGTATTGGGCCGAAAAGAGGTAAACATGAAGATTTAATTTGGCATCCGAAAAAGGCGGCTGGAAAGAAGCAACATTGGCATCGGCGCCGGTAACGGCCAGACGGATCCGCCCCCCGTCATATTCGTACATCGCTCGCCACACATAACTCGTTTTCGCCCTCGCCATCTCTTTCGTCTCGTCATCGAGTATGACCCGGCCCATGCCGTATTCGAGGAAAAAGCTCCCGGCATCCGTGCGCACTTCACTATAGAGTTCCCCGCCGTCAAGTGCCAGTATCAACTGGCGGGCGGCATCGTAATAGATCGACTCGGGGAGGAAGATACTCGGACGCGTATTGGCCACGTCCCGAGTCTGGTTGTAGAATCCCAAGGGCACTCTGTACCGCCCCGCCCGTACTCCGGCGCGGCTGTATTGGCTGCTATACGGAGTAAAGTCGATCAGAGCATAGTCGATTCGCGGGGTGGCATCATCCGTTGTACCCGCTTTGCGGGAACCGACCTGGCCGGCAAACTGCAGATAAGGCAATGGCTGCCAGGAGAGGTTAAGCCCCAGCTCTCTGAAATCGAAGCTGCCTCTGCTGCTGTCACTTGGGCCGAAATATTTATTGGCAGTGGTTGACACATAGGCCTGACTTGCAAAACCGTGCAGTTGCACGGTATCGGAGAGTTGAACGGCCATGGCCGAAGGACTATACACCATCCCTGCAAGTACGATGGGTAGCACGTATCGTGATCTAGTTGACTTCCAGCATGTGGATACTTGCATTTTTGCCCCCTTCTTTTGAGTAATCTTTTGGTAAATAACCGATCGAACCCGGCGTTGAGGAGAGTTTTTGCAGCATCTCCTTGGGAGATTCGACAACAGTCGGAGCCTGGCCGGAGCCGGAGAAGACCAAAAGATCCCACGAACGCTTCAATTGGTAGGGAAAAGTTTTGAGTACTTCTTTGGAAAAGGAGATGTGAACATCGTTCTGATCCGGTAGGACAAATACTTTGATCGGTTTGCCGTCCGGCCACTGACGAAGGTGCATAGTGAAGATGGCACGCAGGCTGGTCAGGGAAATTTCCCGGTATGCTACCCCGTTATTAACGAATGGTTCCTGCGCCCTGATCGGAGAAGATAGGAGAGTCAATGCCAATATAATCCACCAGCGCGAAAGTGCAGTCGGCAGAAAAGCTCTTGTTCGGCTTTCAGTCATAAACAATCCTCCCTTTTTATGCTGTTTGTTCTTTCGCACATGCGGTTACTCTTCAAGAGCGTTCATGTATGATGGCAGACCGCGATGAACATTTTATACGGATCTTCTGTTGGATAAAGTTAAAACTATTGTAGCGAAACAATTGTATATTGAAGCAACATTAAATAAAAAAGTTAAGAAAGAGTGATTAAGGGGATTTTAACTACTGAAAAGTGCTTTTTAGGGGATAGGTTAAAAACATATATATGTCTGCTCTGCCTGCAGAAAAATTATCCGTTTTCGGTCGACATTGCCACAATCTGTTTGAGTCATCCTGCGGCGTAAAATCTGACCGTCAGAGTTCCAACCTGTTTAAAGAGGCAGTGTGTAATCTCTTGAGGCTGTTTTTCTGCAGCATCTGATTGGGGCATTAAAATCGTGACCTCTTCGCCTCCCCAGCAGGCAGTGATATCGACCGCACGAATATTTGTCTCTACAAGAATAACAATGGGGTGAGTCTGCGTTTGCATAATGAGAGGCTTCTCACTATTGAACAGCAACTGTCTCTGGTGCCGAACCCACTCCCAACGCAAATAAGCAGGAAGCGAAGGGATTATCTTGATGAGATGATCACCGGGAAGTAAAAGTACTAGCGCTTCTGCGGCGGCAGCAGAAACAGGCGGCACCATCCATCGGGACTGATGGAGCCTTCTACCAGCGTGCATTCGTTCGTTTTGGGAAGGAAATGCATACAGGCACTGCACTTTTGGCCGTTTTTGGGCGTCTCCTGGTACTGAATGATATTCTTGGCGTATTTGGCGGCTTGCAGCGGAGCGGCGCTGAATCCTGCCAGTCCCAACAAGGTCATATAACGAAAAAAATCTCTTCGCTCTCTGTTTAGCGGTCTCATCTCTTCTCCTTGATCGTTTTTGCGCCTTTAATGCCAATGCGCATTAAAAAATAAGGTTCACCGCATGAACCACATAAACCGGTAGATCATGATTCTGTATCCGCTTCAGCAGGTTTTGCTGACATGGCATTTCTGCTTGTAGTTTTCGGAGACAAAATCCCAGTTGACCAGGTTCCAGTAGTTCTCCACATATTTCGCCCGCGCATTCCGGCAGTCGATGTAGTAGGCGTGTTCCCAGACATCACAGGTCAGAAGCGGATGCTTTCCTTCGGTTCTGATGGGCGTCTGTGCATTGGAACCGTTCTCGATGGCCAGCTTGCCGTCTGTGCCGATGATGAGCCAGGTCCATCCTGAACCGAACAGCGAAACTGCCGAATTGGAGAATGACTCTTTGAACGCCTCGATGGAACCGAAGGCTTCATTGATCGCCTCTAAAAGCTCATCTGATGGCGCTGTTTTTTCAGGCGTCAGGCATTTCCAGTAGAAATCGTGGTTGAATGCCTGCGCTCCGTTGTTGAACAGCGCGCCGTCAGCCGTTCGGATCACCTCGAGCAGGGGCAAATTTTCGTATTCGCTCCCTTTGATCAGGTCATTGTATTTATTGACATAGGCGCCATGGTGCTTGCCGTGATGGTACTCTAACGTCTCTGCGGAAATGTAGGGTTCAAGTGCATCTTTCGAAAACGGAAGGCTCGGTAAACTCAGTGGCATAATAGACTCCTTTTGCAGGTGGGATCTTTTATTGTCTGATAAATAGTATTAAATAGTTATTAACAAAAAGCATGGATAGATATTTATAAGAAAGAGTTATTTTTTCAAATATGATCGCCAGGAAGCATTACGGTATCCGGTGAATTCATCTCTGCATAGTTCGGTATATTTAAATAAAATTAATAAATATTTATAAGTGTTAATATAAATTTTCAATTAATAATATTCAACTAGAATGTAAAACGAATATTTCTTATAAAAGGAATTAAATATGAGACGATGGAAGATGATAGCGATGGCTGCCGGAATGGTTACGACAGTTGTAAATGCACAGGAACCTGTTTCGGTAATCAGTGAAGGCGGAAGTATTGGTATGCAGAGGCATGCAGTGTCGCAAAACGCGGGGATGCCAACACCTGAAATGCAGCAGATGATGATAGAATATCGGCAACAGCTGCGCGAAAGGATGGGGTTGCGTACAGTGATGCGCCATCCGAAGGTGATCAAAACGATGCTTTCAGACATGCTTGATACTCCGGAAGTTGTTGAGAAAGTGCTCAATGACAATCCGCTCTTGAAAGCGAAGCTTAAAGAGGTCCTTTAGACCTTTGGCTTGCCGACCTTCAAAACGCGATGCTGTTTTTGACCAGGTCGGTTGAGAAACCAAAAACAGCCACTCCATTGCAAAAGGGTTGGTTCTGCAATAACGACAGGCGATGCACCCGCTGCCTTAAAATACCCCTGATTTTAATGATACGACGTTACCTTTCTGTAATCATCCTGCATACCTGTTGTAATACAGCTCGGCTATGATTTAAAAACGCCAATAAAAAGAGTCTATGATGTACAGGCTGCTTAAAAAATTCGACACCTTCTTCTTTAGATTCCTCTGCCTCGATTATGAGGAGTATATCCTCGCGCACAGGATGTGTTAAAACAGTAGAGGTGCCCTTGAAAGCATGAATTTTTAAGAGAGTACATTGAATCAGTCTGCATTAAGAGTGGAGAGATGTCCACTGTTGGCAGATGATGTTCTTGTCGAGAACGATCTTTCTGGCCCTTTTTGTTTATGGCCGGCCATCAGCAGATGTACAAGGGCTGAACGCTCTCTTTATGGGGTGGCGCAAATGACGGATTTCAGATATTCAAGATCGGGGTACTACTCTTTTTTTTGATTGTTTTCATCGATCGCTTTTTGTGCCTTGTCGAAATAGTGCACCGGAAAGGTAAGGGCACGTTTGAGTATATTGAACGGGGCGATGGCGATGTCTTTGGCCAGGGTGTTCTCTACTTTAGGGTCTTCAATAGGGCCTGTCAATGTGATGGTCGTTGTCACCTTGTTATCGTCTTTGCCGAGAAGAATATAGCCGATAAAAGGGATCTTTGCGAGGTTTGTCGTCGCGTTGGTGACAAGAGAGGTCTCGACATCGACTGTTTTAGTGTTGAGATCGACGCTCCCTTTTCCGTTAAATATAAGTTCATCCGCGTTGACATGAAAACCCTTGATCGTCAGCAGATCGTCTTTTAACGCAAACCCGCCGTAGGCTTCGCTGACCTTGAGTCCCTGCGTTGTGTAGTGCGGAACTGAAAAGGTGACAAGGGCAGGGATGGTGTTGACGAAGGCAAAGATATTGTTGACAGCTTTGTAATCTTTAACGATGGTATTTTTAACCTGTATGACACCTTCAAGATCATTCGGACTGCCTAAGGCATAGAAACTGAGCTCGCCTCCTTGGAAATCAGAAAACTCTGCCAGGCCGTTCATGAAGGTGTCATTGAGACTGTCACCGTAAATATATAGCTTTCTGTTGCTGTACTCAAGGGAGACACCCCCTTTTTTGCCATGCAGAAGCTGAGTATTGAGATCGCCGTCGAGGTATTGCAGCAGCAGTTTGTCAGCCGGTGCGCTGCGCCCCTCGTTGATATAAAGAGTGCTGTTGTCTGCTTCGATATCCGCCCGGAAACGGCTTTTGGTGCTGTTTGCGTCGGTTGCCGGGTGCTCTTTGATGAAACTGAAAATTGCAGGGAGATTGAAGCCGACATCTTTGGCTTTGATATTCAACCGTTCATGCTTCCAGCTTGCCTTGATCGTATCGTTGATCGTCAAAGCAAGCTTTCCATCGTTGTAGATACCGTTAAAATCAACTGTTTTGGCGGGTATATTGTTTTTGACCAGGATCGCATAGGGGTAGGGAATATGTCCGAAAAGGGTGATCGCACCGGAATCAGCGGCCGAAGTCAGACGAATATCCCCCGCGGTGATATTGTATTCTCTCAGAAAAGGGGAGTGTTGGGAGAGCGTATTGATATCGCTGATGCTTGCATTCCACTCAGACGCATTTTGCTGATAGAGCAGGTCGAGACTCGGGATCTTGACGATGTGGGTGCTGCCGGCTTTATCGACGGTCACCTTGATATCATTCGGTGTTTCAAGCAGGCGGGTATTGCCTGTTTCCGCCTTCAGCCCCTTGAGCATAAAGCTCCCTCTGCTGCTTTGCGTGTTGTATGAACCGCTGAAATATGTCTCAAGCAGATCACCGAGTGCAATATGGGCCGTTTGAATGTAGACCAGGCTGTTTTTGAACGATAGTAAAGAGGGATAGAGGGTGAACCGTGTCTCCCCGAACTTCCACTCCGAACGCTTTTTGACATTCAAATAGAGGCCGTCTTTGTACCTTATCTCAAGCGGAAGCGTGGTCTGCTCCAATGAGAGTGAAGGCGTTTTAACCGTTAAAAGGTCAACGATAAGGTCTGTCTCGAGTTTTTTGATATTAAAAAGGCCGGTAACGTACCCTTTGAACATCGATTCGCTGCTGACCAGCGTTGTCGGAACAGTACCGCTCAGCGTTGAAAATTCAAAAGGGGCCGTGAACGGATTGATGACGATCTGGTTCTGATTGAGGCGCCAGTAGCTTTTCGGGATCTCCAGGCGCTCTTTTTTTGGTGCTAGGAGGTAGGTGAGGTTGAGCGTTTTGTGCTCGGGATCCATCTCAAACAGGCTGCTGCCGCTCTTGAATTTGAGCCGATGAAGTGCAATATCAAATTTTCCAATCCTTTTTGCGGGGTTGAATTGACCGCTAAGATCGGCATTGATGGCATTTTTGAGCAGCGTGGCGTTGAGTTTTTGAATCTCCACATCGCTGTTATTGAGTTTGACGACGACATCTTTGACATCGATGGCGGTATCGGAGAAGTTAAAGGTCGCCTCATCCGTTTTGAAGCTCCCCTCTGCACCGACATGGAGCGTGGCCAATTCAACCCATATCGCAAGCTTTACAGCGGTTTCCCCGGCTGTCTGATAGAAAGGAAGGGCAATGCCGTAGCCTTTCAGCCAGGGGAGCATCGCCTGTGTCACCTGGGCGCTTGTATCGACATCGACTGTCAAAAGAGGGTTCGACGGGTTGGAAAAATCGATCTTCAACCAGGTCTTATCACCCGGTTGCGCGTAGTAGGTCGCCTCTTTGGGGTAGATGCTTAAGACGCGGTCCTTAAAGGTGACATCGACATATCTGGCAAAAACGGGTTCATACCCCTGCGCGAAAGTGTATTGAACGTCATCGTAACGGAGCCGGGCATCCAGCGTGTCAAGCAGGGTGATCGGGTTGTCATAGACCAGCGTCCCTTTGAAATATGCCAAATCAATCGCTTTTCCGCTGTGGTAGTCGGCCACCCACCGTTCGACCTTTGGGTGAAGATGTGCAATGCGGACAGCCGGTTTGATCGGCTTGGTGAAAGGTTCCGTGCCTCTGCCCCACAGCTGCATTTTGGTCTGATCCGCTAAAAGGTAGAGCTTCAGCGGCATCACATCGCCGGCATTGATGTTCAGATCACCGTAGAGTTTTGATTCACGGGTATCGATCAGGAGTCTGCCGTTCATACTGCTTTTGTTCGATGACTCAAGAAACTCGTTGATGTCGATCAGCAGCAGATGATCGGCCATCGTGACGGTGGCAGCGAGCTTGAACGCCGGACCGTCGATATTGAGGTAGCCGGCAGTGTGCTCTTTGTAGCGAAAAGTAGCATTGATCTCATTGTACCGGATGCGCTTGACCGTGATATCCGAGAAAAGAAGATCCAACATACGAGACTTTTCCAACAGCGCCTGCGGCTCTATCGCTTTGATATCGAACTTTCTCTTTGTGTTACTTTCTGTAATTGTAATCGAGCCGATATCGACAGCTATCTTTTCATCCCACTTTATGTATAATTGTTCGATTTTAATACCCGGCAGCCTGAAATTGTCCAGGTGCAAGCCGATGTGCAGTGTAAAATAGATTGAAAAAAGAGCAGCAAAGATGAAAATTAGCAGATCGATGATGGCAGAGTGGATCTTGGAGATGGCTCTGATAATAGCGCTGTCGTTCATGTATTACCTAAATCTGGGCCTGACGACCTCGAAAGTGCTGTATGTTCCCCAAGGATCGATAACCAGAATTATAACACATCTGCAAGCTGAAAAGATCGATCTCTCTCCTCTTGACGCCTTTTGCATGCGCTTTATCGGGCTGCCTCAACAGGGGTGGATCAATATCGGCACGACCCGTCTGACCCATGCCGATTTTCTCAAGAAGCTGGCAAGCGCCAAAGCGGCCATGCTGAATGTCACGCTGATTCCCGGAGAGACCACCTATGTCTTTTTGCAAGAGCTGGCCAAAGAGCTCGACCTCGACCACAAAACGCTGATGCTAGAGTTTGAAAAGCAGTCGCCATATAAAGAGGGTGCTTTCGTGCCCGATACCTATAGACTCCCCCGGGGCATCACGGAGCGGGAGGTCATCGCCATCTTGCTGGAACGCTCTCAAAAGAGAATGCATGCATGGTCACAAAAGATCTTCGGTACTTTCAATGAAGCCAAGTGGTACAAGTATCTGATCCTGGCTTCTGTTATTCAGAAAGAGGCTGCATCGGTCGAAGAGATGCCGATCGTGGGATCGGTCATTCAAAACCGTTTGAACAAGGGGATGAAACTGCAGATGGACGGGGCACTTAACTACGGTATCTACTCACACGTCAAGATAACGCCCGAGCGTATCCGAAATGACAACAGTGCTTACAATACCTATAAATTCAAGGGTATTCCGGCGGATCCTGTCTGCAATGTCAGCCTGCCGGCCATCCGTGCAGCGATCTTCCCGGCGACGACCGATTACCTCTATTTTATGAAAAACAAGAGGGGTGAACACGATTTTACGCGTTACTATTCTACACATATAGGCAATGTAAAGCGTGCTACCAAATGAAACACATGCCTCTGATTTGATCTGAAATAGGTGCGAATGACGACAGGGTTTACGAATGAAGTGCTATGATGCCCTATCTTAAAAATCGAGGACACTAAATATGTCAAAAATCATCTGGTCAGTAATTGATGAAGCTCCGGCCCTTGCGACTTACTCGCTTCTTCCAATCGTACAGGCATTTACGAAAACTGCCGGCGTTGACGTTGTGACAAGTGATATCTCACTTGCAGGTCGTGTGATCGCAACTTTCTCTGAAAGATTGACAGACGCACAAAAGATCCCTGATAACCTGGCAGAACTTGGCAAAGTCGTCCATCAACCGGACGGCAACATTATCAAGCTTCCTAATATCTCAGCATCGATTCCGCAGCTTAAAGCGTGTATCGAAGAGCTTCAGGGACAGGGCTACGATCTTCCGAACTACCCTGAAGAGCCGAAAAACGACGAAGAGAAAGAGATTCAGGCACGTTACTCGACATGTCTTGGTTCTGCTGTTAACCCGGTACTTCGCGAAGGCAACTCAGACCGCCGCGCCGCTGTAGCGGTTAAGCGGTTTGCTCAGAAAAACCCGCACAAACTTCGTGCATGGGACGAAGGTTCCAAGACACACGTTGCCCATATGGACAACGGCGACTTCTATGCGAATGAGCAGTCTGTTATCAAAAAAGGCGACGGCAAAGTCACGATCGCGCTTAACGGCAAGGTGCTTAAAGAGATCGATGCAGTTGATAAAGAGGTCCTTGACGGAACGTTTATGAGCGCCAAAGCGTTGCGTTCTTTCCTGGCCGACTCCATCGAAGATGCCAAGAAAAACGGTATTCTCTGGTCTATCCACCTTAAAGCGACGATGATGAAGGTCTCTGACCCGATCATGTTCGGCCATGCAGTCCAGGTCTTCTTCAAAGATGTCTTCGACAAGTATGCAGCTGAATTCAAAGAGATCGGTGTTAACCCTAACCTGGGTCTCGGCGATCTTTACAAAAAATTGAAAAAGCTTCCTGAAGCAAAAGCCAAAGAGATCGAAGCGGCGATCGCTGCGGTTTATCCGACACAGCCGTCAATGGCAATGGTCGACTCCGACAAAGGCATCACAAACCTGCATGCGTCAAACGACGTGATCATCGATGCTTCGCTTCCGGTCGTTATACGTGACGGCGGCAAGATGTGGAACCCGGCAGGCAAAGTCGAGCAGTGTGTCGTAACGATTCCGGACCGCTGTTATGCGACGATGTATTCAGCCTGTATTGAAGATTGTAAGAAAAACGGTCAATATGATGTTACAACGATGGGATCTGTCTCCAACGTCGGTCTTATGGCACAGAAAGCGGAAGAGTACGGTTCTCACCCGACTACGTTCGAGATGGCTGAAGACGGTGTTGTGACGGTTACAGACGCGACAGGCGAGCTTATGCGCTTCAACGTTGAAAAAGGTGATATCTGGCGTATGTCCCGTGCCAAAGACATCCCGATCAAAGACTGGGTCCGTTTGGCCGTTGAGCGTGCGCGTCTTACCGGTACACCGGCAGTATTCTGGCTTGATGCGGCCCGTGCACACGATGCAAGAATGATCGAAAAAGTCGAGATGTACCTCAAAGACCACGACACTTCGGGTCTTACGATCAAGATCATGTCGCCGGTCGATGCGATGAACTACTCTCTGGAGCGTATTCGCAGAGGCGAAGATACGATCTCGGTGACGGGTAACGTACTTCGTGACTATCTGACAGACCTTTTCCCGATCCTGGAGCTTGGAACGTCTGCCAAAATGCTCTCTATCGTTCCGTTGCTTGCCGGCGGCGGTCTGTTCGAGACAGGTGCAGGCGGATCTGCGCCTAAGCACGTTGAGCAGTTCCTCAATGAAGGTCACCTTCGTTGGGATTCGCTGGGTGAGTTCCTGGCATTGGCTGAGTCGCTCCGTCATATCGGCAACAAGAACGCGGATAAAAAACTGGCAGCCCTTACAGCGGCACTTGACGTTGCAAATGCGGCTTACCTTGACAACAACAAAGAGCCTTCGCGCAAAGCCGGCGAGCCTGATAACAAAGCAAGCCACTTCTTCGTAGCGCAGTACTGGGCCAAGGCACTTGCCGAGCAGACAGACGATGCGGAACTCGCGGCGAAATTTGCTCCGATTGCCAAAGCGCTGACAGAAAACGAAGCCAAAATCATGGAAGAGCTTCTTGCTGTTGAAGGCAAGCCTCAGGATATCGGCGGTTACTTCCACCCTGACAGAGCCAAGGCTGAAAAAGCGATGCGTCCGAGTGCGACACTCAACGCAATCATTGACGCTATCTAAGTAAAGTCTGAACTCTCCTGCGGAGGGTTCTTTCTCTCTTTTTTTGTGTGGAGCCTTCGGGTTTCATACAAAAGACGAAATTCGTCTTTACTATTGATCGGTGTTCTCTTGGCAGTTATACTTAATAATTACGTGTTCGCACCTGATGCTTAAGTGTATTGCTTGAAGGGACGCTAACCAACTTACATCTGAGGAGTCCTTAATGAACAAAGGAAAACGTGTCGGTATAGTCGGTGCCGGTAATGTCGGTGCCACGGTAGCCTATTCGCTGGCTATGCAGGGTGCCTGCCACGAGATAATTCTGCGTGACAACAAGATCGATGTAGCAAAAGGAAAGGCGCTTGACATGTCGCAATCCGCATCTGCCGTGCGCTCGCACACGGTCGTAAAAGTTGCCGAAGAGATGTCTGACCTTAAAAACTGTGATGTTGTTGTCATTACGGCAGGCAGTCCCCGGCTGCCGGGCATGAGCCGCGACGACCTTTTGATGATCAACGCCAACATCACCAAAGAGGTGATCGAAGGTGTTGCCAAATATTCGCCCAACGCGATCATCATTATGGTCTCAAACCCGCTTGATGCGATGACCTACGTCGCGCTTAAAGAGTCGGGCTTTCCGAGAAGCCGTGTTATCGGGATGGCCGGAATTCTGGACTCATCGCGCATGGCGAGTTTTATTCAGGAGAAACTCGGTTACGGCGGCGGACAGATACGCGCATCGGTCATGGGCGGTCATGGCGACGATATGGTGCCGTTGGCACGCTACTCCACGGTTGCCGGCGTACCGCTTACCGATGTCCTCACGGATGACGAGATCGAAGAGATCGTCAACCGTACCCGCCACGGCGGCGCAGAGATCGTCGGTTATCTCAAAACCGGTTCGGCTTATTACGGACCTGCCAAGTCAACGGCGATCATGGTGGACGCGATCTTGAAAGATACCAAGCAGATCCACCCTTGCGCCGTGCTTCTCGACGGCGAGTACGGTTACTCCGATGTTGTCTGCGGGGTACCGGTAATGCTCGGTGCCAATGGCGCGGAGAAGATCATCGAAGTAACGCTTAACGATAAAGAGAAAGCGATGTTTGCTAATTCATGCAACTCGGTTCAGACACTGATCGACACGCTGAACAAAAATAATTTTTTTGAAGGAAAGTAAGATGGCGACACGTATTGAAAAAGATACTATGGGCGAGATCGAAGTCCCTGTAGATGCCTATTGGGCGGCTCAGACGCAACGTTCTATCCAAAACTTCGCGATCGGCGAAGAGACGATGCCGTATGAGATCACCCGTGCATTCTCCTATTTGAAAAAAGCGGTTGCCCTGGTCAACAAAGACCTTGGCAAACTTGACGCTGTCAAAGCGGATGCAATCGCTCAGGCAGCCGACGATATGCTTGCCGGAAAACTTGACGGCAACTATCCGCTGGTCGTCTGGCAGACAGGATCGGGCACGCAGTCAAACATGAACAACAATGAGGTTCTTGCCAACCGCGCAACCGAGATTCTCGGCGGCGATTTCAGAAAAGAGAAACTGGTCCACCCGAATGACGACGTGAATAAATCGCAGTCTTCGAATGACACCTACCCGACAGCACTGCATGTCGCTTCCGTCATTGCCGTTGAAGCGGCTCTTTTGCCGGCGATTGCGAAACTGAAAGCGACGCTGCAGGCTAAGAGCGATGCTTTTGCCGGTATCGTCAAGATCGGCCGTACCCACCTTCAGGATGCGACTCCGTTGACCCTGGGGCAGGAGATCAGCGGCTGGGTCGAGATGCTCAACAAGTGTGAAAAGATGGCGAAAGCCTCTCTTGAGCCGGTTCGTGAGCTGGCGCTCGGCGGTACCGCAGTAGGGACGGGCCTTAACGCCCACCCTGAACTGGGCGCGCGCGTCGCCGCCAAACTCTCCGAGTTGACAGGCCATGATTTTGTGACGGCGCCGAACAAATTCCATGCGCTCACCTCGCATGACGCGCTTGTCTTTGCACACGGCGCGCTTAAAGCACTGGCAGCCGATATGATGAAGATCGCCAACGATGTCCGCTGGCTTGCCAGCGGTCCCCGCTGCGGCCTGGGCGAGATCACGATTCCTGAAAACGAGCCGGGTTCGTCGATCATGCCGGGCAAGGTCAACCCGACACAATCGGAAGCGGTGACGATGGTGGCGTGCCAGGTCATGGGCAATGATGCGACGATCGGTTTTGCCGCAAGCCAGGGGAATTTTGAACTGAACGTCTTCAAACCGGTTATTGCATACAACTTCCTGCAGTCGGTCAGACTGCTGAGCGACGCTATCGTCTCATTCAACGACAATGCGGCCGTCGGTATTGAACCGGTCCATGCCAAGATCGACCATTACCTGCACGATTCATTGATGCTGGTTACGGCGCTCAACCCGTATATCGGGTACGAGAATGCGGCCAAGATCGCCAAGACCGCCCACAAAAACAATTCGACGCTTAAAGCGACCGCAATCGAACTCGGTCTTTTGAGTGCAGAAGAGTTTGAC
>Ga0315556_1001497_pt1 | contig 14014 bp, 13 predicted proteins | sample SalMarSW160310MG_FD_202112 | JGI IMG/M metagenome (GOLD analysis project Ga0315556, IMG submission 202112) | Salt marsh sediment microbial communities from the Plum Island Ecosystem LTER, Massachusetts, United States - Salt Marsh Sediment SW1603-10 ...
CACACGGCCGCCAGCTGGTGGACGACAACGTCCCCCGATTGGCTGGGCATGCTGGCGCCTCGTTGGCCAACCCAGGCCATGGGCGCGCTGGCCAGCCTGCTGCTGTTTATCGGGCTCTACCGCTCGGCGGGCCTGTCCTGGATGCACCGTCGGCCCGGGCGACTGGGCTGTGCGGCCCTGGCCGGAATCGCCTTGATCGCCCTTGCACTTAGTCCCACGCGCGCCGACCCCGTCGCCCAGATCGCCGGAGTGCGCTTCGACCTTGTGGAGAGTGTTGCCGTGCTGGCGTCGGCGCTGGCCGGCCTGGCCATCCGAAGTCGCCACGGATTATGAGGAGCAAGCATGCCGCCGTACAAACTCGGCCTCGCACAGATTAACACCCAGTTGGGAGGCCTTCGACACAATCTGGCCAAACATCTCGATTTGATCGACGCCGCCCGAAAAGAAGCTGTCGATGTGCTGGCCTTCCCGGAACTCTCGCTGACAGGCTACATGCTGCAGGACGAGGCACCGACTGTCGCCTGTTCCCCCACCCCCGAAGACGAAACCTTCGGGCCGCTGCTCAAGGCAAGTCGCGATCTCGACCTGCTGGTCGGCTTCGTCGATGTCGATGAGCGCTATCGCTACTACATTGCAGCGGCCTACCTTTCGGCAGGCAAGGTGATCCACGTCCATCGCAAGGTCTACCTTCCGACCTACGGCCTTTTCGACGAAGGACGTTTCTTCTCGCCCGGCGAAACGATGAGAGCCTTCGATACGCGCTTCGGGCGGATCGGTGTCCTCATCTGCGAGGAGTTCTGGCACGCCTCGTCGCCCTATCTGCTCTGGCTGGACGGGGCCGACATGATGCTCTTCATGTCCGCTTCTCCCGTGCGCGGCTTGACTGACAACGACCAGCTGCAATCCGTCGCATGGGTTGAGCGCGTCAACCAAGCCTACGCCAGCTTGTTCACGGTTCACATCGGCCACAGCGTGCGGGTCGGCTTTGAGGACGGCATGATTTTTGGCGGCCGCGCCACCGCCTTCGGACCCGCCGGGGACATGCTGGCGGCCGGGCCAGATTTTCAAGAAGGGCTAACCTTGGCCGAGATCAACCCCGACACGGTGCGGCAGACAAGGGTGCGCTTGCCGCTCCTACGCGACGAGCGACCGGACTGGGTCGCCCGCCAGCTGGCGCAGATCCAACAACCGCCGGCGCGGGGCCTTTCTGGGAAGTCCAAATGAAAGCGTGCCTGCCACCAGGAGATCACCGCCATGACAGCTGACGATTCACAGCTGAGCATCAACACCGACTTGGCCCGCTCCGTGCTGGTCGCATTCATCCGAGACGAGCTCGGCCGACACGGGTTCACACGCGGCATCGTCGGTCTTTCGGGCGGCATCGACTCCTCGCTGGCCTGCTTCCTCGCCGCCGAGGCGCTCGGCCCGCAGAATGTCCTCGCCGTGCGCATGCCTTACGCCAGTTCCTCCCCAGAATCGATGGAACACGCCGGATTGGTCATCGACCACCTCGAGGTCCGGTCGCTGGATGTTCCGATCACGGACATGGTGACTCCGCTGTTCGACCGCTTCCCGGACATGTCCAAGGTGCGTCGCGGCAATGTTATGGCTCGGGTGCGGATGGCAATCCTGTTTGATCAATCGGCTGAATTCGACGGGCTGGTCATTGGCACGGGCAACAAGACCGAGATTCTCCTGGGTTACACGACGCTGTATGGCGACTCGGCCTGCGCCGTCAATCCCAACGGGGACTTGTACAAGACGCAGATCCGGCAGCTGGCGCGGGCCATGGGGGTCCCCGAGGCTATCATCAACAAGCCCCCCTCTGCGGACTTGTGGCCAGGGCAGACTGACGAAGGCGAACTTGGCACGACCTATGAGCGAGTCGACCGGCTTCTGCATCTGTTGATCGACGAACGAGCCACCCCGAGCGCGGCGGTTGCTGCCGGTTTCGAGACTTCATTTGTCGAAGAGACCCTGGAGCGCGTGCGACGAAACCACTACAAGCGCGTCATGCCCCCAATAGCCAAAATCAGCGGCAGAACGGTCGGCTACGATTTTCTCTACCCGAGAGACTGGGGCACTTGAGACTGGCGAATCCCCACCCCAGGCCAAGCCGTTTGGCGCCGCGTTGACGGCCTATTGGCACGGGTGTAGAGTAAGACATTCACATTCATAGGAGCCATCATGAAACGAGCGGTCAGCGTCAGCATCGGATCCTCGACACGCGACAAATCGGTTGAGGTGGAGCTGCTGGGCGAACAGGTGCGTATCGAGAGAATTGGCACCGACGGAGACATGGAGGCGGCGGCAGACCTTTACGCCGAACTCGACGGACAGGTCGACGCATTTGGCGTCGGAGGAGCCGATCTGGGCCTGGAGGTCGACGGCAGATGGTATCCGCTGCATTCCGTCAAACCCATGGTGCGCAAGATCAAGACCACGCCCGTCGTCGACGGAACCGGGCTCAAGAACACCCTGGAGGCCGAGGTGGCACGCGTGTTGGAGGAGAAGCTGCCCCAGCCGCCCCACCCTAAGCGCGCCCTGGTGACCGTCGGCGCCGATCGCTGGGGAATGACGGTTTCGTTCCTCAACGCGGGCTATACGTGCGTTTTCGGCGATCTGATGTTCGGCCTGGGCATCCCCATCGCCCTGCGCTCGCGCCGCGCTCTGACTTCGATGGCCCGAGTGTTGATGCCCATCGCCGGCCGGCTCCCGTTCAGTTGGGTTTACCCTACCGGTGATAAGCAAGAGGTCCGCACCCCTAAGTTCACCAAGTACTACGATTGGGCGACCGTTGTCGCCGGAGACTGCCATTACATCAAGCACTACATGCCCGATGATATGTCGGGCAAGATCATCGTGACCAATACCACCACAACCAATGACGTCGCCCTGTTCAAGGACGCCGGAGTCAGCTATCTGGTCACCACCACGCCGGTCCTCGAAGGGCGCTCGTTTGGGACCAACATGATGGAGGCGGCGCTGGTCGCCGTCGCCGGCAAAGGCCGGGTCCTGAACCGGGACGAACTTCGTGAAATGCTTCACAAACTCAATCTGGAGCCGCAGGTCCACCCACTCAACCCATGACCCGCCCTGCTTCGTCGCAATCTCGTCTGGCCGAACCCGCCGATCGCCAAGCATTCAACGGGTTGGTGTTTGACATCGTACGCGCCATCCCCAGCGGCCGGGTGATGACCTATGGGGCGATCGGGGCCCTGATTCCGGCCCCGAAAAGCATTGATCCGCTGGCCTACCGCCGAGTTCGCGCCCGCTGGGTCGGGTATGCCATGGCCGCCTGCCCAGAGGACGTCCCCTGGCAACGGGTGGTCAACGCCGAAGGCCAGATCAGCCCCCGGCCGGGCCACGGCCCGCCCGTCCAAAGGGTCCTGCTCGAAGGTGAAGGCGCCGTCTTCGAACAAGGAAACAGGCTCGATCTGGCATCCCTGGCCTGGTCGCCCAGCCAAACCTGGCTCAAGCGCCGGGGATTGATCGTCCAGACATATGATTCCCCAACTTAGGCTCCAATTGCGAGGTTGACATGAACGCCTTTGTTGCCGCCGGGGGCACCCCGGGCCCAGACGAACCGCTGTTTGACGAGTGCCAGGGTCAACCCAAGGCCATGTTGCCCATTGCCGGCAAGCCGATGGTCCAGTGGGTTGTCGACGCATTGGATGGCGCACACAGGATCGAGAACATTGTCGTCGTCGGCCTGGACGACTCGGTCGGGCTGTCATCTCGGAAGCGCTTGGACTATGTCCCCAACCAGGGCGGACTGCTCCACAACATGATGGCAGGACTCGAGAAGGTGCGTCAGATCGACCCCACGGCAGAGTTGGCTTTGTACACGGCAGCCGACATTCCAGCCGTCACCTCCGAGATGGTGGATTGGCGAGCTGAACTTGCGCTCCAGTCACCAGGTGACATTGACTACGTGGCCGTTGAAAGAAAAGTCATGGAAGCTCGGTTCCCTGGCTCCAATCGCTCCTATGTCAAATTCAAAGACGTGGAAGTCTGCGGTGGAGACATGAACGTCGTCAGCGTCTCTCTGGCTGTGCGAGAGGCATTCTGGGATCGCCTGATCGAGGCTCGCAAATCCCCGCTGCGCCAGGCGGCGATGGTCGGCTACGACACCTTAATTCTGCTGCTTCTGCGCCAGCTGACATTCCACGCCGCCGAGCGCCGGATTTGCAAGCGGCTCAAGCTCGATGGCCACGCGCATCTCTCCCCATACGCCGAACTGGCCATGGACGTGGACAAACCCCATCAGTTTGAGATCATCAGGGCGGCGCTGGAATCCCGGCAAGAGACTGCCGACAAATGATGGCGCGCTTCCTCGCCTGGGATCACGATTGGACCCGGCGTTTGTCGATTGCCGAAAGGCCGGGGCCGCTGCGGACGTCGGCGGCCATTCTGGCGCACTCGGGGGATTCTTGGTTCTGGCTTATTGGCCTGGCGGTTGTTTATTTCGCCGGTTCGGCAGACTGGCAGCCTCTGGCTCTGCGTTGGGCCGTGGCTATCATCGTGACGGCGGCTGTCGTTCTGGGGCTCAAGCTGCTCTTTCGCCGCCGACGCCCTGAGGGGAATTGGGGTGCCATCTACCGAATCACCGATCCGCATTCCTTTCCTTCGGGACACGCTGCCCGCGCCGTCCTGCTTGCCACGCTGAGCGTCGCCTGGGGACCTGCGTGGGTGGGGATCGTCCTGCTCATTTGGGCCCCCCTGGTCGTGCTTGCCAGAGTATCGATGGGCGTCCACTTTCTGGTGGACGTCATCGCCGGCGCGGCACTGGGGCTGGTCGCCGGACTGGTCTTCTTGGTCCTGCTCCCCCTCTAATCGATCCCTCTAGATTCAACACAACAAAAAAGGCGGCACTGGCCGCCTTCTACGATCGATTCGGCACGTCGCCGATCAGCGTGGAACCTGCCAGTCGGCGCCCAGAATCACGGCCACATCGACGTCGCTGTCGGGGTTGGTTTGACTGAGAATCTGGCTTTCAGATAGCCCCATCAGGTTCATGAGGTACTTGGCTGTGTACGGCTTCCCGGTGTAGTCAATGACAATCGATTTGGCGTAATCGAGCCGATCGGCGTTGCCTACGGTGGTGACGTTCAGCCCTTGCGCCCTCAGGTAGTCGGCGGTCAGCCCCGCCAGCCCCTCAACACCAGCCCCGTTCAAGACTGAAATCTTGGCATTCTCGACCTTGGCAGCCGCCGCCGGATCATCGGTGGGGATCGAAGGTCCAATGGCGCCCGTGGTGGTGAAGATATCATCCCGAAGCACCCGAATCTGATCCGGGATGGGACGCAGCACCTGTGCACCGTCCGGCAAGGTTTCAAACTGAACCATGTCCGGTGGGCTGATAATGCCCTTCTTGATGTTGTCTTTGGGGATATCCAAGGCAAGCAGCGCCAGTCGCAGCATTTGATCGAACGTCAAGTTGGTACGGATGCCGTCCGATAGCTGCTGATACAGCTTGGGGGCCTTGGTCACCAAGGTCGGTATCATATTGAAGCCCAACACCCGATCGCGAATGGCAAGTGCCACTTGCTGCTGTCGCTGGGCTCGATCAAAGTCGCCACCTTCGGTCTTGCGAACGCGTGCATAGGCCAACGCGTCAGGGCCATTCAAATGGGTCCCTTTTCCCCCGAAGAGCAGATGGCTTTGTTTTCCGATGGGTGAGATTTTGATCGTCTCCGGAACGTAGACGTCAATGCCGCCAATTTCGTCGATCATTTCCTCAAAGGCATGGAAATCGATCACCGCATAGTACTGAATCGGCACGCCGATGAAGTTCTCAACGGTCTTCATTGCCAGCGCCGGTCCACCGCCCGGGAGCTTGTAGGTCTCACCCAAGAAATACGCCGTGTTGATCCGACCGTGCTCAAACCCGGGGATCTCCACCCACAGATCGCGGGGGATGGACAGCATCCCCGCTGTGCGTGTGACCGGATCGATGGTGATCAACATCATGGAGTCGGTGCGGGGCGGCCCGTCTCCTTTGAGCCAATCGCGGTAGTCCAAGCCCATTAGTAAGATCGTGATCCGCTCCGAACCGTCCCATGCTTTGGGCGCTTCATCCAATGGGGCCACGGTGGGCGTGGTGCCAGGTTCGGGAGTCGGACCGGAGTTGGAGGACACGCCGCCAAACGAAGGAAGGCCGGTCCCCGACCAGGCGGCCGCCAGGCCCTTGACCGTTGAAAAAACGAGCACGCCGGACAGCAGGGCTGCCAGCGCGAAGGCAATGCCAAGACCCCATATCAGGCGGTCGGGAAGCTTCTTTGGCCGTTTCCGGGAACGATCAGGTCGCATAGGCTTGGGTTCGCCCAGCCCTCCTCAGGTCGGCGAGCAAACGAGGCGGATTATATCACGCACCCTTGTCCGCCCGCACCAGGCGCTCCCAGGCGGCCAACTCGGCGTCCAACGCCTCTTTGAGCTGTGAGTAGGTCTCACCCAGCCGAGCTACTTCCGTGCGGTCGGTGCCAGCCTGCTCGATGGCCCGGGCCAATTCCGAAAGCTTGGCTTCGAGGCTATCCACTCTGGACTCAACCTCATCCAGTTGTCGTTGTTGTCCTTGCGCCGGCTTCCTGCGCCGCTTGTCCCTCTTTTCACCTTCCGACCGCTTTTTCTCCTGATCGGCCTGGATTTCGGCCGCTCTCCGGCTTTCGAGGTAGCTCTGGTAGTCCCCTCGATGGACCGTCAGCCGACTTGTGCCTGGCGATACGGTCCATACTTGGCTGGCCAAGGCATCGATCAGGTAGCGATCGTGAGAAACGAGCAGAATGGTGCCAGGAAAGGCATCCAAGGCGGCCTGGAGCACCTCTTGCGAAGGCAGATCCAGGTGGTTGGTCGGCTCGTCCAGGAGCAGCAGGTTGGCCTCTTGCATCGCCAGCCGGGCGAGCACCAATCGACCTCGCTCTCCTCCAGAGAGACTACGTACCGGCATATCCACCATATCCCCGGTGAACAGGAACTGCGCCAGCCGGTCACGCGCTTGCGGTACGGACAGGCCCTGTGCTGCATCCCGAAAGGAGTCAAGCACCGTTTGATCCAGGTCCAGCCCCTCGTGGGCCTGGGCAAAATAGGCTACCTGGACCGAATCCCCCAATTCGGCTTCTCCTTGCCAGGCCGGAAGATCCCCCAAAAGGGTTTTGAGAAAGGTCGTCTTCCCAGCCCCGTTGGGACCGATAAGGGCAGCGCATTCACCCCTGTGCAGGATCAAATCTGGCACTTCGAACAGCGGGCGATCGCCATCCGGATGCCTTATGACCAGTTGGCGGGTGCGGACGACCAGATCGCCCGATCGATCCACACCCTCGAACCCCATATGCATCGTCCGCTGGTCGCGCGGACGATCAATGGCATCATCTCTCAGGAATCGCTCAAGGCGCTTGCGCCGGCCCTGGGCCTGGCGAGTGTTCTGGCCAGCGATGTTCTTCCGGATGTACGCCTGCTCACGGGCGATGAACTCCTGCTGGGACTCATACTCGGCCGCCTGATAGGCGCGGCGCTCTTCCCTCTGAGCAGCATAGGCGGAGTAGTTTCCCCGGTAGATGTCCGTCTTTGAGGCCGACAGTTCAACGACGTGGTCTACGACGCGATCCAGGAAATAGCGGTCGTGGGAGACCACCAATACCGCGCCCGGCCAGTCTCCAATCCAACTCTCCAGCCAAGCGATCGCTTCCAAATCCAGGTGGTTGGTCGGCTCATCCAGCAGAAGAAGATCGGGGTCCCGAAGAAGGAGACGGGCCAGCAGGGCGCGTGTCCGTTCTCCACCGGAAAGCTCTCTCAGCGGTCGCTGGAACTCTTGGCGGCTGAATCCGAGGCCGGACAGCACTCGCTTTGCTTCGGCTCTGAAAGAGTAGCCGCCCTGCCGCTCAAAAGCCTCCTGCAGCGGGCCGTAGCGGGTCATGGCCGACTCAGCCTGGCGTGGATCCGCCATGGCGCTCTCCAGAGCCGAGAGCCGCTGCTCCATATCGAGCAGGCCTGAGAAGGCTTGCAGGGTTGATTCCCATAGGGAGTCTTCAAGTTCATGCTTGAGCCGCGCCGACGTGCTGGATTCTTGGGGCAAGTATCCAATGTCCAGCCCGCGCGATCTGTGAAGGGTCCCTTCATCTGCGCGTTCGATGCCAGCCAGAAGCCTCAGCAAGGTCGTCTTCCCGACGCCGTTTGGGCCCACCAGCCCCATTCGGGCCTGATGGGCGATACTCAGTGAGACACCTTGGAAGATGTCATGGGCGCCGTAGGATTTGGCGAGGTTTCGGGCATCGAGAAGCGACATGGGATCTCGCGGCGGATTATACACGAGCCAGGGGTGCAGCCGTCCAATGCCTACATTTCTACCCAACAGAGGCTGGACTATAATGTCGACCACGCCCTGGAGGGCATAGAACAGTGCCAGATCGGCCATCATCTCACCACCCCGAAGTCCTGCTATCAGCCATCGTGCTGGCGGCAATCGGCTGGCCGGGCTTGTACCTGCTCATGCAGGCCACCCAACCGACGGTGGGCCCGCGCTGGCTCTTCTTCTTCCTGCTGACCCTGGCAGTGACCGGCACGGCCCTGCCTTTTGTTTGGCTGCTTCGCCGCCGTTTTGCCCCCAACTCGCCCGTCCCGGCCGGGGTGCTCTTGAGGCAGGCTATTTGGGTCGGGTTGTACGTCGGCCTGCTGGTATGGCTGCAGGTCAACCGAAGTCTCGAGCTTTCGCTGGCGATACTGCTCGGCCTGGCGCTGATCGTCTTCGAGTGGCTTTTGAGGCTCATGGAGCGCAGCACATGGAGGCCCGAAGGATGAGCCTGCGCTCGCTCCCGTCGGTCGACAGCCTGCTCCAGCTCGACAGCACCCAATCCCTGATCGACCGCTTCGGCCGTGACTTGACGCTGCAGGCTCTTCGAGCCTGTCTTGACAATGCGCGAATAGCGATTCGAGACGGCGAGGACGTGTGGACATCGGATCGCATTTTGGACTGTGGCGAGGCGAAGCTTCTGGAATGGATGGCCCCCTCTTTGCGCGCCGTCATCAACGCCACCGGCGTCATTCTGCACACCAATCTCGGCAGGGCGCCCTTGAGCCATGACGCACAGGCCGCCATAAGTCACCTGTCGTCCGGCTACCTCAACCTGGAGTATGACCTTGAGAGCGGTGAGCGCGGGCACCGCGAAACCCACATCGAATCGCTGATTACCCGCCTCACCGGAGCCGAAGCCGCCCTGGTGGTCAACAACAATGCGGCCGCCGTCCTGCTGGGCCTGACCGCCATGGCGAAAGGCAAACAGGCGCTGATTTCCCGGTCGCAACTGGTCGAGATCGGCGGCGGTTTCCGGATTCCTGATGTCATGGCCCAATCTGGGGCAACGGTTGTCGAGGTCGGCACGACCAACCGCACGCATTTGGGGGATTATGAAAGCGCAATCGGAGACCAGACAGCGCTTATCGTCCGGGCGCATCATTCCAACTTTCTCCTCCTAGGCTACACTACCGAGCCCAAGCTGGAGGACCTCGTATCCATCGGCGATCAGCACGATATCCCCGTTTTCGATGACCTGGGGTCTGGCGCGCTGTTGGACACGGCCGACTTTGGGCTCGGCCACGAGCCGATGGTGCAAGAATCGGTCCGCGCCGGAGCTGCCCTGGTGACCTTTTCCGGGGACAAGTTGCTCGGCGGGCCACAAGCAGGGCTGATCGTCGGCACGGCGGACTCCGTCGATAGGCTTCGCAAGCACCCGATGGCTCGCGCCCTCCGGCCGGACAAGCTTTGCCTGGCCGCCCTCGAAGTGACCTTGGGCCATTACCTGCGGGGTGAGGCGACGGTCAAACTCCCGGTTTGGCGCATGATCGCCTCACCCGCCGATGCTGTCCGAGAGGCGGCAGGCGCCTGGCGTCAGGCTCTGGCGACCGGCGAGGTCATCAACGGCGAGTCGACGGTCGGCGGTGGAAGCCTGCCTGGGGAAACCCTGCCGACCTGGCTCCTCGCCATGGATGTCGACCACCCACAAGCCTTCTTGAAGGAGCTGCGAAACCAGACTCCGCCGATCATCGCCAGGATCGATGCGAACAGGATCGTGTTCGACCCGAGAACGGTTCTGCCCGAGCAGAACCAGAGCCTGCTGGAAGGCCTTCAGTCGGCACTTTCCCGCGCTGTCAGCTAGCCCGAGTCCATTCGAAGAGGTGTCTGAGTGAAAACGGATATTGACCGTTTGATGGAAGGGGCCGGCCTGGATGGCTTGGTGATCTTCGGCGGATCCCAACACAACCCTTACATGGCCTACTTCGTCGGCCAGATCCATCTCACGGATGGCCTGCTCGTCAAGCGGCGCGGCGCCGAACCGGTGCTTTTCCATCGAAGCATGGAGCGGGGTGAGGCCGAGAAAACTGGCTTCTCTCGGCAGGTCATCGAGTCTTTCGATTGGTCACATTGCCTGGAGCGTGCCCAAGGAGACTCTGCCAAAGCCAAGGCCCTGCGGGCGGCAGACATGCTCCAGGCATGTCAACTGGAAGGGCGGGTGGCAGTTTACGGCCAGCTCGATTTGGCGTTCAGCACCCCGCTGATGGACCATCTTCGCCAGGCGCTGCCAGGCATCCAATGGGTCATGGAGCCGGAAGGTGAAACGGTGCTCGACAAGGCACGCGTGACCAAGGATTCAGAGGAAATCGACATCATCCGTCACATGGGTCGGGTGACGACCGAGGTGGTCGCCGAGATTGCCGAGTTTCTCACGAGCCAACGCGCAGCCAATAGCGTTTTGACCGACCATACTGGTCAAGCGATCACGATTGGGCAGGTGAAATCCCGCATCCGACGCATGTTGGCAGAGCGGGGGGCCGAACTCCCCAGCGGCCTCATCTTGTCTGCCGGCCGCGACGCCGGCCTGCCTCACAGCGTCGGCGACGACAGCCAGCCGCTGCCCATTGGCCAGACAATTGTCTTCGATATCTATCCAGCGCAAGCGGGGGGCGGCTACTACTACGACTTCACCCGCACCTGGTGCCTAGGCCACGCCAGCGACGACATCCAGACCGTCTACCGCGATGTCCTGCAGATCTACGAGGCTTATGTATCAGCCTTTCGGGTTGGCGAGTCGACCCAGGACTACCAGGTCCAGGTTTGTCAGGCCTTTGAAGCGCTGGGCCATCCCAGCCAGCTCAGCGACGCCAAGACCCAGTCCGGCTATGTCCACGGACTCGGGCACGGCCTCGGTCTTTCCATTCATGAGGCCCCGTCATTCAGCCTGAACATCCCGGGGACCTATGCGCTGACACCTGGGATGGTGTTTACCTTCGAGCCTGGCCTATACTATCCAGATAGGGGGATCGGAGTTCGGATCGAAGACACGTTGGTCGTGGACGATGATGGATCGATCCACACGCTCGTTGATTACCCGAAGGACTTGGTCCTTCCGGTTCCGGGCTCATAGCGGACAGGATACCCACACATGAGTTCGCCCACCCGCATTCTCGGCATTGAAACATCTTGCGACGAAACGGCTGCCGCCGTGGTCGAAAACGGGGTGCAGATCGTGAGCAGCGCTGTGGCCTCGCAGGCCGAGCTTCATGCTGAGTTCGGCGGCGTCTTCCCGGAGGTTGCTTCACGGGTCCACATTGAGACCATCTACCCCATCGTTGACAGCGTCTTGGCCCAGGCCCACGTGGGCTTGGAGGCGATCGACGCCATCGCCGTCACGCGGGGGCCTGGACTGGCGGGATCACTGGTGGTTGGGATGAACATGGCCAAGGGCATGGCGCTTGCTTCCAGGCTCCCACTCCTAGGCATCAACCATCTGGAGGGTCATGTCTACTCGATCTGGTTGGCCGAGGAGGACACCGAGCCAGAGTTCCCCTTGCTGGCGCTGGTCGTTTCCGGTGGACACACCGAGTTGGTTCTGATGACGGACCACCTGGCATACCAACGCCTGGGTGGCACACTGGATGATGCGGCAGGCGAGGCCTTCGACAAGGTGGCGCGCCTGCTGGGCCTGGGATATCCCGGTGGCCCGGCGATCCAGGCGGCGGCCGATGGCGGTGACCCAGAGGCGTTCACCTTCCCGCGCGCCTGGCTGGAAGGGACCTGGGACTTCTCGTTCAGCGGCTTGAAGACGGCCGTGCTGCGAGAGGTTCGCAAGCTGGAGCCTGATCTGAAAGCCGGCGTGGAGGCGCCCCGTCCCGGCCTGCCGATCAGCGATTTGGCGGCCTCGTTCCAAGCGGCCGTGGTCGACGTTTTGGTGGGGAAGACGCTGGCGGCGGCCAAGCAGTTCAAGGCCGCCCATATCCTGATTGCTGGGGGCGTGTCCTCCAATCAATCCCTTCGACAGAGCATGCAAGAGAACCCGGACTTCCCGGTGCATGTGCCTCCACTGAGCCTGTGCACCGACAACGCCGCCATGATCGCCGCCGTTGGTCATCGCCGCTTCCTGGCTGGCCAGCGTGACGCGCTCGATATGGACGTCCTGCCCACCTGGCCGCTGACAGAGTAGGCCCCTCGCCAGCGCTGCTGGCCCCGACCGGCTGGTCTTCACCAAAAACCAACCGCAACGTGTCATTTGTGAATTTCATCACAATCCGCATGGTGGAGGTGCAGTCCCGTCAGATCATGGCAGGCCGGCATCGTACAATCGGTCAAACTCGGCTCCATAGGCCTGGGCTGCTGCCGGCGAGTGGATGATGATCACGTTTTCGTCGTTGGTGGTCTCTGCGCTGCGACTGAAGTTGTACGATCCGGTGATGACGACGGCGCCATCAATGACGATCACTTTGTGATGCATCAGGCCCGGGTTGCCATCCAGCCTGAGTTCCATACCTGACCCCTTCAGATCATCGAACTGGCTCCCCAACCCGGCCGCCTGATCCGCTTCCAGGACCCCCCTGATCGGCACGCCCACTTGCATGCGGTCCAGCAGCGCGGCTGCAATAGCCTCGGATGTGAACGAAAATGCCAGAACGTCGACACGCGAGGAAGCGCTCTCGATCTCGGCCACAATCCTGTCGGCGGGATGATCATCCGGCGAGAAGAGGATCTCCACCGAGGCACCGCCCACGTCGACCGGGTTTGGCTCTTTGGGGGCCAGTGAAAGCGTGCTGAAACGATCTTCGAGAAACATCTCATCGAACTCCCGCGTGAAGAGCTCAGCCGCGTCTGCGGAACGCAAACGGACCAGGTTGTTGTTGTTGCGGTTGACGCCGTTGGAGGTGTAGTTCATCGATCCGGTCCACACCTCGCGCCCGTCAATCACCGTGAATTTGTCGTGCATCAGCGATGGTCGGCGATCGAGCACGACTGGGATGCCGGAGGCCTGAATGCGTGGCAGCTGACCCCGGCCAGCCTCGTCGCTCTCGGCGACAATGCGCACGCGAACCCCCTTGCCGGCCGCCACGATGAGCGCGTCAGACACGGGCTCCAGGTCGAGTTCATAGACCGCCATATCGATGGTGTGGTCCGCTCCGAGCAGAGCCTGGGCGAGTGCTTCGACTGGCCCAGTAGAAGAGGATTGGGGAATTCCAGGTTGGGTGAAGTAGACCGAGATGGCGCTTGTCGAAACACCAGCAAGGCCGGCATCGGGGGAGGGTGTGTTGTTTGAGCGATACCAGAAGAGCAGGGTGATCAGGCCGGCCAGGGCCAGCAGTCCGGCCAAGTCCGCTGCTCTGCGGCGCCAATGATGGTCGCCTCCCCCCTCGGCGTGCATGTGCCCCCCTGGTCTCGTCCGTTATTCAGGACCGCGTATCGGGATCTCTGCCCTGATGCTGCGCTCGGTTTCAGCCGTGCGCGCTGCCAACGCGTGCAGGATGGCGCCCGTCGGTCCGGGTCCCTTGCAGATCAGTGCCACATATATCTGGATCAGATTCGCTCCAGAGTCAAGCAGTTGCTGCCCATTCAACACGCCGCGCGACGAACCCGCCTCGAGATTTGGCTCAGGGGTGGGCCGGGGTCGCCTCGGCCAATCTGGGCTTGCGGAGCTGCACGATCAACGTGCCGGCGCCGGCCAGGATCAAGCCGACGATCTCCAACCAGGAAAGGCTCTCG
>Ga0315556_1001500_pt1 | contig 13999 bp, 13 predicted proteins | sample SalMarSW160310MG_FD_202112 | JGI IMG/M metagenome (GOLD analysis project Ga0315556, IMG submission 202112) | Salt marsh sediment microbial communities from the Plum Island Ecosystem LTER, Massachusetts, United States - Salt Marsh Sediment SW1603-10 ...
CATTACGTCTTTAAAATTAGAAGCGCGCAGAGCCGCATCCAATAACTTTCCCGTTTTGATTTCCGGTGAAAGCGGTACCGGGAAAGAGTTGTTTGCCCAGGCGATCCATCATGCCAGCGCCCGCAAGCTGTATCCTTTTGTGCGGATAAACTGTGCGGCGATTCCCAAGGATCTTCTGGAGTCAGAGCTTTTCGGATATGAAAAGGGCGCCTTTACCGGGGCCGGATCCAACGGGAAGCCCGGTAAATTCGAACTGGCCCATAAGGGGACCGTATTTTTGGACGAGGTGGGAGACTTGCCCCTTGAGATGCAGCCTAAACTGCTTCGGGCCATCGAAGATTATGAGTTTGAGCGGGTTGGGGGCACCAAAATCATCCGAACGAATTTGCGGGTTATCGCCGCTACCAATCAAAATCTGGAGCAAATGCTCGCCGATGGCAGATTCCGCAAAGACCTTTTCTACCGCCTCAACGTAATCCCTTTGCATATCCCACCGCTTCGTGAGCGACGAACAGATATTATCCACATCGCCCGATGGATGCTCAAACAAATGGCCGCGGAAGCGAATATTCCGGAAGTAAAACTGGACAAGACAGCGGAAACAGCATTGAAGCATTACGAATGGCCGGGAAATGTACGGGAATTGTCCAATGTGCTGGAAAGGACCATGTCGGCCCTTGAAAGCAATACGATCCACCTTCAGGATCTACCCTTTTATCTGTATCGCAACAGTCAAAAATCCGCCGTGAAAAATCGTTCGTCATTAAAAGATTTGCAGGCCAGGACAGAAATAGAAACCATTCACTTCGCCTTGAAAGAAAGCAACAACAACAAGGCCAAGGCCGCCAGAATTCTCGGAATACATCGTACCTTATTGTACAAAAAGATGAAAAAATATGGTATCGCCCTGGAGCGGTAGGGTTTACCCTAACGCTGCATAAACAACATGGCAAAAGTGGGATTATCTATTCGAGTTTTAAACAAAAATCATCGAAATTCCACCATTTTTGATTTCCCTGCCATGGTAAATTCAAAGGATGGGATCAATTTGATGCCATGTTGTTTACCCTGCGGGAAAGGCGGAGGACTCCAGATCCTGCGTTGCCAAGGGCTGGCAGTAGGTCTACTACGGCTTCACCCTTGGCGCCTTGGCTCTGAAGCCCTCCGACTTTTGCAACGATAGGGTCTAAAAAAATATTATTGATATTTTATTTTTGTTCATTATAATAATAAGATTTTTCAACACGATGATTACCTGATTCTGAAATTGTGATGATAACTGCGGACTGCCTGGATGAATAGCGGATATGAGCACTAAAAAAGTTCTTGTTGTCGATGACCAGCCGAGCCAATTGAAAATGATGCGGCAAATGTTGGAAACATTAGGTTATGTGGCGGTTACGGTGGACAGCGCGGAAGAGGCCGAATATATTCTGAAGTTTGGGGAAAATTTTTCATTGATCATCACGGATCTGAGAATGCCGTGGTTAAATGGTCTGAAATTTTGCAGGAAGGCAAAAATCTTAAATCCTGATTTAAAGATATTTGCAGTGTCCGGCTATCTTTATGATTTTGATCCCGATGACTTAGACAAAGCCGGATTTGACGGGATTTATCAGAAGCCCATCAGCAAGGCGCGTTTAATCGAAATTTTAAATGACGATACCGAATAAAATCGTGTAACGATTTTATAAAACTGCCGCAGGTATGCCTGTAATCCTGCCGGCCGCATCTCGCAGGCGGTGATCCTCCCTTGTTCGAATTCTATTCGGGTCCATCAAAAAAACCGGCGAGCAGCGCGCAGCGCGAATCTATCACCGGATAATGAAAATTTGCCAATGAAAGAATAGGGCCTTATAATAAAAATATAAGCCGGAAGTCCCGTTTGTTCGAATATGACCAGGCCGTGAAAGCAAAGGAGGGGAAAACATGAAGATTCCACTTCAGATTACCGCTCGAGATTTTGAATTAACGGATGCCATCGAATCTGCGATTCGAGAGCAGGCGGAAAAGCTCGATCGCATTTATGACCAAATCGTGCGCTGCGAGGTTGTGCTTGAAACGCCTCATCAGCGCAAGACCAAGGGAATGCTTTACAATGTTCGCATTAACGTCACTGTTCCCGGCAGTCAGATTCAGGTAAAAAAAGAACGCCACGAGGACCTTTATGTTTCCATCAACCGTGCCTTTGAAAAGGCCCATCGCCAGTTGGATCAATTTGTCAGTCAGCAGAGAAGAGACGTTAAATATCATGAGGAAAAGCCCATTGGCACCATCGCGAAAATCTTTCCGGAAGAGGGATACGGTTTCCTCACGACCTCTGAGGGCAGAGAAATCTATTTCCACGCAAATTCCGTGTCGGGCGGAAAATTCAACGATCTCGATGCCGGTTCAAGGGTTCAATTCGTTGAGACGGAAGGGGAAAAGGGTCCCCAGGCCAGCACGGTTAAACCCATGTAAAACGCCATCATTATGACCCCATTTATGTGCATCAGCGTTGGAAGCATCGCCTCGACCGCAACGGGGAGAAGCATTTGTATGCAAGCCATCGAGAACGACGAGACAATGCGGCTTGCCGTCCGCCGCGCAGTCTGCGCCATGACGGAAAACCAGACCATAAAGGGACGATCTCAAAAATCAGTGGTTGCTGGGCCAGAGACGTCAGAATAGAAAAAATTAATGAGTATCTATTAACACATTAATCCAAATTGGAATTGATCCTATCCTTTAATTGACCGGAACACTTAAATGTCACAACCTTTCTCTTTGCCAGCATCATGTCCTCACCCGTAGCCGGATTCCGGCCTTTACGTTCATTCTTTTCTTTTACACAAAATTTTCCAAACCCGGACACCAACACATCCTCACCGGATACCAGTGTGCTCTTAATGATTTCAAGAAGGGTTTCTACTATTTCTGATGATTTGTTCTTGGGAAAACCGGTCTGATTCTGGACGAATTCTACGATCTGAATTTTTGTAAGTGTCATTGTGGGAGGCTCCTTATGTATTGAGAGTTCGTCTTTTGACATTATTTGATAACAAGAGCTTTTCCAATTCCGCGTATTTTTGGGCACCAACCAGGAATTGGTTATTAAATAAAAAGGTGGGGACTGCATTAACCCTTAATTCGTGGGATCGTTTCCAATCCAAATCCACGGCTTCCCGGTAGGTTCTGTCCTGTATAACCTTTAGGGCATCTTTACCGTTTAGATCAACAGACTCAGCCACTTCTGCAAGAACATCGGCTTTGCCGATATTCCGCCCATCCACGAAATATGCTCTAAAAGCGGCGTTATGAAATTCGTGGCCTTTGTCTCTTGATTCTGCCCATTTACCTATCTCCTGAGCCAAACGACTGTTGTAAGTCATTTTACGATGACCAAAAGGCAGCCCCAATCCGCTTGCAACCTGCTTAAGATGAGCCATGGTCCGGTCAATATCAAAATCTCGGCCTTTAAACAGCTCTTCAAGTGTTTTACCTTGCTCCGGTGTATCCGGATGGAGCGGGAATGCTGTCCATTGAATATCAATGTCAAACGCTTTTTGTATCCGTTCAATACTTCCAGTAATGAAATAACACCAAGGTCAAATGTAGTCCGAAAATATTTCAATTCGCTTACGATCCGTCATAAATGCTCCTTCCATTATAAAAAATCCGACATAAAACCGAGATTCCATGGCGTATGCCAATTATCCCGGAATGCCTGCATGTTTGATCTGATAATGAATTGAGATACCCATTTATTTCACTATCAACTCCTTGCACGGCTAAAAGTTGCCGCATGAAGGAATCTATATATTCCCAATTACCACAACATTTGTCAAGATATTGATTAGTTATGCAGAACATGATCTTAAAATAGTTGTCTCAACCCAAATCAAGGGGAGAGCATATGTGATGATCTGGTTTCGGGTTATAGACATCTGATCAGGAATTTTTGCCACACGGCAAAGTATTCGTGGCCGCCCACCAGGTAGGTGTCATTGTGGTCGGCGCCTGGAATTTCATAGAATTCTTTTACCGTGCGAGCCTTTTCGAACAGGCGGCGGGCCATTGAGATGGGAATGGTCTGGTCGAACTGTCCGTGGATGAATAGAAGGGGCGGTTTGATCTTATCAATCAAAGACAGGCTGTCGTATTTAACCGTGGACGTCATCGGCGATTTAAAAAAAGGAAAGTAGCGCTGCATGATGTCATCCGTGGAGGTGAATGCCGATTCCAAAATAACGCCCAGGCAATTTTCCCGTGCGGCAATGTCCACGGCCAGCGCGGTTCCCAGCGACCGGCCGAAGAGTAGCACGGAAGATGCATTGAACCCTTTTTCATCGATGAGATATCGAAACGCGCCGTGAGCGTCCGAGAAAGTGCCGCCTTTTGAGATCTCTCCTTGGCTCAGGCCGTATTCACGGTAATCAAAAATAAAGATGGGAATCTGGAGTGCGTCGTGTAATTTTTTAAGGTTGTGGAGCCGGTGGCTGATATTGCCGGCATTGCCGTGAAACCACAGCAGCACCGCCCGTTCGTCCGGTCCGTTGACAAACCAGCCGTGCAGGCGGGTACCGTCTTCGGCCGGGAAAAACACATCGTCATAGTCATTCAACCGGTAATCTTTGGGCGTGGCCTCGAGATAGCGTTCAGGAAAAAATACGATACCTTTTTCAGACATGAGGGGAATCCTTTAGTTCGTTAGGATCGTTTGGTTCGCCAGAAGCATTCGCCACCCTAACGATCCTCTAAACCATCCTAACCATTGACAGCGCAACTGTCCATGCATTAATTAACCATAACTCATCGGAAGGTGATGCTCAAATTTAGCGTTATTCTCGATAAAAAACAAGCATCTTTACAAATATCCGATGATGTGCGATAGAAACATGTCAGTTCCCTAGTGCCCAATATTCCATTATTCCAATATTCCATCGTTCTATTTTACAGATATGCTTCAAGAACTTTCCATTAGAAATTTTGCCATCATCGATGATCTGAAGATATCCTTTTCCGACGGATTGACGGTTTTGAGCGGAGAGACCGGCGCCGGTAAATCCATCATCATCAATGCCGTCAACCTTCTTTTGGGAAGCCGCGCCACCGCCAAACTCGTTCGTGCCGGGTGTGAAGCCGCAGAGCTCGAAGCACTGTTTCAGATTAAAGGCCAGCCCGAAATTGTCAGGATGATGACGGAAAATGCGTATGACCCGGAAGAAGGACTTTTGATCAGAAGAATTATTTCCCGAAAGGACCGGCACCGGATTTATATCAACGGGCGCCTGTCCACCATTCAGCTCCTGAATATGATCACCGAGAATTTGGCCAGTATCTCAGGTCAGCACGTACATCAGGGCCTGCTGAAAGAGGATCAGCAACTCGCCGTCATCGATCAATTCGGCGGATTAACGGCCCTCCGGGATGCGGTTTACCGGTGTTTTCATGAGATCGTTCCCTTGGTTCAGCGCATAAACGATCTGAAAGCCAAAAAACTTCGGCAGGCAGAACATATCCAGTTGCTTGAATTCCAGAAAAAAGAGATCCAGGAGGCGGGAATAACCCCGGGAGAGGATTCAGACCTGGAACAGGAACGGATACGGCTGAAAAACAGTGAAGCCCTTTTCCAAGCGGCTCGTGACTGCATCGAATCCCTGTATGATTCCCAAGGAGCTGTTGTCGAACACCTTTTGCAGGCAAAAAAGGATCTTGAAAAGGCGGCATTGATCGATCCTGCACTGGCCCTGCCCGCCAAGCGCATATCCGGGACGGCTTTTGAAATAGAAGACATCGCCGAAGAGCTGCGGGCCTACTTGAAAAACATCGAGATGAATGAAAGCCGTCTCGAAGCCATTGAAGATCGTCTGAATACTTTAACCCGGTTGAAACGAAAATACGGCGGCACGCTGGATGCGTTGTTTTCACGGCAGGAAACCATCGAACAGGAACTGTCGAATCTGACAGGGCTGACAGACCACATCGAAGATATTGAAAAAAAGCTTTCACGGCTGCATGGCACGCTGGTTGAGCTTGCGACAACGCTTTCCGAAAAAAGAAAACAGAAAGCCAAAATACTGGCAGGTCTGGTAGAAAACGAACTGGCTGCTTTAAAAATGCCCAGAACTCAATTTGAAGTTTCTTTTCAGGCCATGCCCGCGGAAAGAAATGTCGATCCTTACCTGATTGTCGAGAAAAATGCCGTTCAGGAAACCGGCATCGACCGGGTCTCTTTTCTGATCGCACCGAATGTGGGAGAACCGCTCAAAGATTTGTCCCATATCGTTTCAGGGGGTGAACTGTCCAGAATCGTTCTGGCGTTAAAGGCCATTCTTGCCCAAACAGAGGCAGTGGAGACCATTGTCTTTGATGAAGTTGATGCCGGCATCGGCGGGGGCGTGGCCGATGTGGTGGGCAAAAAGCTGTCGGTTCTTGCCGGCCGTCACCAGATTATCTGCATTACCCATTTGCCCCAGATTGCAAAATTCGGAGATCATCATTTCAGCATTTCAAAACATGTTTCGAACGGCAGAACAAAGACGTTTATCAAGCGTTTGAACGAAGAAGAACGTGTTCAAGAGATCGCCCGGATGCTGGGAGGGGAAAAAATTACCAAAGCGATCATGGATCACGCCCGTGAAATGCTTGATAGTGCCAGACCGCCATAGGTCATTTTTTATTTATAGGACATAGATGGCGCGGATATAACCCTAATTGAGCGAAAGTCGAGGATGCCCCAGATCCAAGGCGTCCGAGGGTGAAGCTGTAGTCATCTACCGCGAGCCCTCGGCAACGAAGGAGATGGGGTATCATCGGCTTTCCCGTCGGGTAAACAAAACCGATTTAAAACTGCAGAATTCATTTCTTAATGTTAGTAGAGATATTAAAAACTGTTCAAATTGTCAAATTATTCAATGGTATTAGAATATTATAATCCCTATCGGTTTTGTTTACGCTCATTTAGGGTTTAACGGATCTGCGCGGATATTTTACTTGGTCGCTCCGCGAGCGACACCGTCAATCAACAATCATAAATCATCAATCCAAAGAATGTTATGACATTTTACAGCATTCCGCCGCTACTGACGCTCGTCTGCTTTGTTGCACTTGCTGCTTTGGCGATTTTCAGAGGTCAAAGGACCCAAACGAACTTTCTTTTTTTGACCATCTGCATACTCGGCGCTTTTCTTTATTCTGACATTCTTTTTGCGTTCAATACCTCCTCAATGGCGGCGGCGCTTCGTGTCAGCCGCTGGGATCATTTTTTTATCGTGTATCTTTTTCCGGTATATATCCATTTTTTTCATCGCTATCTCAATATCTCCGGGAGAAAATGGCTGGTCAGATCTTCCTATGTCTATGCATTTATCCTCATGTGTTTTACACCCACCCCGTTTTATATCGCATCCATGCAAAAGTATTATTTCGGGTATTTTGCCCGTGGCGGCGTCATATATCCTTTTTTCGGTCTGGCCTGCCTACTGGTGACCTTTTATGTGTTGGTCATCATCTACCAGGCGATCCGCCGCGAAACCGATGGTTCTCACAAAAACAGGCTCAAATATTTGTTTGCGGGATTCGGGGTTATGGGCCTGATGAACGGGCTGGATGTCTTTCCGATCAGTGGATATCCCGTGTATCCTCCCGGGAATTTAAGCTTTATTCCGCTCATTGTTTTTGCGGTCGGACTTTTCAAACACGACCTTCTGGACATGGGAATATTGATCAGAAAAAGCCTCGTTTATTCCTTGTTAACCGCATTTCTAACGTGTTTATATGCTTTGATCATCCTTTTGGCCAACGCTGTTTTTAAAAATAGCCGTTTTTCTGATGCCATTTATATTCCCGTCCTCTTTTTTCTTTTGATCGCTTTTGTCTTCGGTCCGCTGAAATCCGTTGTTCAGGAGTTTGTGGATCGTATTTTCTACAAGAAAAAGTATGATTACCAAAGAACGCTCAAACAGGTCAGTCAAATGATTGTCTCTGTGCTGGATTATGACGCCGTTGCAAAACTGTTGACCGATACGGTGGCGGAAACCATGCTGGTAAAGTACTGTGCCGTCTTTATGTTGAACACTTCCGGACAACATTTGATCATTGTTTCGGCAAATTCAATACGTGCCGGTTTCGAACCGCCGGCAACATGGCCTCAAGAATCCCCGTTGATCCAATGGATGAAAACCCGCCGGAGACCGGCCGTTAAAAGAAACGTTTTCAAACAGGCTCGGGAGGCTGATGCGAAAGCTGTGCTGTTGGATTTAGAGACGTTGAAGGCTGAAATCGCCCTTCCAATGGTATTCAAGGACCGGTTGAATGGATTCATTGTCCTGGGGAAAAAGCGGTCCGGTGATCTTTATACACAGGAGGATATGGATCTTCTTGAAACCCTTTCGAGCCAGAGCGCGCTGGCCCTTGAAAATGCCCGTTCCTATAAAATCATCGATGATATGAACAAAGCGCTCGAACAAAAAGTCGAGGAAAGAACCCGGGATCTGGAACAGGCCTTGTCCGAAAAGGAGCGAACCCAGGAGCAGCTCATTCGTTCGGAAAGCCTGGCCGCCATCGGCCAGTTGGTTGCCGGCGTTGCCCATGAACTGAACAACCCCCTGACAACGGTCACCAGCCTGGTCCAGTCCGCCATCGAGGATATCGAACGACCGGGTGCCGATATATTACCGGGTCCGGACCTGGTCGATGATCTCAAGTTTGCGGACAAGGAACTTGTCAGGGCAAGATCGATCGTTTCAAGTCTTCTGGGGCTTTCCAGACAAACCCAGACATACTCGGAATCAGTGGCCCTTAACGGCGTCATCAAAGACGCATTGCGGGTTCTCTACAATCAGTACAAATACACCGATCTGAACATTGTTGAATCATATGCCCGGGATCTTCCGGATATCCGGGGAAATTTTGCAAATTTAGGTCAGGTGGCCTTGAATATCATCCAAAATGCGATTCAGGCGGTTTTGGACATCAAGGGGACGATTTTTCTTTCGACGCATTTTGATGCAGATAAGAGACAGGCGGTGTTTACGTGCAAAGATACCGGGCCCGGAATTCCCAAGCCGATCCGGCAGGATATTTTCAAACCTTTTTTCACCACCAAGGTCGTCGGCAAAGGCACCGGTCTGGGATTGTATATCTGCCACGAAATAGTGGCCAAACATGGTGGCACGCTAAAGCTCGATGATGACGGAAGTGCCGGAGCGGCATTCGAGGTCAGGCTGCCGGCAGGTGCTTAAATATCCGGATACAAATTCAACATCGAAATCACGGATCCGCCTGCCTCGCAAGCGAGAGTGTCGCGGGCAGACGCGCTTTTGTCTTTGTCCGCCATAAAGCGGCGGACAAATTCAAGTCACCCGCTTTGCGGGTGGCAGTTGATTCAGGTATATCTTGACAATTTTGGGGAGATGATAAAAAATAAAGCTTTTAAATAAATCCGGTTCCGCTTTCAGCGGACGGGAGTTTCATAAAATCGTTACACGATTTTATTGGGAGTAGCTATGCCGATATATGAATTTAAATGTTTAAAATGTGAGGAATTTATTGAACTGCTTGTCATGAACCAGGATGAAGAGATAGAGCTTAAATGCCCGAAATGCAAGTGCGAGGAACTTGAACGGGTTCTCAGCTCAACCAGCTACAGCATGGGAGAAGGTTCCGGAAAAAGTCAGGGGGTCAAATCACAGACCAGAACCTGTCAAAGCGGTTCGTGCACCACTTATGAAATTCCCGGCCATACGAGATAACCATTTGCTTAAATTGATGCCCGAGCGGAAAGTGGCGGTCAGGTAATATCAGAATATTGAATTCGACGGCATTAGGTTGGAGGAGCGCTTCGCTTTAGGTTTACCCGCCTCTCCGAAAGCGTCCGGAATCCTTCGGACCGGCGGTGCCGCAGACGACCAGGGTTTGAGGCAAAAATATCTGGGCCTTCAACTTCCAACAGCCGCAGGCTCATCTTTCAGCCGGTCATTTGCTTGACGAGATGCCATGCTGATTTACGACGATATATACGCCTGGAGCGGATGGGGCGGCAAGCTAAAGCTCGGCAGCGGAAAATGCAGGCTTCGCATCTATGACCTCAAAAAAGGAAACAAGAAGGGCTTGATGTATTTAAGGCCGATAATCGTCGTTGTTTCCGATGTTAAAGACAGCAAGATTTCAATCAGGAGCTGCAGCAGCCACATCGCCACCCTCGTCACAAAAGCGTTCAACATCGATCCTCTCCGAATGCTTTGGGTAGAATACTACCCGGAACATAAATACGGTGCCGGCGACACCCATTCCATCCCTGAAAAATTGGATGCCGTTGAATTTAGCTGGTATGAGGACAAAGCCATTCAGCCCAGATGGCGTTCGCTGATGCCGCCCCTTCTGGATGAAATTAAAAAACTGATACGGGAATGACTGAAATACTTTCTTAGTGTCTCGGTGACTTTGGGGTATATTATGGTTTCATTCTATTTATCCCAAACAGGATGTCTGCAAATTTATAAAAGAGGTAGACATGGCGTTCGGCTTGGCCCTCATTATTATTTTCGGACTCGGTGCGGATTATCTCTTCAAGCACATTCGATTGCCCGGCCATTTTTCTTCGATACTGGAGAGAGGAAAAAACATCAAAGAAGGCAAAGGAAAGATCCTGTCTTATTATTACACACAGAAAGACCCGTCGTTTCAGGATCATTGGGAAATTCTCTATGACTGGTAGGAGGATATTATGACATGCAAGGTGATTCAAACCGAGCACGCGCCAAAAGCCATCGGGCCGTATTCTCAGGGAATCGCGGTGGCCCCCTGGCTTTTTGTGAGCGGTCAGCTCGGTATACAACCGGATACCGGTGAACTGGTCAACGCTGATTTTGCGCTTCAGGCCAGGCAGGCGCTGGAAAATCTTCTACAGATCGTTAAGGCCGCTGAATATGATTTAAAGGATATTGTCGCCGTCGATGTTTTTGTGACCGATTTGAACCATTTCGCTGCGTTCAACGAGGTTTACGCTGAATATTTTTTAGCGCATCGGCCGGCAAGGGCAGTGGTTGAGGTCTGCCGGCTGCCCAAGGACGCCGTTATCGAGATCAAATGCGTGGCGTGCCGGACGACTTAGTTTGATTTAAACCCACCACTTCCAGTGGTGTACCCTGAAAGGTTCTACCGATCCGGTATGAAAGGGATGCTTTGAAATCCGAATATCGAAATTCGAAACAAATCCAAAATCAAAATGTTCGAATGTTCAAAACGTCAAAAAGGGTTCAAGGTACAGGGGGCCTCGTTCGGAGGTCCACAATTGTCAAGGTTTCGTTTTCCTACTGATCCTGCATCTCTGCGCGAGAATATAGTTTTGCCGACTATCCGTTTTGGTCATTTGGATTTTGATCATTTGATATTGTTTGGGATTTCGTGCTTCGGATTTCGAATTTCTGACCGAAAACAGGGATTTCGGTCAGGTGCTACAATCCCGGGACGTCGAGTATTTGAGCGTTGTGACCGGTTTGATACAGAAATCGCTGAACATTGTCCCTTGAAATAACCAGGGTGGTGGTGTTGACAAGGGGATGAAATTGAAAAGCGTCCGACTGCCACAGCGCGCTGTCCATGATAATTTCGACGGCCATATCCGTATCATTGACAGCACTGAAGAGGGAGACCGAGCCGGGATCCACGCCCAGATATTTTTTAAGGCGATCCGGAGAACCGAACCGCAACCGGCTGCTTTTGAGAAGACCGGGCAATGCTTTCAGATCGACCCGTTTTTCGCCGTTTACAATTACCAGAAAGTGCCTTATGCCTTTGGCATCGCGCAGGAAAAGACTTTTTGTTTTGGCTGCATCGAGAGGGGGAACCAGGCGGTTGACGTCCTCAACGGTATAGACCGGCGGATGGTCATGGCGTTCGTATTCGATATGATGGTCATCTAAAAATTTGTAAATGTCGCTCATTTTATCTTGACTCCTTTTCCCGGAAATCCGGGTTAAATTAATGGCACCCAATTATAAGCTCAAGTTAAATCTGTCAAGGATATGTTCAGGAGACAACATTCCATGAATTCAAAACATGATCAAACCATTACAAAAGATGCGATTTCACGGGCCCAGAGCTGGCAAAACCGGGCCAATGATCTGTTGACCGATGAAGAAAAAGGGATTGCCGAGCAGATGATGCGGCTGTTGACCCATCCCATGGATAAAGTGATTCTCACCAAAATGATCGACCAAAGCTTTCGGTCCCACAATCCCGGAAGGGTGGCGGATCAGATCAACAGTGTACTCAAAAAATACGGGGTCCCGGATTTTTTTTCATCCGTAGACAAACTGCTGGTGCAAATGTTCCTCGGCCTGGGGCGGTACATCCCTAGTATTTCGGTTCCAAAAGTCATTGAAAAAATGCGTCATGACAGCAGCCGCGCCATTATTCCGGGCGAAGCCGACGCACTGTATGCGCATCTTGGCAAACGGAAAAAACAGGGCGTACAGATGAATATCAATCATTTGGGGGAAGCCCTGCTCGGGGAGACGGAAGCCCTCCATCGGCTCGACACCTACATCAATGATTTGAAAGATCCGGAGATCGAATGCATTTCCGTTAAAATATCGACAATTTATTCCCAAATCGAGCCCCTTGCTTTTGATCATACAATAAACATTTTAACGGAGCGTCTTACCCGGTTGTATCGAACGGCCAAAGAGAATGTTTTTGTTCGAAACAACGGGACATCGGTTCCGAAACTCGTTACCCTTGACATGGAAGAATATCGGGACCTTGAAATCACGGTGGCTGCGTTCAGAAAGACGCTGGATCAAGCGGCGTTCAAAGATTATACGGCGGGTATTGCATTGCAGGCGTATTTGCCGGACTCCTATGCCGTTCAGCAACAACTGACCGCCTGGGCCAAAGCGCGGGCGGCAGACGGCGGGGCACCCATTAGAATCCGTATTGTCAAGGGCGCCAACATGGAGATGGAAAAAGTTGAATCCGCAATCCGAAACTGGCCCCTCGCGCCCTATGACAACAAGCTCGACGTGGATGCCAATTATAAAAAAATGATCGAGTTCGGCATGCCGCCGGAGAACATCCGGGCGGTTCATTTGGGGATTGCTTCCCATAATCTGTTTGAACTGGCGTATGCCTATTGTTTGGCCGTGAGGCATAACGTGGTCGAGTATTTTTCCTTTGAAATGCTGGAGGGGATGGCGGATCATATCCGACGCGCCATTCAGGAGATGCCCGGCGATATCATGCTTTACGCGCCGGTCGCCACAAAGGATCAGTTCATCAATGCCATTGCCTATCTGATCCGGCGGCTCGATGAAAATACGGAAGCGGAAAATTTTCTCCGGTATTCCTTTAATCTCAAGACCGAGTCTGAAGACTGGGCGTTTTTGCAAAAACAATTTGTTGCTTCCTGTGAGCACATAGACAGCGTCGACAATTCCCCCAACCGGATCCAGAATCGAATGAAAGACGCCGTTTCCGAGAAAACCGGGACGTATCATGATAATGAATTCACGAACGAGCCGGATACGGACTGGTCTCTGGCGCCCAACCGTACATGGGCCGAATCGATTCGAAAAAAATGGTGTAAACAGCCTGAAGAAAAGCCCATAACGGTTCCGATCGTTGCCGCCGGCCGGGAAATCTATACGGATCGCCCCCTGCGATCATGCCTGGATTCTTCCCGGCTGCCTGAAGAGATATGCGTGGCGACCTATGCACAGGCGCTGGATACGGATGTGGATCAAGCCCTGGCTGCGGCCAAATCCGATCCGGACGGGTGGCGCTCAAAAACGTTTCGTCAGCGCCATGAAATCCTCAACCGGGTGGCCGTGGAGCTCCGCAAAGCCAGGGGAGATCTAATCGGGGCCGCCGCCGCCGAAACCGGAAAAATCTTCAAAGAATCCGATCCGGAAGTTTCGGAGGCCGTCGATTTCACGGAGTTTTATCCGTTTTCCGCAAAGGCGTTCTCGGATATTGAAAGCATTCGATGCCGCGGAAAGGGCGTTGGAATGGTGAT